>RCUP01000296.1_pt1 | contig 41507 bp, 32 predicted proteins | sample 2166341 | NCBI WGS metagenome assembly RCUP01 (sample SAMN09932325, study PRJNA488358) | compost metagenome | isolation source: compost soil in succinonitrile-enriched | place: Germany: Experimental Botanical Garden | reverse complement strand
TTCTCGGCGGTCTTGCCGCCCAGTTCCGCCACGCTGCGGTGCCACGGCTTCTGTTCGAATCCCGATTGCGAGAACTCGATGACCTCGCCGTCGTCGGCGGACACGAATCCCGCCGGGCCGAACAGATTGGCCTGGCGCAGCCGGCGGCGCGTCATCTCGGGACTGTCGTCGGAAAAACCGAAATGGGTCCAGACGAAGTCGAAGGCGTCATGCCCTACCGGCTGGATGTGGCGGGTGGACAGCGAGTTCACCTGCTGCTGGATGATGACGCTGGGAAACAGCGTCATCAGCACCGCGGTGGGCCCGTTCCACCAGGGCTCCTGCACGATGTCCAGGAAGCGGTCGTCATTCAGCGACATCTGCTCCTTGAAGCTGGATACGCCGCTGGTGACGTTGCTCTTGCCGCCCTGGCCGCGCGTGGAGATCATGGCGGCGTGGCGGAAATGGCGGTCCATCTTCAGTTCGGACCGGTTGTCCGCGCGCCACAGGCCGAAGGTCACGAACCAGGTATGCAACAGGCCGGGGTGGTAGGGGTCCTTGATGTTCTCCTGCATCAGCTTCCAGTTGCCGGGGATGCGCTGCCGGCTGTAGCCGTGGATCACCAGTTCGCGGCCGTCGAACACGCGATCGAAGTAATGCAGGATGTCCGGGCCCAGGTAGTCTTCCAGCGGTTCGACGGCATGGTCGAAAGACGCGAACACCACGCCGTTGCGGCAGGCCACCGCCAATTTGGTCAGCCCGTGCTCTTCCGGCTTGAAGTCTGGCGGCATGCCGCCGTTGACCTTGCCGTCCTGTTTGACGCCGCGGCGGAAGGGCACGCCGATCAGGTTGCCCTGCAGGTCGTAGTTCCACTGGTGGTAGGGGCAGACGAATTCGCTGCGGTTGCCGGCGCGTTCGCGGCAGAACTGCACGCCGCGGTGGGCGCACACGTTTTCCACCACGCGCACCTGGCCGTCGTGATCGCGCAGCAGGATGACGGAGCGTTCGCCCACGGCGGTGCGCTTGAAGTCGCCCGGATTGGGGATCTCGGCCTCAAGGCCCACATAGCTCCAATGCGCCTGATAGAAAAAGCGCTCCAGTTCGCGCTGGTGCAGCGCGGCATCGGTATAGACGCCAAAGGGAATGCGGTGGGAGCCGTCGCCCTGCCAGGGCGGGACGATATGAATGGGCTGTTCGGGCGCGTTCATGGGCGTCCGTCCCTACAGGGCGTGCCGAGGCGATGCGTACAGGTGCGCATGGTTTGTCTCCATTTTCCATCTGGCCGCGCGGCGGCCGGGCAGAGCCTTGCGCGACATGGGCGCAGGCGTTTGCCGGATCATCCGGCACGCAGCAAAATAAATAAATAGAATCTGCTTGATGACATGAATCACCAGAATCAATATTGGTGGAGACAAGCGCATGGACCTGAAAGACGTGGACCTGAATCTGCTGGTCGTCTTCAATGAATTGCACAAGCATGGGCGCGTGTCGGCGGCGGCCGAAAGCCTCGGCATCTCGCAACCGGGCGTGAGCAATGCGCTGGGCCGCCTGCGCACGCTGCTGGGCGACGAGCTGTTCCTGCGCACGTCGCGCGGCATGGTGCCGACGCCCTACGCCCAGGGGCTGGCCCAGCCCATTGCCGATGCGCTGGGCGCGCTGCACGGCACCTTGAACGCGCGGGTGTCGTTCGACCCGGCCCACAGCGAGCGCGCCTTCGTGATTGGCGTGAACGACGTGGGCGAAACCTATTTTTTGCCCAGGCTGATGCGGGCGCTGGACGCGGCAGCGCCGGGCGTGACCATCCGCACCGTGCGCACCACCTCGATCGATGTCAGGGACGAAATGGAGCGCGGGCGCATGGATCTGGCCATGGGTTTCCTGCCCGGACTGAAAAGCGGATTCTTCCAGCGCCTGCTGTTCCGCCAGCCCTATGTGTGCATCTTCCGCCAGGACCATCCGCTGGCGCGGTCCGGCGTGTCGGCGCGGCAGTTCCGCGCGGCCGAGCACGTGGCCATCGTGTCGGAAGGCACGGGCCACGGGGTGGTGGACGAGGTGATCGAGCGCGCCGGCATCCGCCGCCGGCTGCGGCTGACGGTGCCGCACTTCATGGCGGTGGGGCCGGTCCTGCAGGCCACCGACATGATCGCGGTGGTGCCAAGGCGCTTTGCCGATTGCGCCAGCAAGCCTTTCGGCCTGGCGACCGCGCCTTGTCCGGTGAAGATTCCGGAATCGGTCATCAATGTGTTCTGGCACGCCCGCAACCACCGTGAACCCGCCAACCAGTGGCTGCGGCAGGTGGTGGTCGAGCAGTTCGCGGACTAGGGCGGGTTCAGGCTTCCCGGAACACCACCGTGAACCACCCCCGCAGGGCGTTCGACAAGCGGATTTCGTCGGCGGCGTGCAGGTCGGCCAGGGTCAGCACGCGCTCCTTCGCCTTGCCGGCATCCAGCAGGTGGGCGCGCTGCACGCCGGGCAGGCAGCCGCTGTCCACCGGCGGGGTGTACCAGATGTCGTCCATGCGCAGGTAGACGTTGCTGCGGCTGCCTTCGCAGAGTTCGCCGCGCTCGTTCAGATAGATCAGATCGAAGATATGCGGATGCGCGGGCAGCCATTCGATCGTCTTGGTGTACCAGGGGCGGTGCGTGGTCTTGTAGCGCAGCAGCGGTTCCGACGAACGCAGGGCCTCGGGCGCCAGCATGACTTCCTGGTGCGCGGGCAGCGGCGGCAGGACGGCGGTCTGGATCTGGCGGCTGCCGTCGCGCGCGACCAGCAGGCGCAGGCGGTGCGGTCCCGGGGTGCCCAGCGCCATGACGGCGACCAGGATGTCGCCTTCAACGGCGCGCCCGCCCCAGACGTAGCCCAGCGCCTTGCAAGAGGATTCCAGGCGATAGAGATGGCGGGCCAGCAAGGGCACGTTGCCCGACGCTTCCACCAGGATGGTCTCGATCAATTCGGGCTGCATGGGACTCTCCTGGTGGATGGCGGGCGGGGCGCGATCTATGCTACTACCGCCAGCCGGGTTTGCGCCGTCACGCGCGCAGTATCCGGGCTTTCCAGTGGCATTCCTGCCATTCCCCGGCGGGATCCGAGTCATGCACGATGCCGCCGCCGACGCTGTAGACGCCGTGGCCGGCCCGGTCCAGCACCAGCGTGCGGATCGCGACATTCAGCGAAAAGTCCCCGTCCGGCGCAAGCCAGCCCACGCTGCCGCAGTACAGGCCGCGCGGGGCGGGCTCCATCTGGCGGATGCGGCGCATCGCGGCCACTTTCGGGGCGCCCGTGATGGACCCGCAGGGGAACAGCGCCCTCAGCACGTCCTCCAGCGTGGCGGCCGGCGCCGTGGCCGACACGGTGGACGTCATGGTCCAGACGGTGGGGTAGCGCTCCAGCGAGAACAGCGCGTCCACCTTGACCGAGCCCGGTTCGGCCAGGCGGCCCAGGTCGTTGCGCAGCAGGTCCACGATCATCAGGTTTTCGGCGCGGTTCTTCTCGCTGGACAGCAGTTCCCGGCCCAGGCGTTCGTCTTCGGCCGGATCCGTGCCACGCGGCGCGGTGCCCTTCATGGGGCGGGTCGTCAGCCGGCTGCCGTCGCGCCGGACAAAGAGCTCGGGCGAAAACGACAGCACCGTGCGCTCGCCGTCCTGGATGAAGGCGCCGTGCGCGACCGGGTTGCGCGCGGCGATGCGCCGGTAGAGCGTGGCAGGATCGCCCTGGAATTGCAGGTCCAGCGGTTGCGTGAAATTGATCTGATAGAGCTCGCCGTCGCGGATCATGGCGCGGATGGCGTCGATCTGGCGTGCGTAGGCGGCCTCGGTCATGCGCGGCGCGGGCAGGCTGATGGCCGCGGGCGGGGCGTCTGCGTCTGGCGCCCCCCAGGGCGCTTCATCCACCTTGCGTTCGAACACCAGCGCGGTGAGGCGGGCGCGGCCATCTTCGCGCGGGGGCGGCCAGGGGCCGGCGGGCGGGGGCAGGGCGGCCTCGGGCAGCAGCCATTCGCCCAGCTCGTAGTCCAGCAGCAGGGCGACCCACCGCCCCTGGCGCCGTGCGGCTTCGATAGCGGCCAGGGCCGGGGCGACCTCGGCGGCGGCGCGCGCCTCGATCCTGGCGCAAAACCCTTCCATCCGCAGCGCGCGTCCGGCCAACCGGTCTTCAAAACGGCAATCCATGCTTGCTACTGATGTTGATGCGCCAGGAATTCCGTCAGGACCCGGCCCGTGTGGGAATGGTCGGCCAGCGTCATCACGTGTTCCGGCGAGCCTTCGCCCACGAGCTGTCCGCCGCCCGTGCCGCCTTCGGGGCCCAGATCCAGCAGCCAGTCGGCTTCGGCGATGACGTCGAGGTTGTGTTCGATCACCACGACCGTGTTGCCCGCTTCGACCAGGCGGTGCAGCACGTGGATCAGCTTTTCGACGTCGGCCATCGACAGGCCCACCGTCGGCTCATCCAGCACGTACAGCGTGTGCGGGATGCGCGAGGCGCGGCCGGTCTTGATCAGGCCGTCGGTCAGGCGCGCCTTGGACAGCTCGGTCACCAGCTTGATGCGCTGCGCCTCGCCGCCCGACAGCGTGGGCGACGGCTGGCCCAGCGTCAGGTAACCCAGGCCCACGTCTTGCATCAGTTGCAGCGGGCGATGGATCTTCGGGTGCGCCGCGAAGTAGCCGATGGCGTCGTCCACTTCCATGGACAGCAGTTCGCCGGCGTTCTTGCCGCGCATCTGCACGCTGAGGGTGTCGTTGTTGAAGCGCGCGCCGTTGCAGGCGTCGCAGGGCACCTTCACGTCCGGCAGGAAGTTCATTTCGATCGTGCGCATGCCCTGGCCTTCGCAGATGGGGCAGCGGCCGTCGCCGGTATTGAACGAGAAGCGCGCCGCCGTCCAGCCGCGCATGCGGGCTTCGCGGGTGTCGGCGAACTGCTTGCGCACGTCGTCCCAGAAGCCCACATAGGTGGCGGGGCACGAACGCGGCGTCTTGCCGATGGGCGTCTGGTCCACTTCCAGCACGCGGTCGATGGCTTCCCAGCCCTTGATGCTTTCGCAGCCCGCCCAGCCCGGCGCCTTGCCCTGCGAGACGGCCTGGGTCAGGTTGTCCAGCAGCACTTCGCGCGCCAGGGTGGATTTGCCGGAACCGGACACGCCGGTCACGACGCTCAGGCGGCCCACGGGAATCTTGGCATCCACGCTGCGCAGATTGTGCAGGCGGGCCCCGCGGATTTCGATCATGGGCGTGTCGGCCTGAACCGGGCGGCGTCCTTGCAGCGGATGCGCGAGCGGGGTCTTCAGGTAGCGGCCGGTGACGGATTCCGGCGATTCCATCAGGTCCTCGACCGTGCCCTGCGCCACGACGCGGCCGCCGCGGATGCCCGCGCCCGGTCCGATGTCGATGACGTGCGAGGCCCGGCGGATCGTGTCGTCGTCGTGTTCCACCACCACCAGCGTGTTGCCGTTCTTCTCAAGGCGCGCCAGCGCATCCAGCAGGATGCGGTTGTCGCGCGGATGCAGGCCGATGGTGGGCTCGTCCAGCACATAGCAGACGCCCTGCAGGTTGGAGCCAAGCTGGGCGGCCAGCCGGATGCGCTGCGCTTCGCCGCCGGACAGGGTCGGCGCGGCGCGGTCCAGCGCCAGGTAGTTCAGGCCGACTTCCTGCATGAAGTTGAGGCGTCCGCGGATTTCCGCGAGGATGTCGCGGGCGATCTCGCCTTCGCGGCCGCGCGCCACCAGTCCGGTGAAGAAGGTGTGCGCGTCGGATACGGGCAGCGACGCCAGTTCGGCAATCGACTTGTCGCGCCAGCGCACCGCGCGGGCGACGCGGTTCAGGCGCTGGCCGTCGCATTGCGTGCAGGCGCGGGCCTCGCCTTCGTACCAGGCGTTCCAGGCGGTTTCCTCGCCGGTCTGCTCTTCGTCGAAGCCCTGCAACTGCAGGCCCGTGCCGAAGCAGCCCGTGCACCAGCCATGCTTGGAGTTGTACGAGAACAGGCGCGGATCGGGTTCGGGGAAGCTGGTGCCGCAAGACGGGCAGGCCCGCTTGACCGAGAAATGCTGCTGCTGCAGTTCGCTGTTCAGCGCTTCGTGCAGCTTGTTCACGGGCCAGACCACCGACATCACGCCCTGGCCGTTTTCCAGCGCGCTCTTGACCGCCGCGCGCAGGTCGGCTTCGTTGGCCGGATCCACCACCACGTCCGCGACCGGCAGTTCGATGGTGTGTTCCTTGTAGCGGTCCAGGCGCGGCCAGGGGGCCACGGGAATGAACTCGCCGTCCACGCGCAGATGCGTATGGCCCTTGGAACCGGCCCACTTGGCCAGGTCCGTGTAGTAGCCCTTGCGCGCGGTGACCAGCGGGGCCAGCAGGCCGATGTGCTCGCCCTTGTGGTCGCGCAGCAGGCGCGCCACGATCTGGTCCGTGTTCTGGGGTTCGACCGCCACGTTGCAGTCGGGGCAGTACTGCGTGCCCAGCTTCACGTAGAGCAGGCGCAGGAAATGGTGGATTTCCGTCATCGTGGCCACGGTGGACTTGCGGCCGCCGCGGCTGGTGCGCTGTTCGATCGCCACCGTGGGCGGAATGCCGAAGATGGCGTCCACGTCCGGCTTGCCGGCCGGCTGCACGATGGCGCGCGCGTAGGCGTTCAGCGATTCCAGGTAGCGGCGCTGGCCTTCGTTGAACAGGATGTCGAAGGCCAGCGTGGACTTGCCCGACCCCGACACGCCGGTGATGACGGTGAACTTGTCGTGGGGAATCTCCACGCTGATGTTCTTCAGATTGTGTTCGCGCGCGTTGCGGATCTCGATGGCCATGTTGCCGTGGCGGCGCTCGCGCACGACGGACTGCAGGGGCGTGCCCACGCCGGCGCCATAGGCGGCGCCGGGTTCCGCGATGCGCGCGGTCAGGCCGGCCTGCTCGACCTCCTGCGCGTCGGCGTCGCTTGTCACCACCACGTCGGCGTCGTCCGTCACCACGTCGGCGGGCAGGATGCTGACTTCGTAGTCGCGCAGGGCCGCGCCCGTGTGCGATTTGGGATTGTCCATGAGGTCCTGCGGCGTGCCCACGCCGATCACCAGACCGCCGGCGTCGCCGCCTTCCGGGCCCAGGTCGATCAGCCAGTCCGCCGCGCGGATCACGTCCAGATTGTGTTCGATGACCAGCAGCGTGTGGCCCGCGGCCAGCAGCTTGCGGAACGCCCGCATCAGCCGCGCGACGTCGTCGAAGTGCAGGCCGGTGGTGGGCTCGTCGAACAGGAACAGGCTGCCCTTCTTGGCGACCTTGGCGGTGGAAATGCCGCTGCGCGCAGCTTCGGCCAGGTGGCCGGCAAGCTTGAGCCGCTGCGCCTCGCCGCCCGACAGCGTCGGCACGGGCTGGCCCAGCCGCACGTATTCCAGGCCCACGTCGGCCAGCGGCGCAAGGCCGGTCTGCACGTCGCGCAGGCCCTTGAAGAAGTCCAGGGCTTCGCTGACCGTCATGGCCAGGACTTCGTCGATGGAGGCGCTCTTGCCCAGGTGTTCGACGCGCACTTCCAGCACTTCAGGGCGGAAACGCTTGCCGTCGCAATCCGGGCAGCGCAGGTAGACGTCGGACAGGAACTGCATTTCCACGTGTTCGAAACCCGTGCCACCGCAGGTCGGGCAGCGCCCGTCGCCACCGTTGAAGCTGAACGTGCCCGCCGTGTAGGCGCGTTCGCGCGCCAGCGGCGCCTGCGCGAACAGCTTGCGGATGGCGTCGAACGCGCCCACATAGCTGGCCGGGTTGGAACGGGCGGTCTTGCCGATGGGCGTCTGATCCACCATGACCACGTCGGCGATCTGTTCGGCGCCCAGCAGGCGGTCGAAGGCGCCCGGCGTTTCCGACGGCTTGCCCTTCTGCTTCAGCAGAGCGGGGAACAGCACGTCCTGCACCAGCGTGGACTTGCCCGAGCCGGACACGCCGGTCACGCAGACCAGGCGGCCCAGCGGCAGCTCGATCGACACATTCTTCAGGTTGTGCGCGTTGACGCCTTCCAGCAGCAGGCGCGGCGTGTTGGCCGCCACCGGCATCGGACGCGGCGCTTCCACGCGCAGGCGGGCGCCCAGGTAGTTGCCCGTCAGCGTGTCGGCCGCGCGCAGTTGCGCGGGCGTACCGTCGAAGACGATGTGGCCGCCGCGTTCGCCGGGGCCGGGGCCGATGTCGATGATGCGGTCGGCGGCCACCATGACCTGCGGATCGTGCTCCACCACCACCAGCGTGTTGCCGGCGTTGCGCAAGCGGTGCATGACTTCCACGACGCGGTGCATGTCGCGCGGGTGCAGGCCGATGGACGGCTCGTCCAGGACGAACAGCGTGTTCACCAGCGAGGTGCCCAGCGCGGTGGTCAGGTTGATCCGCTGCACTTCGCCGCCCGACAGGGTGCGGCTCTGGCGGTCGAGCGTCAGGTAGCCCAGGCCCACGTCGCACAGGAACTTGAGCCGCGCCCGGACCTCGGTCATCAGCAGATCGGTCGCGGCGTCCAGCGCGCCGGAGAACGACAGCGTGTCGAAGAACCGCCGCACCCGTTCGATGGGCAGCAGCATCACGTCGTGGATCGACAGGCCGTCCAGTCCATTGAGCTGTTCACGGCTCCAGGTGGCGCTGGCGGGCATGAAGCGCTTGTAGCGGCCGTCTTCAGGCGGCAGCACGGTGTCCGCCTCGTCTTTTGTGCCCAGGCGCCAGAGCAGCGCATCGGGCTTCAGGCGCGCGCCGTTGCAGGTGGGGCAGGGCGTGTAGCTGCGGTACTTGGACAGCAGCACGCGCACGTGCATCTTGTAGGCCTTGGTTTCCAGCCAGTCGAAAAAGCGCTGCACGCCGTACCACTGGTGCTTCCAGGCGTCGTTGCCGCCCTTCCAGTCGGGCGTGCCATAAAGCACCCAGTGCTTGTGCGCATCGCTCATGTCCTTCCAGGGCACGCCCAGCGGCACGCCCGCGCGCGGCGCGTACTTTTGCAGTTCGTCCTGGCATTCCTTGTAGGACGGCGTGGTCCACGGCTTGATGGCGCCTTCCAGCAGGGTCTTTTTTTCGTCGGGGATGACCAGCCCGAAATCGATGCCGATCACGCGGCCGAAACCGCGGCAGGCCTCGCACGCGCCCAGCGGCGAATTGAACGAGAAGCTGCTGGGCAGCGGGTCGGTGTATTCGATGTCGCAGTCGGCGCAGTGCAGGCGGTCGCTGTATTTCCAGATGTGCGCGTTGCCGCCTTCGGCGTCCATCACGTAGACCGCGATGTGGCCGGCGCCCATGCGCAGCGCCGTGTCCAGCGCTTCCATGACGCGTTCGCGTTCGGTGCCGGCGAAGCGGAAGCGGTCCTGGATCACGTGCAGGATGCGGCGCGCTTCAGTGGCGGCCTTCGCTGCCTTGCCCTTCTTGGGGCCCTTGGCCGGGGCGGCCCTTGCCGGGGCGGCGGCGCGGGGCGCGGCCGTTTCCTCGGCATGCACTCGGGTGTAGCCCTGCTGCTCCAGAAAGCCGCGCACTTCCTCTTCGGTGAAATTGGCGGGCACGGCGATGGGGAAGGTCACCACCAGGCGCGGATCGCCGGCCACGGCGGCGCGTTCGGCCAGCGAGTGGTAGACGGAATCGGGCGTGTCGCGGCGCACCACCTTGCCGCAGCCGCGGCAATACAGGCGCGCGCCGCGCGCGAACAGCAGTTTCAGGTGGTCGTTCAGCTCGGTCATCGTGCCAACCGTGCTGCGCGAGCTGCGCACCGGGTTGGTCTGGTCGATGGCGATGGCCGGCAGGATGCCTTCGATGCGGTCCACCTGCGGCTTGTCCATGCGGTCCAGGAACTGGCGCGCATAGGGCGAGAAGGTTTCCACATAGCGCCGCTGCCCCTCGGCGTACAGGGTGTCGAAGGCCAGCGAACTTTTGCCGGACCCGGACACCCCGGTGACGACGACCAGTTCGCCGGTGGCGATGGTCAGGTCCAGGTTCTTGAGATTGTTCTGGCGGGCGCCAACGATGCGGATTTGGGAGCTCATGGACGGTATCGTAGCCTGAGGGAGGAAGCATGCCGGCGCGGCGATCCATCGCTGGTTCCGAGCGCGTCGATATGGAATAATTGACTATATTGTGAGGCAGGAGTCCATAATATGGACAATCCGGCCTCGGTAGCTGTACAAATAAACAGTATCGCAGATTCGTCTGAAATTCGCGCTGTTTGCGTTGCGCCTCTGCTTGGCTATCGTTAGTTGGGTGCCGACATCATTATTTGGGGACGTTCTTGCTGGAAACCAAGGTCGCGGGCGCCGCGGCATTCGCGAAGTTCATGACGGTGCTGCAGGCGGTGGCCGATGCGCCGCAGCCGCCCACGGCGGCCGCGCTGGCGCGTACCTGCGGTTATCCGCGACCCACCGTCTACCGGATCATCGCCGCCCTGGCCGAACAGGGCATGGTCGGGGAAACCGGCGGCGTCTACCGCCTGGGGACGCGCCTGATGTCCCTGGCCAGCCGGGCCTGGTCGCAGTTCGACCTGCGCGCCGCGCTGGCGCCCGAACTGCAGGCCTTGCGCGACGAAACCGGCGAAACCGTGCATCTGGCGGTGCCCGCCGGCCACGAAATGATCTACATCGACAAGCTCGAAAGCCCCGGCCCGGTGCGCATGGTGTCGCGCGTGGGATCGTCCGTGGCGCTGCATTCCAGCGCGGTCGGCAAGGCCTACCTGGCGGCGCTGGACGAGGCCGCGCGTGAGCGCCTGCTGCGCGATCTGCCGCTGGAGGCGCGCATGCCGTCCACGGTGACCAGCCTGCCCGCGCTGCGCGCGGTGCTGGGCGAGGCCGTCACGCGCGGCTACGCCATGGACAACGAGGAAAACGAACCCGGCATCGTCTGCTACGGCGTGGCGCTGTGCGACGCGGCCGGCCGGCCCGTCGCCGGGGTCAGCGTCAGCACGCTGCTGTTCCGGCGGCGCGACGACCCGCAAGCCGCCTACATCGAACCCTTGCTGCGGCTGCGCGACGCCGCCGCGGCCAAACTCGCCGTCCTGCCGGTATCGTCCGGCGGCGCGTGACCGTCATTCCCAGAGGAACTCCATGACCGCATCCGCTGCTCCTATCGCCTCCAAGCTTGCCGCCCTGCTGGCCGCGCGGGTCGTCCCCGTGCTGCGGTACACCGATGCCGCCACCGCGGCCTATGCCGCCGAAGTCGCGGTCGCGGCAGGCTGCACCACGCTGGAACTCACCTGGACCATTCCCGGCGTGACCGACCTGGTGCGCGCGCTGCGCGACAAGCACGGCGCCGGCCTGCTGCTGGGCGTGGGCACCGTGCTGGACGAGGCCCAGGCGCGCGAAGCGCTGGTGGCGGGCGCGGACTTCCTGGTGTCGCCGGCGCTGGCCACCGACATCGTCGACATGGCGCACGCCGCCGACGCCCTGTGCCTGCTGGGCGCGTTCACGCCCACCGAGGTGCTGGCGGCCCGCCGCGCGGGCGTGGATGTGGTGAAGGTGTTCCCCGCGGACACGGGCGGTCCCAAGCACCTGGCGGCGCTGAAATCCGTCTACCCGGATACGATCTTCTGCCCCACGGGCGGCATCACCCAGGACAACATGGGCACGTACTTCGCCGCGGGCGCCGGCCTGGTGGGCATCGGCAGCAACCTGTACGACAAGGCCGCCTTCGCCGCGCGCGACACCGCCGCGCTGGTGGCGCAGATCACCCGCACCCGCGAGGCCGCCCATGGCTGACTTCGATATCGTCGCGCTGGGCGAGCCGCTGGTTGAACTGAACCAGACCCACCAGGGCCAGCTTCAATACCTGCAGGGCTTCGGCGGCGACACGTCCAACGCGGTCATCGCCGCGGCGCGCCAGGGCGCCCGTTGCGCTTACCTGACCCGGGTGGGCAACGACGCCTTCGGCCAGCAGTTCCTGGACCTGTGGAACGCCGAGGGCGTGGATACGTCCGGCGTGCAGGTCGACGACGACGCCCATACCGGCCTGTACTTCGTGCAGCACGGTCCGGACGGCCACGCCTTCAGCTATCTGCGCCGCGGCTCGGCGGCCAGCCTGATGACGCCGGCCAGCCTGCCGGGCGGGGTGATCGAACGCGCCCGCTTCCTGCATGTGTCGGGCATCAGCATGGCCATCAGCACCAGCGCCTGCGACACGGTCTTCGCGGCCATCGAACGCGCGCATGCGGCGGGCGCGCAGGTCAGCCTGGATTCGAACCTGCGGCTGCGCCTGTGGCCGGTCGATCGCGCCCGCGCCATCCTGCGCGAAACGATGCGCGCGGCCGATCTGTTCCTGCCCAGCATGGACGATATGCAGCACCTGACCGGCAATGACGACCCCGAACGCACGCTGGACTGGATCCGCGAAGGCGGCGCGGGCGGCGTGGTGGTGCTGAAGCTGGGCAAGGACGGCTCGATCATCGACGATGGCCGCAACCGCACGCCGGTGGCCGCCTTGCGCGTGGACGCCGTGGACGCCACCGGCGCGGGCGACTGCTTCGCCGGCGCCCTGCTGGCGCGCCGCTGCCAGGGCGATTCCTGGGAAGACGCGGTGCGCTACGCCAACGCGGCGGCGGCGCTGTCCACCCTGGGCTACGGCGCGGTCGACCCGCTGCCGCGGGCCGAACAGGTCTGGGAGAGGCTGAAGGACACGGCAGCCCCGTAAATCCCGCCCGTTGGCGTGGTTTACGGATTTCAGGCTAAAATGCCAAGTTACCCGAATTTTCAGCCAGCCCTATTTCCGGTTGTGCGGGCTGATATCGTCACTTCACCGCAAATTCAACAGGAGAATCAACATGGCTGAACGCAAACGCGTGCGTCGTAACACCCTGGAACGCCGTTGCCTGGGCAAGGCCTTCAAGCGCTTGTTCGTCAAGTCGCCCAAGGGTGTGTTCAAGATGCTGGAAAAGATCAAGCGCGTCTAATTGACGTGTGTGGCCGGTGAGTCTGATCAGGTCCAACCTCGGACCAACCCCCGATCCAACCCACCCGCCCCGATCTGAAAAAACCCGCTGGCTCGCGCCTTGCGGGTTTTTTTACGGGTTCGGGATTTACGTCAGCGCGGGCCCGAGCTTGGGCCGGATGAAATCCATGAAGGCCCGCGTTTTTGCGGGCTGGATGCTCGACGGATACACCACGTAGATCGAGATCGGGTCCACCGTCCAGCCCGGCAGCACGCGCCTGAGCGAGTTGCGCTTGATGATCGGGTCCAGGGCCTGGCAATGCGGCATGCGCGTGATGGCCAGATCCAGGCCGGCCAGCGTGCCCGCGATGCTCATGTTGTTGGCCGCCAGGTGTCCCCGGACGGGAATGCGTTCGGAGACCGTGCCGTTGTGCAGCGTCCAGTGCGAATGGGCCTCGTCGATGGTCGTGCGCAGGCACTGGTGCTGCGTGAGGTCGCCGGGCGTCTGGGGTTCGCCGTAGCGTTCCAGATAGCGGTCGGACGCATACAGGTAGTTGTCCAGCGAGACCAGTTCCTGCACCACCGCGCCGCTGATGGCCGGGATGGGGGAACCGTTGCCGTTGTCCGTCGAGGCCAGGGGATAGTCGGTTTCGCGGCCGAAGCGCAGCACCACGTCGAACGGCGTGCCTTGCGCATCGGACGCCGTCATCATGCTCAGGTCGAACTCGCACTCCACCTCGGGGTAGCGCTCGGTGAAGTCGTTGATGGTCTCGGGCAGCAGCCAGATCGCCAGGCTGAACGGCATGGAAACCCGCAGATTGCCGGACGGGCCGCCCGACAGCGACAAAAGCTGTTCGTGCGCCAGGCGGGCCTCGTCGATGAGGCCCTGGCAGCGCCGCATATAGGCCGCGCCCGCCTCGGTCAGGTCGAGCCGGCGCGTGTTGCGGTTGATCAGCCGCAGCCCGATGGCGCGCTCCAGTTCGTTGATCCGGCGCGACAGCGTCGACGTCGGCATGTCCAGCGCGCGCGCCGCCTGGCTGAAGCTCTTGCGCTTGGCGACCTCCACGAACAAGGCAATGTCATTGAGCTGGACGGGCGAGGCTTCCATAGGCGTTCCGAATTGGGCCGCCCGAGTTTACGCCACTACGATGTGCCGCCCAATGCGTGCTTGCGCCGGTTTCGTGCGAAAAGCGCACCGATTGTCAGATTTGATTGCAAATGCAAATGCCATGGCATCGGTTCATGGGGGCATATCCCCTACACTGCAGGCGAAAACATAAGAGCCAAGACCGCAGCGGTTCCACGGAAATCGCAAAGGGGCACAGCAGGCATGACCGATACACCGATTTTTTTCACCGTTCTGACGCCCTCCTACAACCGGGCAGGTACGCTGCACCGGGTCTATGAATCGCTCTCCCGGCAGACCTTCAGGAATTTCGAATGGGTCGTGGTGGACGACGGATCCACCGACAACACGCACGAGTCCGTGCTGGCCTGGCAGGCGCGCGCCGACTTTCCCATCCGCTACGTCTGGCAGAACAATCAACACAAGAAGACGGCGTTCAACCGCGGCGTGCGCGAGGCGCGCGGCCAGATGATCGTGGGCCTGGACAGCGACGACGAGATGCCGCCGGACGCCCTGGCCATCTTCAAGAATGCCTGGGACGCCATTCCGCCGGCGCGGCGCGATTCGTATGTCGCCGTGACCGGCCTGTGCGCCCGGCCCGACGGCACCATCGTGGGCGACCGCTATCCGCAGGACGTGTTCGACAGCACGGCGGTGGACGTCTACTTCCGCTATCGCATCAAGGGCGAGAAATTCGGCTGTATGCGCACCGACATTCTCAGGAAATATCCATTTCCCGAGGATGTCGCGGGCTTCGTGCCGGAGAGTCTGGTCTGGTGGGCGGTGGCCCGCGCCGGCTATCTCAGCCGATTCATCAACCGCGTCGTGCGCACGTATCACGACACGCCGGGCGGCTTGAGCCAGGGCGCGGTGTCCGTGTCCAGCAATGCCCAGGGCCTGTATCTGCTGGCCTGGGACATGCTGCAGCATCACCTGGAGTTCTTCCGCTACCGGCCCCGCGAGTTCATCATGGCGGCCGCGCGCTACACGCGCTTTCGGCTGCACCTGAAGCACTCCGGCGTGCCGACGGCCGTGCAGGCCTACCGGTTGACCAATCCCCTGGCGACCTTCCTCGTGGCCGCCATGTGGCCGCTGGGCTACGCGCTGTACCGCCGCGACAGGCGCCGCGGCGTGGTCTAGGCCGCGCCGGCCCCGGCGGCGGCCCGCGTTTCAGGCGCCGGGCGTGGCCGCGGCGGCGGCGTGCCCCAGTCCCAGATACACCTCGACCACGCGCGGGTCTTGCGCCACCTGCGCGGCCGGACCCTCGAGCGTGACCGCGCCGGTTTCCAGCACGTAGGCATAGTCGGCGACCTGCAGCGCCGCGCGTGCGTTCTGTTCGATCAGCAGGATGGACACGCCCATTTCCCGCAGCCGCGCCACGATGCGGAACACCTCGCGCACGATGCGCGGCGCCAGGCCCAGGCTGGGTTCGTCCAGCATCAGCAGGCGAGGCTTGGCCATCAGCGCGCGGCCCACGGCCAGCATCTGCCGTTCTCCGCCCGACAACGTGCCGGCAAGTTGGGCGTGGCGCTCCCGCAACCGCGGAAACAGCTCGTAGACCTCGGCCAGGGTCTTGTCCTGGTCCCGCACACCCCGGCGAAAGCGGTCGAAGGCGCCGAGCAGCAGGTTGTCCTCCACCGTCATTTCGGCGAAGAGTTCGCGTTTTTCGGGCACCAGGTTCATGCCGGCCGCCACCATTTCCTCGATCTCGGCATGTTCCTGTTCCTTGCCGCCGAAGACGATCTGGCCGCGTGAGGGCAGCACGCCCATGATGGCGGACAGCAACGTGGTTTTGCCAGCGCCGTTAGGCCCGATCACGGTAACGATCTGGCCTTCGCCCACCGCCAGGCTGACGCCCGATATCGCCTCGACCTTGTCGTAGGCCACGCGCAGGTCGCGCACTTCCAGCAGTTTTGCGTTCATTTATTCCACTCCGCCCAGATAGGCTTCGAGCACGGCCGGATTCTGTTGAATCTCGGACGGCAGGCCTTCCGCGATCTTCTCGCCGAAGTCCATGACCACGACGCGGTCCACCAGGCCCATCACGAAGTCCATGTCGTGTTCGACCAGCAGGATGGCCATGCCTTCGGCGCGCAGCTTTTTGAGCAGTTCGGCCAGTTCGCATTTTTCCTGGTAGCGCAGCCCGGCGGCCGGTTCGTCCAGCAGCAGGATGCAGGGGTCGGACGCCAGCGCGCGCGCGATTTCCAGGATGCGCTGCTGGCCCAGCGCCAGCGATCCGGCCTCGTCGTGCAGGTGCTTGCCCAGGCCCACGCGCTCGACCTGGCGCGCGGCCTCGGCCAGCAGGCGCGCTTCTTCGGCGCGATCCAGCCGCCAGGCGGCCGGCAGCACGCCCCGGTGCCCGCGCAGGTGCGCGCCGATGGCCACGTTCTCAAGCACGCTCATGCGGCCCAGCAGGCGCACGTGCTGGAAGGTGCGCGACAGCCCCAGCCGGGCGATCCTGCGCGCGCCGGCGCCGGCCACGGGCTGGCCCAGCAGCGTCACGTGCCCCGAAGTGGGCGAATCGACGCCGGATATCTGGTTGAACATCGTGCTCTTGCCGGCGCCATTGGGACCGATCAGCGCCAGGATCTCGCCGGCGCGGATTTCCAGGTTCATGGCGTTGTTGGCGACCAGCCCGCCGAACTTGCGGGTTACGTCCACGGCCTTCAACACCACCTCGCCGCGCGGCGGCATGGGCTTTCTGGGCAGCGGTTCGGCCGACAGGTCCAGCTTGCGCGGCGGCTTGCGTACGGGAATCCAGCGCGTCAGCACCGGCCACAGGCCGCTGCGCGCGCGGTGCAGCAGCAGCACCATGCCGAAGCCGAACACAATGACCTCGAAGTTGCCGGTCTGCCCCAGCACCCTGGGCAAGAGGTCCTGCAGCCACTGCTTGAGCACCGTGAAGACCCCCGCGCCCACCAGCGCGCCCCAGACCTGCCCGGCGCCGCCGATCACGGTCATGAACAGGTACTCGATGCCCATCTGCAGGCCGAAGGGGTGCGGATTCACGAAGCGCTGCATGTGCGCGTACAGCCAGCCGGACGCGCAGGCCTGCAAGGCGGCGATGACGAAGATCACCATGCGCGAACGGGCCGTGTCCACGCCCATGGATTCGGCCATCACGCGGCCGCCCTTGAGCGCGCGGATGGCGCGGCCTTCGCGCGAGTCCAGGAGGTTCTGGGTGGACCAGACGGCGATCAGCAGGAATGCCCAGATCAGGTAATAGATGTTGCCGCCCTGGTTGAGCGACCAGCCGAACAGATTGATGGCCGGGATGTCGGGTATGCCGGTGTGGCCGCCCAGGCCTTCGACGGAGCCGAAGGCGAAGTACAGCGACAGGCCCCACGCGATGGTGCCCAGCGGCAGGAAGTGGCCGGACAGCTTCAGTGTGATGGCGCCCAGCAGGTAGGCAAGCGCCAGCGTCAGCGCCAGGCCGGCCAGCAAGGCAAGCCAGGGCGATGCGCCCAGCCAGGCCAGCCAGGACGGCAGGACATCGGCGCGGGTGGTGAGCAGCGCCGTGGTGTAGGCGCCCACGCCCACGAAGGCGGCCTGTCCGAAGCTGGTGAGGCCGCCGACCCCGGTCAGCAGCACCAGGCCCAGGGCCACCAGGGCGTACAAGCCGATGTAGTTCAGCAGCGTCACATAGAACGGCGGCAAGACCAGGGGCCCCAGCGCCAGCAGGGCCAGGAACGCGAGGAGGATGTGGCGCGGGGTCATTCGTCTTCTTCCTCGACGTGATGGCTTTTCAGGGAACGCCAGAGCAGCACGGGGATGATCAGCGTGAACACGATGATTTCTTTGTAGGCGCTGGCCCAGAATGAGGAGAAGGCCTCGATCAGGCCGACCAGCACGGCGCCTGCCGCAGCCAATGGATAGCTCACCAGGCCGCCGATGATGGCGCCTACGAAGCCCTTCAGGCTGACCATGAAACCGGAATCGAAATACATGGTGGTGATGGGCGCGACCAGAATGCCGGACACCGTGCCGATCAGCGCGGCCAGGAAGAAAGTCGCCTTGCCCGCGAAGATGGGGGAAATGCCCATCAGCCGCGCGCCCAGCCGGTTGAAGGCGGCGGCGCGCAAGGCCTTGCCGTACATCGAGCGTTCGAAGAACTGGTAGAGCACGATGATGAGCAGCGCCGACACGGCCACCACCCACAGCGCCTGGCTGTTGACGTTGATGGGGCCCAGCGCGAGGCTGGCGTCGCTGAACGGCGCGGTGCGCGCGCCCTCCGCGCCAAAGGCCAGCAGGCCCAGGCCGACCAGCGCCAGGTGGACCGCGATGGAGACGATCAGGAGCACCAGCGTCGAGGCCGAGGCGATGGGCTGGTAGAACAGGCGGTACAGCTGCGGCCCCATCGGCACGACCAGCAGCAGCGTCAGCAGCGCCTGCGCGGCCATGGGCAACTGGGCCAGCGGCAGGCGGTAGAACAGCCCGGCCAGCACCAGCGGATAGATCACCTTGGCGGCCAAGCGCCACACGGCAGGGTTGCGGCCCGGCCGCTTGCGCCTGGCCAGCAGGTCGGCGGCGGCTTCGGCCACCGCGAAGGCAAGCAGTAGCCACACCAGCAGCACCGGCTTGCCGGCCTGGATGGCCGCCATCGTCAGCGCGCCGAAGGCGACGAACTCGCCCTGCGGGATGAACAGCACGCGGGTAACGGTAAAGACCAGCAGGATGGACAACGCCAAGAGCGCGTAGATGGCGCCGTTGGTGATGCCGTCCTGCCCGAGTATCAAGGCAATCTGAGCATTCATGCGAATTTCCGGCTAGACAGACAAGCACGACAGGCACGCCACTCTCACATGCGCCGCGGGCGTCGCCAAGAAGCAGGCTCTGCGCACCCCATCGGGATGCCGCGGATCCGGGCTCAGCCGGTCCGCAGGCATGCCCCCTGGGGGGAAGCGCGCAGCGCTTCGGGGGGGACCCAACCTTTTACTTGACCAGGGTCCAGTTGCCGTCCTTCACGGTGATGAGCTCGCGGCCGCGGTCGTCAAAGCCGCTGTGGTCGGCGGCGCTCATGTTGTAGACGCCCTGTGTGCCCACCAGATCCTTGGTCTGCTCCAACGCGTCGCGCAAGGCGTTGCGGAACTCCTTGGTGCCGGGCTTGCCGGCCTTCTCGGCCAGCGGCACGGCCTTTTCCAGCAGCAGTCCGGCGTCGTACACATTGGCGCCGAAGGTGGCGGGCTTGGACCCGTTGAGCTTCTCGTAGGCGGCGATGTAGTCGGTGGCGACCTTCTTGGACGGGTTGCTGTCCGGCATTTCGGGCAGCACCAGCATCAGGCTGGCGGCCAGGATGGTGCCTTCGACCTTCTTGCCGCCGAGCTTCAGGAAGTCGGGCAGCGCGGCGCCGTGGGTCTGGTAGAACTTGCCCTTGTAGCCTTGATCGAACAGCGTGGTTTGCGGCAGCACGCTGGCGGCGCCGGGAGCGGCCACCAGGACGGCGTCCGGCTTGGCGGCCAGGATCTTCAGGGCCTGTCCCGTCACCGAGCTGTCAAAGCGCAGATAGCGTTCGTTGGCGGCGACCTTGATGCCTTTTTCCGTAGCCAGGCCGGAGAAGACCTTGTACCAGTTCTCGCCATAGGGATCGTTCAGGCCGATGAAGCCGACCGTCTTGATGCCGGTCTTGGCCATGTGGTCCACCAGCGCGCGCGCGATGATGTCGTCGTTCTGGGTGGTCTTGAAGACCCACTTCTTCTGGTCGTTCATCGGCAGCACCACCGCGGCGGTGCCCACCGGCGCCAGCATCGGCACACCGGCCTCGGCGGCGAACTGGATCACGCCCATGGCGTTGGGCGAGCCCGACGGCCCGATGAGTGCGTCCACGTTCTGTTCCGAGATCAGCTTCTTGAAGGCCGTGACCGAGTTGGTGGAGTCGCTGGCGTCATCCAGCGCGATGTATTCCACCGTCAGGTCGCCGATCTTCTTGGGAAGCAGCGGCACCGTATTCTTCTGCGGGATCCCGACCAGCGCGGTAGGGCCGGTGGATGAGGTGACGACACCGACCTTGACCTGCGCCAGGGCGGGCAGGGCGAACAGGGCGGCGACGGCGGCGGCAGCGGCCAGGGGGAGTTTCTTCGACAGCATGGCAAATCCTCCGGATAGGGAGCAGAGTGGGAGTGCGGCTGGAAAACGGAGAGAACAGGAACAGCGGGAATTACTTGTTGCTTAAAATTTCCAAGAGGCAAGGATCAGCACTGTAGACCCGGTCCCCGTGCTTACCTATCCGTCAAAACCCGAAGCGGGCGATTGGAAAAGGCGATCAGATGGTGATGGAACTGACGCTGGCGCCGCCGCAGACGAACAAGGTCTGCCCGGTGACGAAGCTGTTGGCCGGGTCCGCAAAGAACATCACGGCGCGCGCCACGTCGTCCGAACGGCCCAGGCGCTTGACCGGAATGCCGTCGGCCAACTGCCGTTCGCGTTCGCTGCCGGGCGGGATCACTTCGTAGAACATGTCGGTCTGGATCGGGCCAGGCGCCACCACGTTGACCGTGATGCCGTAGGGCGCCAGTTCCAGCGACCAGGTACGCGCCATGCCGACCATGCCCGCCTTGGTCGCCGAATACGCGGTGCGGGTGGGCAGGCCCAGCGCGCCGCGCGAGGACATCATGACGATGCGTCCGAACTTGCGTTCCTGCATGCCGGGCAGCGCCGCCTGCACCAGGCTGATGGCCGCGCCCAGGTGGATCTGCGTCAGGCCGTGCAACTCTTCCTGCGTGACCTGCGGCAGGAGGTTCGGCCAGATCACGCCGGCATTGTGGATAACGTGGCTGACCGGAAATTGCGCCGCGGCCTCGGCGCCGGCCTGCGCCGTGGCGTCGGCGTCCAGCAGATCGACCTGCACGTTGTGCAGGCGCGGGTGGGAGAAGTCGGCGGCGCGGCGCGCCATCGAGATCACTTCATAGCCCGCGTCCAGCATGCTGCGGCAGATCTCGGCGCCGATGCCGGCGCTGCCGCCCGTGACGATGGCAACATTTTTTTGCGTCATGGTTTCCCCAGTGTTGTTGGTATCGGCAGTGCCGGATCAGTTCCTGGGCGCCAGCGCCAGCACGCGCAAGGGGCTGCCCGAGCCGCTGCGGATTTTTAGCGGCGCCGAGAAGATCACGGTGCCCGTGGCCGGAAGCTGGTCCAGGTTGGTCAGGCATTGCAGGCCGTAGCGGTTGTTGCCGTGCATGTAGTAGTGGCAGGGGTAGGGCGGGTCCAGGTGCTGGGCCTGGCCGGCGTCGGTGCCCACCGACTCGGTGCCGAAGCCGTGCACGTCGCGTTCCTTGATCAGCCAGGGCACGACCTCGGCGTCGGGGCCGGGCGAATGCGCGCCGTCTTCCTGCATGTTCAGGTATTCGGCGGGCTTGGCGCGCTTGGACCAGTCGGTGCGCATCAGCACCCACGACCGCGCGGGAATGCGGCCGTGCCGCTCCTCCCACTTCTTCACGAAGTCGATGGTCAGGAGAAAGTCCGGGTTGCCGAGCGATTCGGCGGAACAGTCGATCACGCAGGCGCTGGCGATGAAGGCGTCGACGGGAATGGTGTCCACGGTGTTGTCGGGCTGATCCTTGCCCGTGACCCAGTGCGCCGGCGCATCGAAGTGCGTGCCGGTGTGCTCGGAGCACGAGAAGTTGTTCCAGTACCAGGCCGGGCCGCGCTCGTCGTAGCGCGAGATTTCCTCGATGCGGAACGGCCATGCCTGGCCGAACTCCGGCGGCAGCACGATGGTGGGAAATTCCGGCGTCAGGGTTTCGGTCAGGTCCACCAGGCGGATGCGTCCGGCCAGCAGTTCGGCCATGAATTGGGCAAGAATGTTTTGACTCACGGTGCTGTCTCCTGTTGGTTTGTTAGGGGGGCGCGCGGCTACGCGCCCAGCTCCCGTTCCAGTCCCTTGGGGTTCTCGGCCAGCCGGGCGCGGAATTCCTGCGCCACGTCGCCGACGTACACGTCTTCCAAACCGTCCTTCAGCGCGCGCACGATGGCGGCGGCAATCGCCGCGGGCGCCACCCGCGGCGGCGGGGTGCGTTGTTCCCATTCGTGGTCGACCGGGCCGGGAAATACGTTCACCACGCGCACGCCCGCGCCGCGCATTTCCGCGCGCAGACATTGCGCCAGCGACAACGCGGCGGCCTTGGACGCCGACCACATGCCGCGCGACGGCAGGTTCATGTGCGCGTAGATGGACAGCACGTTGACCCAGGCCGCGGCGCTGTTCACGCCGTCGGCGGCGCGTCCGCACAGGGCGGGGCCAAAGCACTGCGCCAGCCGCATCAGGCCCAGCACGTTCACGTCCATGGCGTCGCGCGCCGTGTTGACGTCCTTGCGGTTCAGCAGGCCGCCTTCGCGTTCGAGGTCGGCGGTGTTCACCAGGATCTCGACCTTGCCGCCAATGGACGCGGCCACGCGTTCGACGGAATCGGTGTCGGTCACGTCCAGCGTCACGGTCTGCACGCGCGGGTCCGACGCCAACGCCTCGAAGGCGGCATCGCGCTTCCAGGCCTGGGGATCGCCCAGGAACACCGTGGGGCAGCCCGCGTCCAACAGGGCGCGCGCCACCGCCTGGCCGACGGCGGACTTGCCGTCCGTCACGAGTGCGCGGCGGAACTTTGGGTCGCACGAGGTTTCGCGCAGGGTCTTGTCGTCTTCCATGTTCGGGGTATTCCTTTCAGGCAGAGCGATCATCACGGCCTGGCCGCTGCGGTCCAGCTTGAGCGCCAGGCGCACGCGGCCGCCATCGGTGCAGTCCTGGTGGACATGCGCGACGACGGACGGGCCGGCGTCCATCCGCACCGTGCCCACGCGCCAGGGCAGGCGTTCGCGGAAGTACAGGTCGTTGCTGTGGTGCAGGATGGTGCTGACCAGCAGCACGCCGTTGGGATCGGCGGAGCGCCAGGGCAGATGCTCGGACAGGCAGTGGCCGCAGACTTCGCGCGGGGGGTATTGCACCGCGCCGCAGTCGGCGCAGGTCTGCAGGTCGAAACGTCCTTCGGCGGCGGCGGCCGTCAGCCCCAGGGCCGCTCGGCTGCGCGAGCCGGGCGGCAGCGTGGGCTGCCGGGTGCGCGCAACCGGATTCTTGCGGGGAGGCTTGGCCAGCGGCTCGGTCATGCGTCGCTCCTTGCCAGGATGGCCGCGGCGGTGCACAGTCCGCGGTCGTAATTGATCATGCCGAAGCCGCTGACCAGCCCCATGCGGGCATTGGCCACCTGGGTGCCGCCGGCCGCGCCCGTCAACTGGCGCAGCGCTTCGACCATGCCGAGATAGCCGCCGGCGGCGCCGGCCTGGCCCACGGACAACTGGCCGCCGTTGGTGTTGAAGGGAAAGCTGCCGTCCACGGTGAAGGTGTTGCCGCGCACGAACGCCGGCGCCGCGCCTTTTCCGCAGAAGCCCAGGTCTTCCATCTGCATCAGGTTGATGACGGGATAGTCGTCGTAGGCCTGCAGGAAGTCCATGTCGCCGGGGGCGGCGTTGGCCTGGCCGTAGAGTTCGTCCACGTCCATGGTCCAGCCGCCGCGCGTCTGGATGGGGTCTTCGATCCAGGCGTTGTGGCGTTCTATGGTGGACAGGATGCGCGCGTAGGGCAGCTTCAGCGCCCGCGCCCGGTCTTCGCTCATGACCAGGAAGGCGTCGGCCCCCGCGCAAGGCATGACGCAGTCGAACAGGTGGATCGGATCCGTGATGACGCGGGCGTCCAGGTACTGCGCCAGCGTCAGCGGCTTTTTCATCAGGGCGTGGGGATAGCGCAGGGCGTTGTCGCGCTGCGCCACGCAGAGCTTGCCAAAGTCTGCGCGGGTGGCGCCCGTGGCGCGCATGTAGTTGGCGGTCAGGAGCGCGAAGCTGGCGTTCGGGCCGCCCGCGCCATAGGGGTAGACGGCGTCCTGCGCAAAGCGCGAGAACTGGCTGACCGTGTTGCGGAACGAGTCCACATGGTTGGTGTCGCCCGCGAGGCAGGCCACGATGCTGGCGTCGCCCGCCTGCACGGCCCGCGCGGCGCGGCGCAGCGCGGCCACGCCGCTGGCACCGCCCATGGGGATGTGGTCCAGCCAGCGCGGGGTCATGCCCAGATGCTGGACCAGACCGACCGCCGTGTCGGGCGCCAGCGTGAAGCTGGACACGCAGAGGCCATCGACATCGGTCTTGGCCACGCCGGACTGCCGGATCAGCGCGCCCAGCGCGCGTCCCAACCACCAGTGCGCGGCATGCGTCGAATAGCGCTCGTACGGAATCGTGACCGGCAGGGCCGCCACGACGCCGTCATAGCCCAGGCGGCTCATTGGGCGGGCTCCTGGGAGGGCGCGGCGGGGGGCAGAAAGCCCGCGTCAGCGGGCGCGGCGTGGGGGCGTTTCTTCATTGCGATCGTGTCGACGCAGCGCGCCGTGCCGGGCAGAGCCGGCGCCAGCGCCTTCATTTCGCCGCGCTGGATCTTGTTGGTGGTGGTGAGCGGCAGGCTGTCCACGAATGCGACATAGCCCGGCGCCTTGTAATAGGCCAATTGCTCCAGGCTCCATTGCACGATGCTGCGCGCGGCCTCTGCCAGGGCGGCCGCATCGGCGGGCGGGGTTTCCGGCACCACGCAGGCCAGGACCTCGTCGCCGCGCACCGGGTCGGGCACGGCGGCCACCGCCACGGCCTTCACCAGCGGGTGCTGCATCAGCACGCTTTCGACTTCCACGGCCGAGATGTTTTCGCCGCTGCGGCGGATGACGTTCTTCTTGCGGTCGACGAAGCGCAGCGCGCCGTCGGCCTCGCGGCGCACGATGTCGCCGGTATGGAACCAGCCGTCCTGCCAGGCTTCATCGGTGGCGGCCTGGTCCTTCAGGTAGCCGGCAAAGAAGCCGTAGCGCGGATCGTCTCCGGCATGGCGCACGAGCAGTTCGCCGTGTTCGCCGACAGCGGCGGGCCCGCCGGCGTCCGTGACGATGCGGACCTGCACATCGTCCTCTTCGCGGCCGAAGCTGCTGGTGCCGACGTGGCGCGGCTCTTGATTGGCGATGATGACGGCGCCCGCGCCGGTTTCGGTCATGGCCCAGGCTTCGAGCAGCGGGAAGCCGAAGCGCGCCTCGAAGGGGGCGTGCAGCTTGCGGTCCACGCCGGCGCCGAAACCGAAGCGGATGGCGGGCTGGCGGTCGTGTTCGGACGGCTCGGCCTTCATCAGGATGGCGGGCATGACGCCCAGGTAGTGCAGCACGGTGGCGCGGGACTCGCGCACGCTGTCCCACCAGCTCCGGGGGTGGAAGCGGTCCAGCGGAATCAGGCAGCCGCCGGTCAGCACCATGGCCATGGCGGAATACGCCATGGCGTTCATGTGCACCAGCGGCAGCGGCGTCAGCATGCGTTCCTGGCCGGCGCGCAGGGCAGCCAGGCCGCCGATGCGCGCGTACCAGCCGCCCGCATGCAGAAAATACCGGTTGGGCAGGATGCAGCCCTTCGGACGGCCGGTGGTGCCAGACGTGTAGAGCAGCGCGCATTCGCTCGTTTCGCCGGGGGGCGTGCCGTGCAGCGGCGGGGGAAACGGCGCGGCCGGCGGTGCGTCGTCCGGCCCCATGGCGCGCAGCGTTCGGCCGGCGCGTTCGGCGGCGGCCAGCAGGCCGGCGTGTCGTTCGGGCAGGGCCACGGCCAGCGCGATCTCGGAGTGTCCCGTCAGGTATTCAAGTTCGGCGGCGCGCAGGTCGGGGTTGATCGGCACGACCGAGACCCCTAGCGCGTTCAGCGCGAACCAGTGCAGGAAGAAGGCGGGGCGGTTCTCCAGCAGCAGGCCGGCGCGGTGGCCGTGGCCGTAGCCGGCCCGGGCATAGGCGGCGCGCAGGGTTTCGATGGCGTCGGCGGCCTGTGCGTAGGAAAGCTCGCCGGCTTCGATGCCGTAGGCGCGGGCCGTCTCGGGCAGGATGCACAGGAATGGCCGGGCGTCATGGCAGGACGCGGTGTCGAGGAAAGCCTGGTGGACGGTGGTGCTCACAAGCCGCTCCTACATGAACAATTGGATATTGCCGAAGGCGGCGTCGCAGTTGACGAGGTCAACGCGCTTCAGGCGGATGCGCAGGGCGCCATCCTGCTCCACGAGGTGGTGCGTGGTCCAGCCCGCGTACAGGGTTTGCGCGTCCTGCCGGGTCTCGACGTAGTGGAAGGCGGTGCGCACGACGTGACGGCCTTCCGCGGGCGCGGCGTCCGGATGGCCGTGTTCCACGGTGGGCGCCTGCAGCAGATGATGGCAGCGGCTCTTGGGCTGCTGCGAAAAGGTGCGTTGGCCCGCCAGCCGCTCCACGCGCACGCGCAGCAGCAGCTTGTCTTCGTACATGAGCGACGCGTGCAGCTTCGCATCCGTCTGGCCGTGCGCCAGCGGCATCCAGTAATGGCCATCGTCGGTGTACAGGCCGAGCCAGTCCTCGAAGCGCAGCTCGTCCAGCATGCGCGCCTCGGCGTAGACGAAATCGATCAAGTCGCGGTCGCTTGTGCTCATACGGATTCCGGTCCCGTCATGTAGCGGCCCCATGCGCGGTACTGGTTGCGCATCTGCCATTCGTTGGTGCCATTGGTGTTGACGTTCTTCTGGCCCGCTTCTTCCGGCGAGTACAGCCGCCCCACATTGACCCAGTCGCGGGCGCGGGAATGCAGGCCGTCCTGCGCGCGCTCGTACATTTCGAGGTCGTCGTGGCCCACGACGGACGTCGGCGCGTTGATCAGGCGGTTGTACATGAGGGTGCGTTCCAGCAGCAGATCGGGCGCGCCCACCAGGCGGAAGGTCCAGGACTCCACCAGCGTGCGGTCGGCGGCGATGGGCTTGAAGATCCGCAGCGTCTGGATGGGGCCCTTGACCATGATGTTGGGGAAGTACACCGTGTTGTGGCGCACGTCGCCCAGGATCTGTTTGGCGCGTTCCTCGCCATAGGACTCAACCATCGACTCCCAGTATCCCGGCACGCCGGAATAGGATGCGTGGATGGAATCCGACACCCCGGTGTGCCCGTGGCCGTTTTCCCAGACACGGATGCCCATGTTCTCGAAGAACTCGTAGGGCGAGATGAACGGCGCGAACAGCTCCACCGCCATGGGCTTGGGCGTGCCTTCCGGGGCTTGTTCCCAGACCTTGACGGCCGTGCCGGCGGACGATTCGTGGGCCACCATCGGGTGGCAGGTGTCGGTCTGGTTGTCGACCAGCATCTTCCAGTTGCAGCGGTGCATGTAGCGCAGCACGCCGCCGGCGACTTCGAGGCGGCCTTCCGGCGAACGGTCCACCATGTTGTCCAGGGTGGAGAGCGATTCGCCGAAGAACTCCTCGAACGACTGGCCGTCCGGGTTCAGGCGGCAGAATACGAAGCCGCGGTGGTTCTTCACGTCCTTCACGGCGGCCATGCCCTGGCTGGCTTCGCAGTTTTCCAGGCCGGTGTTCTCGTAGCCCTTCTTCAGGGGTATCGACAGCAGGCTGCCGTCCGTCTTGAACGTCCAGGCGTGATAGGGGCAGCGGAAGAATTTGCCCGTGTTGCCGCAGGCGTCACCGGCCACCATGGTGCCCTTGTGCGGGCAGCGGTTGTGCAAAACGCGCACGGTCTTGTCGCTGTGGCGCACCATCACCACGGGCTGGTTGCCGACCGTGGTGGTGACGTAATCGCCAGGATTGGGCACCTGGCTGTCGTGGCCGACATAGACCCAGGTGTTGGCGTACAGACGCTCCATTTCCAGGTCGAACAGTTCCTGGTCGATGAACAGGTCCTTGTGCACCTCGGTGTCGCGCAGCAGGGCGCGGATGGCGTCAGGATTGTCGCGATAGTTGGCCATGGCCGCTTCCTTGTCTAGGCGCTACAGGTCCAGCACCAGCCGCGCGGACTTGGCGCGCGAGATGCAGATCTGGATGATTTTTCCGCTGGCCTTCTCGGTGTCGGACAGGTAGTAGTCGCGATGGTCGGGCTCGCCTTCCAGCACCGTGGCCTGGCAGACGCCGCATTCGCCGCGCTTGCAGTCGTACATCGGGTCGCAGCCTTCTTCTTCCATCACGTCGACGATGGTCTTGTCCGCCGGAATGGCCAGCACGCGCCCGGACTGGCGCAGTTCGACTTCGAAGGGCTGGTCGCCAGCCTGCGCGGCGGCGGCGACGAAGAGTTCGAAATGGATGTGGGCATCGGGCCAATGGCGCGCGCGGGCGCCCTGGATGACGGCGTCGATCAGGCCCTTGGGGCCGCATACATACAGGTGCTGGCGCGGCGTCGCGGAGGCCAGCAGCGCCTGGAGGTCGAAGCGGCTGGGCGGGTCGTCGTCGGCGTGCAGCGTCAGGGCGCCGTCCGCCAGGGCCTGCAGCTCGGGCAGGAAGGCAAGCTGGTCCTTGCTGCGGCTGCAGTAATGCAGGTGGAAGGCGCGGCCGGCGGCCTTCAGCGCGGCGGCCATGGACGCGATGGGCGTGATGCCGATGCCGCCCGCGATCAGCACGACGGGCTCGTCACCGGCGGGCGATTCGTGCAGCGGAAAGTCGTTCTTGGGGCCTTCGACCGTCAGGGTGTCGCCTTCGGCCAGCGCATGCATGTGGCGGGATCCGCCCTGGCTGGTTTCCTCGAGCCGCACGCCCAGGCGGTATTCGGAGGGCTCGGCGAACCGCCGGGCCTCGGGCGCAAGCTGGATCAGCGAATAGCAGCGCGGATCGCGCAGGCCGGGTATCGAGACCTTCAGGTGCGCGCCCGGTCCGAAGGCGGGCAGCGGACCGGCGTCCGCGCGCGCCAGGCGAAACGAACGGATCAGCGGCGATTCCTGCCGGACTTCCTGGACGATCAGTTTGAGTGTCTGCACGATGTCTGTCTCTTTCAGGCGTTGGCGCGAACGGCCAGTTCTTCCGCGATCTGGCGTTCCATGGGGCCGCACTTTTCATGGGCGAGCGCGGTGTCGCGCAGCGCGCGCAGCGAGTCGGCGGCGCCGGGCCGGCCCGCCAGTTGGGCCGCCGCGGCGATCAGCTGGCGGTACTTGCCGCCGCCGCGCACGTGCGTGTCGCTGTAGCCCTTGACCAGGCGGCGGCAGTTGACGGTTTCGATGGCCAGGGAATAGTCCTGGGGCGCCAGGGTGGCGATCAAGGCCAGCCACTGTTCCAGGCTCTCGGTTTCGATCTGGTGGCGCAGCGTGCCGCGGCGGAAACGCCGCATGCCGGCCAGCGTGTACAGCATGAGGAATCCGCCCAGGGTGCCGCTCTGCATGCGCCGCCCCTTGCCCAGGCGGCGTTCGACAAAGCCGCCGAACGTCTTGGATGCTTCCAGCCAGCGGCCCAGCCGCGAGGGCAGGGTGCCGCAGATCTCTTCCAGACGGGGATGCATGAATTCGGTCAGGTAGACCAACTGGTCCGGCCGGGCGCCGACTTCCTGGCGGACGCGGTCAAAGCGCGTGCCGCGCGTTTTCAGGTCCGCCACGCGGATGACGTCGTCATAGGCCATGGCCGTGGCCACGTAGCGCGCGGCGGCGCAGGTCAGCGCCCATTGCCGGGCGTCGCCGCCATGTTGTGCGTCGAGGTCGCGGATCGCCTTCATGCGGCGCAGGTAGTCCTGGGCGTAGGCCAGGTCCTGGAACTCGATCTGGCGGCGCACGCCTGCGGCCAGCATGGGCTGCGCACAGGCGGGGAAGTCGCGCTTGATCTGGTCCAGCAGGGATTGGGTACGCGGATGCGCGGCCCGTTCGGGCAGGGCCGGCACCGGCCGCGACAGGTCGATGGCGGCGGGTTGCGCGGGCGCCTGGTCGGCCGCTTCGAAGCCCAGCGCAAAGGCGCGCAGGCTGGCGTCCACACCAAGGCCGGCGCGGCGCACGGTGGCCTCGTAGTCTGCGCGCGCGAAGGGCAGGGCGCCGCTGCCGGCCACCGCGCCGAACAGGCTGGCGCTGATGACGCTGCCGGCGCGGTCCGCCAGGTCCTGCAGGTCAAAGCACAGGAAGCGCCTGGCCGCGGCGCGGCCGGCTTCCAGCACCTTGTTGGGATCGGCGATGCCGTTGCCGGGCGTCGACTTTTCGCTGACCGCATAGGCGCGGTGCGAGGACGCGATCAGCACCGTGCGTTCCGGCGTGACCAGGCCACGCTGAATGGCGCGGCCGCCTTCCATCAGTTCGGCCGCCACCACCAGGTCGACGTCGCCGGGCGTGGGCATCAGCGCCAGCGCGGGCTGGCGGCCGGCGCGCTTGACGTCGGCTTCGGGCAGCAGTTCCAGGTAGTAGATCGTGGCGCCGGTGCGCTGGGCGACGCCCGGCACCGACGTGGTCTGCGCCCACCAGCCGGCGTGCTCGGCCATGTCGACGATCCAGTCCGCCAGCACGCCGCCGCCCTGTCCGCCCATGGCCAGGATGGCGATCTTGATCGGGTTGCCTTGCTGCATAGCCGCCGGGTTCATGAGGCAGGTGTCCTTAAAGGGCGTGTTGGGACAGGCGCGCCGCGCGGCGGCGCTGCAGGAAGCCGATGACCGCGCCGCGCACGCGCGCCAGGATGCGGTCGCCGCCGGTCGGGTTGTGGACGACGTCGGCGCGGTAGAAGGACGGGCACAGCACGGCGGCATGGGCGACTTCGCCGCAGTTGCCGCAGCCCACGCAACTGCTGTCCACGTGCGCCACGGGATCTTCCTTGAGGGGGTCGCCGCTGTCCTTGACGGTGAGCGATGGACAGCCCGACAAGCGGATACAGGCGTGATCGCCCGTACAGACGTCGGGATCCACGCCAAAGCGTTCCTTCACGACGCGGCGGCCTTCCTTGACTGCCTTGTTGAACAGCGGCTTGATGCGCCGCTGCTTGTTCAGCATGCATTCGGACTGCGCGATGATGACCTTGGGGCCCTGGACGTCGGTGGTCAGCGCTTCTTCGAGGGTGGCGCGGACGCGGGCGACGTCATAGGTGCGGTCCAGCGTGCGCACCCACTTCACGCCGACGCCGCGCACGGCCTGATCGATCGGGTTGTTGGTGGAACGATCGGGGTTGTCGGCGCGCGACGACAGGATGTCCTGCCCGCCTGTGGCCGATGCGTAGAAGTTGTCGACGATGACGATGACGCCGTCGTACTTGTTGAACACCGCGTTGCCGATGCCGGACGACAGCCCGTTATGCCAGAAGCCGCCGTCGCCCATGATGGAGATGGGGCGCTTGGCGGCGGGCACGTTGAAGGCCGCCGCGCTGGATGCGCCCAGGCCGTAGCCCATGGTCGTGGCGCCCAGGTTGAAGGGCGGCAGGATAGAGAACAGGTGGCAGCCGATGTCGCAGGAAATGTGGTGCTGGCCCAGCGTTTCCTGTGCCAGCGTCAGCGCCGAGAAGATGGGGCGCTCGGGGCAGCCCGTACAGAATCCGGCCGGACGGGGCGGCACCACGGCGGCCAGGCCTTCGACCTGCTTGTGGAAGGTGATGGGCTGTTCCGCCGGGCGCGCCGGCTTGGGCCGCGATACCTCGGTGCTTTGCAGCAGGCGTGTTTCAGCCGCCGAGTCCGCCATGACGGCGGGGTGGGTCAGCAGCGATTCGGGCCGGTGGCGCTTCAGGAATTCCCGCAGGCCGTCGCGCATGACCTGCGTGGTGTATTCGCCTGCCATGGGCAGGACGTCCTTGCCCGACAGGTGGGTGTCGATGCCCGCCTTGCGCAGCACGGCGTGCAGGTTCTGTTCGATGTAGTCAGGCTGGCCTTCTTCAAGCAGCAGCACCGCGCGCTTGCCGCGGCAGAAGTCGATGACCTCGTCCTCGATGACGGGGTAGGTCACGTTCATGACGTACAGCGGGATGCGGCTGTTGCCGAAGTTGTCCGCCAGGCCCAGCAGTTGCAGCGAACGGATGACCCCGTTGTACAGGCCGCCCTGCAGGATCAGGCCGATGTCGTCGTGGTCACCGGCGAAGTGCTCGTTGAGCTGGTGTTCCTTGATGTAGCGGATGGCGGCGGGCCAGCGCTCCTTGATCTTTTCCTGTTCATGCAGGAAGGACGCGGGCGGCAGCACGATGCGGCTGGTGTCGCGCGCCGGGCTTTCCAGCGCCTGGGCCAGCGAGAACGCGGGACGCTTGTTTTCCTTGGCGGTGAAGCGGCCGTGCACGTGGCAGCCGCGGATGCGCAGTTGCAGCATCACGGGCGTCTTGCTGGCTTCGGACAGTTCGAAACCGTCTTCCACCGCCTTGACCATGCTTTCAAGGTTGGGGCGCGGGTCCAGCAGCCAGATCTGGGACTTCATGGCGAACGCGTGCGAGCGTTCCTGCATGATGGAGGAGCCTTCGCCGTAGTCCTCGCCCACGATGACCAGCGCGCCGCCCGTCACGCCGCCCGAAGCAAGGTTCGCCAGCGCGTCCGATGCGACGTTGGTGCCGACCGTGGACTTCCAGGTGACGGCGCCGCGGATGGGGTACATGACGGAGGCCGCCAGCGTGGCGGCGGCGGTGGCTTCCGAGGCGCTGGCCTCGAAATGCACGCCCAGTTCCTGCAGGATGTCGTTGGCGTCGGCCAGCACGTCCATCAGATGCGAGATCGGCGATCCCTGGTAGCCGGCGACATAGCCCACGCCGGATTGCAGCAGGGCCTTTGTGACGGCCAGAATCCCTTCACCGCGGAACTCTTCGCCCGCGCCGATGCGCAATTGCTGGACTTCTTTCTTGAAAGACCTTTCCGCCATCTGGATCCCTTTCGCGGACCGGCACGCCGGTCCTCAAGCCTTGCTGCCGCGCAGCATCGTCATGTCACGAAATCATCGCCTGAAAAATACTTTAGGAGTCAATGTTTTAGCTGTCAACAAAAAAGATGAAATTTCATGGAAATCGAAAAATATCACGCTAAAACAAGGGCGTATATACTGGTTGTCCTGTAGGTTGGAGTCCTATTTTTCGGCGCCGTGGTGGTGCATAACCGCTTCAGATTCGGGGTATACCCTTTGCTGCGCAACAGCATTGCGATACCTCATGGCGCATGGTTGCGCCGCCGTGGTGCAATGCGTTTTTCGGCGGAGGCCGCGATCTTGGATACCGGTGCGTGGGAGCAAAGCAACATGCGGTTGGATAAGCAGCGCAGCGGACGCGCAGGCGCGCGCGGCCCCCGGTTTGTAGACGGCTATCTGGCCTATCTGCTGGCGCAAGCCAGCCAGCGCATATCGGCGGAGTTCCACCTCGAGGTAAAGGCCGCCGGCCTGTCGGTGACCGAATGGCGGGTGCTGGCCAGTCTTGAAGGCAGCGCCGGCGAAACCATCGGCAGCCTGGCAGTGCTGGCCATCACCAAGCAGCCCACGCTGAGCAAGGTGGTCCAGCGGATGGAGGCCGACGGCCTGGTGGCCCGCACCGGCGTGCGCGCGGACCGGCGGCAGACGCGGGTCTGCATCACAGCCAAGGGCACGAATCTGATCGCGGCGTTATGCGAGCAAGCCCTGCAGCACCAGAAGGCGGTTCTGGCCCCGTTCGGTGAAGAGAAGGCCGCGATCCTGATCGAGATGCTGGGCGTCCTGATGACCGAGCACGTTCCGCTGGAGCTGCCATTTGAGTCCGACGCGTAGCGGCGTTGCGCCGACGCACTCGAACATTGTTCGCTTCGATTATTTTGTTACAAGCTTATGCGTCCCCGATTGTTGTTCCTCTGTGAAAAGCGTCTCCGGTACGCATAAACCCTGGATTGACGCGGGTCTTGCGGGTAGGCACACTCGCGCCGGTATTCAGACTACTGTCAGGAGTTGACACTTATGCGCCGCACTTTGATTGCTATCGCGATCGCCGCCGCCGTGGCCGTGCCCTCGATCGGGCAAGCCAAGTCCTTCCGCTGGGCCGCCCAGGGCGACATCCTCACCTTCGATCCGCACTCGCAGAACGAGGGCATGACGATCGCCGCCAACAGCTACATCTACGAACCGCTGGTCGACTACGACAAGTCCTTCAAGGTCTCGCCGCGCCTGGCCACCGAATGGGAGCAGGTGTCGCCCACGCTGTACCGCTTCAAGCTGCGTCCCGGCGTGAAGTTCCATGACGGCGCCGCCTTCACCGCGGAAGACGTCGTGTTTTCGATCCATCGCGCCATGGCGCCGACGTCGAACTACAAGGCGTACACGACCGGCATCAAGGAAGCGCGCAAGATCGACGACCTGACGGTCGAGATCGAGACCTCGGCGCCCAATCCCGTGTTGCTGCGCCAGCTGACCAACGTGTTCATCATGAACAAGGCCTGGTCGGAAAAGAACAACATCCCCAAGCCGCAGGATTTCGTCAACAAGGAAGAAACCTACGGCGCGCGCAACACCAACGGCACCGGCCCCTACAAGCTGAAGAGCCGCGAAGTGGACGTGCGCACCGTCTTTGAAGAAAACAAGGACTGGTGGAACAAGGCCGGCAAGGTCGGCAACGTGACCGAAGTGGTGTTCACGCCGATCAAGCAGAACGCCACGCGCACCGCGGCGCTGCTGTCGGGCGAGATCGACTTCGTGCTGGACCCCGCCGCGCAGGATCTGGAGCGCCTGCGCCAGTCGCAGAAGGTCGTGGAAGGCAACGAATACCGCACCATCTACCTGGGCCTGGACCAGAAGCGCCCCGAGCTGCAGTACTCGAACATCAAGGGCAAGAATCCGTTCCAGGACATCCGCGTGCGTGAAGCGCTGTACCGCGCCATCGACGTGGACGCGATCAAGCGCGCCGTGATGCGCGGCCTGTCCGCGCCCACCGGCACGATGATCGCGCCGCAGGTGCATGGCTGGGCGGAATCCGTGCACAAGCGCGTGCCCTACGATCCCGAAAAGGCCCGCGCCCTGCTGAAGGAAGCCGGCTACGACGGCACGCTGAACTTCACGCTGGACTGTCCCAATAACCGCTACATCAACGACGAAGCCATCTGCCAGGCCGTGGTGGGCATGTGGGCCAAGGTGGGCGTCAAGGCCACCATGAACGCCATGCCGCGTTCCACGTACTTCCCCAAGGTGCAGTCGTTCGACACCAGCGCCTACCTGTTCGGCTGGGGCGTGCCCACGTTCGACGCCATGTACACGCTGCAGAACCTGATCCGCACCAAGGGCGAGGGCGCGGACGGCATGTACAACCTGGGCAATTACAGCAACAAGGAACTGGACGTCATCATCGACCGGATCAAGACGGAAACCGATCCGGCCAAGCGTGACGCCGACATCATCACCGTGCTGCAAGGGCACGCCAAGGACTTCGGGCACATTCCGCTGCATGACCAGGTCATCCCCTGGGCCATGCGCAAGAACGTCACGGTCATCCACCGTGCCGACAATCGCCTCGTTGCCGATTGGGTCAAGATTGACTGATCCAGGCTAACCAGACGGCGGGGTCTATCCGACTCCCGCCGTCTTGCATTTTCTCGCCTATGTTCGCTTTCATACTGCGTCGCCTGTTGCAGGCCGTAGCGGTGATGCTCACCGTCGCGCTACTGGCCTTTGTGCTTTTCCAATACGTCGGCGACCCTGTCACCATCATGCTGGGGCAGGACGCCACCGATGCCGAGCGCATCGAGTTGCGTGAACGCCTGGGGCTGAACGAGCCCGCGGTCGTTCAATTCGGCCATTTCGTGGCCAATGCCGTACAAGGCAATTTCGGCATTTCCCTGCGCCAGAGCGAACCGGTCTCCACGCTGCTGAAGTCCCGTCTGCCGGCCACCCTGGAGCTGTCCATGGTGGCGGCGCTGCTGGCGCTGGTCGTGGGCGTGCCGCTGGGCGTGTATACGGCGCTCAAGCGCAACAGCCTGGTGTCCCAGATGCTGCTGGCGGGTTCCCTGCTTGGGGTTTCGCTGCCCACGTTCCTGATCGGCATCCTGCTGATCCTGGTGTTCTCGGTGCAACTGGGATGGCTGCCCAGCTACGGACGGGGCGACACGGTCAGCGTGGGCTGGTGGACGTCGGGCCTGTTCACCGCCACGGGCTGGAAGCACCTGATCCTGCCGGCCATCACCTTGTCGCTGTTCCAGATGACGCTGGTGCTGCGGCTGGTGCGTTCGGAAATGCTGGAAGTCCTGCGTTCCGACTACATCAAGTTCGCGCGCGCCCGCGGCCTGAAGCGCCGCGCCATCCACTTCGGGCATGCCCTGAAGAACACGATGGTGCCTGTCATCACCATCACCGGGCTGCAACTGGGCGGCATCATCGCCTTCGCCATCGTCACGGAAACGGTGTTCCAGTGGCCGGGCATGGGGCTGCTGTTCATCCAGGCCGTTCAATTCGCCGACGTGCCGGTCATGGCCGCGTACCTGTGCCTGATCGCGCTGGTGTTCGTGGTGATCAACCTGATCGTCGATCTTCTGTATTTCGTCGTGGACCCGCGGCTGCGTTCCGGGCTGACTCGCGGCGGGGGGGCTCACTGATGCGCGCCGTACTCAAACGCTGGTGGGACAGCGACATCGCCTGGGCCTGGCGCCGGGCGCCCGTGGCCATCGTGGCGACCCTGTTGCTGGCGACCCTGTTGATCGGCTCCTTCGGGGCGGGCTGGGTGGCGCCGCACAATCCGTTCGACCTGACCAAGGTCGAACTGTTGGACGCGCTGCTGCCGCCCGCCTGGGAGGCCAATGGCCAGCAGACCTATCTGCTGGGCACGGACAGCCAGGGCCGCGACCTGTACTCGGCGATCCTGTACGGGACACGCGTGTCGCTGCTGATCGGGCTTGCGTCCGTGGTGCTGTCGATGCTGATCGGCATCGTGCTGGGCCTGATTTCAGGCTATGCCGGGGGCCGCATCGATGCCTTCATCATGCGCGTCGCGGATGTGCAGCTCTCGTTTCCGGCGATCCTGATCGCGCTGCTGATCGACGGCGTGGCCCGGGCGGCGGTGCCGCGCGAGATGCACGAGCTGATCGCGTTCCCGGTCCTGATCGGCGCGATCGCGCTTGCCGGCTGGCCGCAGTACGCCCGTACGGTGCGCGGCTCCACGCTGGTGGAGAAGAACCGCGAATATGTGCAGGCGGCGCGCGTGATCGGCGTGTCCTCGCCCGTCATCATGTTCCGCCATGTGCTGCCGAATGTGCTGGGTCCGGTGCTGGTGCTGGCCACGGTGCATCTGGCGACGGCCATCATCACCGAGGCGACGCTGTCGTTCCTGGGGGTGGGGGTGCCGCCGACGGCGCCGTCGCTGGGCACGCTGATCCGCATCGGCAACGATTTCCTGTTCTCCGGAGAGTGGTGGATCACGATTTTCCCGGGCGCGGCGCTGGTGCTGCTGGTGTTGTCGGTCAACCTGCTGGGCGACTGGCTGCGCGATGCGCTCAACCCGCGGCTGATGTGATGTGGTCCATCCCCGAAGCGCCTGTGCAACAGGTATTTGAATTGAGGTATCGCACATGAGCGCATTACTAGAGGTCCGCAATCTGCGCGTGGAGTTTCCGACGCGCCGCGGCACGCTGCGCGCCCTGGACGACGTGTCGTTTTCCATCCAGGCGGGCGAAGTCCTGGGCGTGGTGGGCGAATCCGGCGCCGGCAAATCGCTGACCGGCGCGTCCATCATCGGCCTGCTCGAGCCTCCCGGCCGCATCGCCGCTGGCGAAATCCTGCTGGCGGGCCGCCGTATCGACAATCTTCCCGACGAGCAGATGCGCCGCGTGCGCGGCCGCGAGATCGGGGCGGTGTTCCAGGATCCGCTGACGTCGCTGAATCCGCTGTACACGGTGGGCCGGCAGTTGGCGGAGACCATCGTGACCCACCTGGACATGACGTGGTCGCAGGCGCGCAACCGCGCGGTGGAGCTGCTGGCGTCGACTGGCATTCCGGCCGCGCGGGAACGCATTGATCATTTCCCGCACCAGTTCTCGGGCGGCATGCGGCAGCGCGTGGTGATCGCGCTGGCGCTGGCCGCCGAGCCGAAGCTGGTGGTGGCCGACGAGCCCACGACCGCGCTGGATGTGTCCATTCAGGCGCAGATCATCGAGCTGCTCAAGCGCCTGTGCCGCGAGAACGGCACGGCGGTGATGCTGATCACGCACGATATGGGCGTGATCGCGGAGACCGCCGACCGGGTGGCGGTGATGTATGCGGGCCGCGTGGCCGAGATCGGTCCGGTGGCGGATGTGATCCACAAGCCGCGCCATCCTTATACGGCGGGGCTGATGGGATCGATCCCGACGCTGGAGGGCCACTCGGAGCGGCTGGTGCAGATCGATGGCAGCATGCCGCGGTTGAATGCGATTCCGCCGGGCTGTGCGTTCAATCCGCGCTGCGGCCAGCGTTTGCCGCGTTGCGCGCACGATCGTCCGGAGTTGCTGCCCGCGGGTACGTCGCGGGCGGCCTGTTGGTTGCATGACGACAATAACAAGGTGGCCGCATGAGCACGCCATTGGTGGAAGTAAAGGATGCGGCGCGTTGGTTCGATGTGTCGCCGCCATGGCTGGAACGCAAGCTGGCGGGCAAGCCGAAGGTGATGCTGCGGGCGGTGGACGGGGTGTCGTTCGAGATCGCGCGCGGCGAGACGCTGGCGCTGGTGGGCGAATCGGGCTGTGGAAAATCCACGGTGGCGCGGATGCTGGTGGGGCTGTATGGCCTGACCCGCGGGGATATCCGCTTCGACGGGCAGCCGCTGGCGCGCATGTCGGAACCGGGCGGGCGCGCCTTGCGCAAGCGTCTGCAGATGATTTTTCAGGATCCTTATGCCAGTCTGAATCCGCGTTGGCGGGTGGGCCGGATCATTGCTGAGCCGATGCTGACGCATACGCGGATGACCGCCGAGGAGCGCGTGGCGCGGGTCGGGGATCTGCTCCGGCAGGTGGGGCTGGATCCGGCGGATCAGGGGCGCTATCCGCATCAGTTCTCGGGCGGGCAGCGGCAGCGTATTTCGATTGCGCGGGCGTTGGCGGTGAATCCGGAGTTCCTGGTGTGCGATGAGCCGACGTCGGCGCTGGATGTGTCGGTGCAGGCGCAGGTGCTGAACCTGATGAAGGATCTGCAGCGCAAGCTGGGGCTGACCTATCTGTTCATTTCCCACAATCTTGCGGTGGTGCATCACGTGGCCGACCGGGTGGGCGTGATGTATCTGGGGCGCATGGTGGAAGTGGCGCCGCGCGACGAGCTGTTCGCGCGGCCGCGGCATCCGTATACGCGGATGCTGCTGGAGGCGATCCCGGATCTCAATGGCGCGGGCAAGCCGCGCACGGCGGTGGCGGGGGAGGTGCCCAATCCGCTGAATCCGCCGCCGGGGTGCACGTTTCATCCGCGTTGCCCGCATGCCAATGACCGCTGCCGGGCCGAGGCGCCGGTGGCGATGCTGGCGGGGGTTTCGGTGGTGGCTTGCCATGCGGTGCAGGAGGGGCGGATCTCGGCGTGATCCTGGTTCTTGCGCAGGGTGCTGGTTCTTGCGCAGGGTGCTGATTCTTGCGCAGGGTGCTGGTTCTTGAGGCGCCTGGGGCGGCGGCGGGCCGGGGTGCGCGGGTCAACGATTGCGGTCCGGAGCCTTCGCTCCGGACTGCCCCTGCCTCATCCTCGTTGCCGCCTGCGGCGGCTGCCTTCGGATTCCGTCGGGCGCATCGACTCCCCGCGCACCCCGGCCCGCCACCGCCCCAGGCTCCGATGCACGCATCGCCCCGGCCGCGGGGGAGGGCGGGGTGCTTGGCGTTTTGGCCGAGGATGGAGCGCGGGGGAAGGGGTTGCGGGGCTGCCAAAACGGCCGCGCGGGCGGCCTTGTTTGGCGTCGGGGTGGTTGGGACGTCGGAGCGGTGGTTGCGGGTTGCTGTGTGCGGTTTTTTGTGCGCTATGCGCTATGTGGCATGCGTCGCCAATCACCGGTCACTCGTCACTCGTAACCAATCACCCGTCACCGGGGCGGCGCTGGGGTGCCGGTCATCTCGGTGGGAGCGGGTAGTGCCCGGGTTCAATGACGGTGATCGTGGACGTCGTCGTACGGCGTGTCGTCGTCTTCGTCGTCGCCGTCATCCTCTTCTTCCTCTTCTTCGTCCGCCTGCGGTTGCGGTTCTTCCGTCAGGGCGAAGGGCAGGACGTCTTCCAGGTTGTCGGACCAGGCGGATTCCTCGCCGTCCTGGTCCAGCTTGATGAAGCGTTCGCCGTCGTTCAGCGAGATCTGGACGGCCCAGAGGTAGAGGCAGTCATAGGTGTCGTCGTCGGACTGGGGCAGGCCGCCGCGGTTGCCGAGGATGCGAGCGCCGGGGCCGCCGAGCTGGACGTGGATCTGTTCTTCGTCGACCTTGGCGTTTTCGTCCATGGGGACACCATAGGTCACCCATTCGGTGCCCTCGTCGCCCAGCACCACTTCGGCCAGCACGGGTTTGCCCAGGTAGGCGCTGAGGGCGTCCGCGGTCTTGGCCAGCATGTCCAGTTCGGGAGCACTGAAATGGGTCAAGGACGCAGGGGGAGTAGCAGAGGCGGACATGAGGGGTTCCAGGGCGCGATGAAGCCGCGACGGCACGGCGGATACGTAAAGTCAGGCGCTATTGTCGCGCGATCCGCGTTGCAGTGCATCGGACGCTTGGATGACGAGGGGGACGGAGCGGCGCGGATGGCGCGGGCGGCGGTGGTCCCCGGGCGGAGGTATCCGGATGGCGTACTGCGGCGCGATGGGCGGGCGGCTTCGGGGTAGCCGGTTTCCATGACGGCGGACGCGCCCTTACACTTGCCGCCTGTCTTCGTCCGGTATTACCTGTTTTATGACGCGCGCTGATTCTTCGACCATTCCCCTCCGCTATCTGCTGTTTCCGCTGCTGGCGGCCCTGATCTGGTCGGTCAACATGATCGTGACCAAGATGGCCGCCGGCGTGATCGCGCCGGCGGTCATCGGTTTTTACCGCTGGGCGCTGGCCGGCGTCTTGCTGACGCCTTTCGCGCTGCCGGGCGTGTGGGCGCAGCGCCGGCTCATCGTGCCGTACCTGCCCAAGTTCGCGGTGCTGGGCGGGCTGGGGATGGCGCTGTACCAGGGGCTGGCCTATGTGGCGGCATCGAGCACCACGGCGACCAATATGGGCATCATCACGGCGATGATTCCGCTGTTGACCATCGCGGTGGGGACGGTGGTGCTGCGCCAGCGTCCCACCCTGATGGCGATGCTGGGAGGCCTGATCTCGCTGGCGGGCCTGGCGCTGCTGATCGGCGAGGGCGATCCGGCGCGGCTGCTGTCGGTGGGTGCGAACCCGGGAGACCTGCTGATGGGCCTGGCGGCGCTGGCCTACGCGCTGTACGGCGTGCTGCTGCGCCGCTGGGGGCTGCCGGTGGGGCCGTGGCAGTCGCTGTACGTGCAGGTCGGGTTCGGCGTGCTGTTCCAGTTGCCGGCCTTCCTGCTGGCGGCGCCGTCGCCGCTCAATGCCGCCAATGTGCCGCTGGTGCTGTATGCGGCGATCTTTCCGTCGCTGTTCGCGCCGTTCCTGTGGATGCAGGGCGTGAAGCATCTGGGGCCCAATCGAGCCAGTGTGTTCCTGAACCTCATGCCGGTGGGCACGGTGGCGATCGCCGCGGTGTTCCTGGACGAAAAGCCGCACATGTTCCACATCGTGGGCGGGGCGCTGGCGCTGGCCGGCGTGATGCTGGCGCAGCTGCGCACGCCGCGTCTTGGCGCGCGCGCGGGCAAGGCCGCCTGAGCGGGAATCGGGGCTGGATCGCGGCGGCCGCACGCCGGTCAGGGTTCCGGCCTACAATCAACGGTTTCTCAGCTATATCTCCTATACGAGCCCATGGCCCAATACGTCTACACCATGAACCGCGTCGGCAAGATC
>RCUP01000295.1_pt1 | contig 41556 bp, 35 predicted proteins | sample 2166341 | NCBI WGS metagenome assembly RCUP01 (sample SAMN09932325, study PRJNA488358) | compost metagenome | isolation source: compost soil in succinonitrile-enriched | place: Germany: Experimental Botanical Garden | reverse complement strand
CATCCACGCATGGCGTGGATCCACTCATCCACGCTTCCACACCGGGAATACCTGCGGCATCTGCTGCCACAGCAGAGGCCCGGCCTGCAGCTCGTCGTCGTTGAGCAGGCATGCGTCCAGCGCGTTCCGCACCGCGCGCTCGTCCATGTGCACGCCGATCACCACCAGTTCCTGCCGGCGGTCACCCCACAGCGGGTGCCACAGGCGTGCCATCGCCGAGTGCGCTGCCGCGTCCGGGAATTCCTGTGCATCGGGCAACGGCGCGCTCCAGCAGTCGGCCTGCTGCCGTGCCCAGCCCAGATCGCTGTAGGGCAGTGGCGTTGGCGGCAGCAGCGGCGTGGTGTCCTCCTGGCCAGCGCGCACACGCTCGCGCGCCGCATACCAGAAGCCCGCCGCCTGGGTGCGCGTGGCCGCGCCCACGCTGTTCAACTCACCCACCCAATCCATGCGGTTGGCCAGCCAGAACCAGCCCTTGCTGCGGATCACCCCGGGCATGCCGTGCTGCAACGTGCGTGCGAAGCGGGCCGGGTGGAACGGCCGTCGCGAGCGGTAGACGAAGCTGGCAATGCCGTATTCCTCGGTTTCCGGCGTGTGTTCGCCGCGCAGCTCCTTCACCCAGCCGGGAGCCTGCTGCGCACGATCGAAATCGAAGCGACCGGTATCCAGCAGCTCCGCAAGCGGCACGTCGCCGAAGCGGGACAGCAGCAGCTTCGCATCGCGGTTCAAGCCGCGCAGCACCGCCAGCGTGTCCTGCAGCAGTTCCTCTTCCACCTGGTCCACCTTGCTGACCACGATCACGTCGGCAAACTCCACCTGCTCGCACAGCAGGTCGACCACGCCGCGGTCATCGTCCGGCCCCGCCTGCTGGCCACGCTCGGCCAAGCGCAGCGTCGAACCGAAATCGGCCAGGAAGGCACTGCCATCCACCACCGTCACCATCGTGTCCAGCCGTGCGATATCGCTCAGGCTGAAGCCGTGCTCATCACGAACCGCGAAGGTGGCCGCCACCGGCATCGGCTCGCCGATCCCGGTCGATTCGATCAGCAGGTAGTCGTAGCGGCCGCTGTCGGCCAGGCGCCGGACCTCCTGCAGCAGATCATCGCGCAGCGTGCAGCAGATGCAGCCGTTACTGAACTCCACCAGCGTCTCTTCGGTGCGACGCAGCTCCGCGCCGCCGTCGCGAATCAGCTGCGCATCGATGTTGACCTCGCTCATGTCGTTGACGATCACCGCCACCCGCAGGCCATCGCGGTTGCGCAGGATCTGGTTGAGCAGGGTGGTCTTGCCGGCCCCAAGGAAGCCGGAGAGCACGGTGACCGGAAGGCGACGGTCGGCGCGGGAAACAGTGTTCATGTCGGAGCGGGTTGGCTGCGGAACGGAAATGTTACTGTATAACAATTGTCGCGCAAGGAACCTCCCCGCATGAAGTCGCCCTCCGCCGCCCTGCTTGATGCCGGTGCCGTCGCCCTGTCCAGCCTGTGCCTGCTGCATTGCCTGGCACTGCCCCTGCTGGCGGCCGCGCTGCCGCTGTTCGGCGTCTGGGCCGAAGCGGAATGGGTGCACCTGGTCTTCGTCGCCATCGCGCTGCCGATGACCGGCTTCGCCCTGTGGCGGGCCGAACGCCGCCATCCTCTGCCCGCACTGGCGTGGCTGAGCGCCGGTATCGGCCTGGCCCTGTTGATGGCCGGCGCCCTGGCGTTGCCCTCGCACGCGTGGGAGACCCCGCTGACGGTCACCGGCAGCCTGCTGCTGGCCGCCACGCACATCTGGAACGCGCGGCACCGGCATCGGTAGTGCCGGCCGCTGGCCGGCAACTGCAGGCTACGTCCGCAGTTCATGAGGTGGCCGGCCAGCGGCCGGCACTACCTGGCTATTTGCCGTAACGCCGCAACAGCTCCACCAGCACCTCGGCTTCGGCCGCCCGCTGGGCCGGGTCTTCCGCGCCCACCACGTGTTCCTGCAGGTGCTCGTGCAGCAGTTCCATCAACAGGCTGTGGGCAGCGCCACGCACGGCCGCCACCTGCACCAGCACGTCGGCGCAGTCGCCTGCCTCGCCCTCTGGCGTGCTCAATGCCTGCTCCAACGCCGCCACCTGGCCGCCGATGCGACGGACCCGGGTCAGCAGCTGCTTTCGATTCCTGTGTACATGCGCCATGACCGGATCATATACCCTATGGGGGTATCCATCCATCACTGCCGCCATGCACCTGGACGCCCTCGCCGCTGCCCGCCGCCACGAACACCGCTTCGACGACGGCAACCCGCTGGCCGAACGCAATACCCGTCGCGCGATGTGGCTCACCGTCAGCATGATGCTGGTCGAGATCGTCGGTGGCTGGTGGTTCAATTCCATGGCCGTGCTCGCCGACGGTTGGCACATGAGCTCGCACGCACTGGCGCTGGGCCTCTCGGTGTTCGCCTACCGCTGTGCACGCCGCTACGCGCACGATCCGCGCTTTGCCTTCGGCACCTGGAAGATCGAGATCCTGGCCGGCTACACCAGCGCGATCGCCCTGCTTGGTGTTGCCGCGCTGATGGCCGTGCAATCGCTGCAACGGCTGTGGGTGCCCGCACCCATCCACTACAACGAGGCCATCGCCATCGCTGCGGTCGGCCTGGGCGTGAACCTGCTGTGCGCGTGGTGGCTGCACGACAGCCCCGGTCACGCGCATCACCATCATGGCCACGGACACGGGCACGACCATGGCGATCATCATGGGCATGACCACGATCACGACCATTCGCACGGGCACGACCTCAACCTGCGTTCGGCCTACGTGCACGTGCTGGCCGACGCCGCCACCTCGGTGCTGGCCATCGTCGCCCTGCTCGGCGGCAAACTGCTCGGCCTGACCTGGCTGGACCCGGTGATGGGCCTGGTCGGTGCGGTGCTGGTCACCGTGTGGGCGATCGGTCTGCTGCGCGACAGCGGTCGCATCCTGCTCGACGCGCAGATGGATGCGCCGGTGGTGGCCGAGGTGCGCGAGGTGATCGAGCAGGGTCCGTGGCCGGCACGCCTGGCCGACCTGCACGTGTGGCAGGTGGGGCGTGGCAAATATGCCGTCGCCGCCAGCGTGGTCACCAGTGATGCCACGCTCGATCCGGACACCGTGCGCCAGGCGCTGGCGATCCATGAAGAGCTGGTGCACGTGACCGTGGAGATCCATCGCAGCACGTGACCCGGGCGGGGCGCGGTTCTTGCCGAAAATCTGTACCGGGCGCCACCGCGTGCTGCCTACACTGGCCGCACCTGCCCCGTCGGGACATCCCATGCGCGCGCTCCGCCTGCTGCTGCCCGCTGCCCTCCTGCTGCTGGTGGCCTGTTCCGGCGACACCCAGCTGCCGTTCTCTTCCGACCCGATGCTCGGCTGCTTCGCCACCAGCCCGCGCAAGTCCGCCGAGTTCCGCATCGAGAAGGAAGGAAGCCAGTACTTCGTGTCCTTCGAGCGCGACGGCCAATGGCAGCGCGAACCCAACGCGCTGTACAAGGCCAGCCGCAGCGACATCCAGCAGTACTTCCGCGACGATGCCGACCAGATCGACAGCGCGCTGATCCGCATGGCCGGCGGCTTCGGCATCTTCCACGCCAAGGACGGCGCCACGTTGAAGGCCCGGGCACGCGACAGCGACTACATGGCCCTGTTGCTGATCGGGGCGGGGCCGGTGTATGCGGTGAAGTGCCAGTAGCGGCCAGATTGCAATTCTTCCCATGGCGTCAGCGATGCCGCTGGCACACGCTGCCGGTTTCGAGGAGGAATACCGATGCTCTTTCTTCTCCTGCTGGCCGCTGGCACCGCAAAGACCCAGGGTGCTTATGACGAGGTGCGCGAGACCGATGACGGCGACGTCGTGGTGATGCGTACCTTCGACTGGGAAATCGAAGGGGAACGCGCCGAGCGTGTAACCGTGCACTGGTTGCTGCAGGAAGACGGCAGCATGCGCTACGACTTCGACCGGCAGCCAGCCGCCACCCAGGATGCCCATCGCCGATCTTGCGCATTGGAGGGCATGCAGCCCTCACGAGGTGTCGGCATGATCTCAGGAGAGGGAACCATCCACGGATTCAGCTGCACCGACCTGCGGTAGCGCCGCGCCCATGTCCGGCTCGGCTGCACAGCGCCTGCGGTACCATGCCCTCCCCCGAACCACCCCAGTGCCCACTGTGCCCCATTACTCCGGCCCCCTGCTGACCCGCGACAGTGCTGACACCCTGCGCCGTGCCCACGACAAGGGCGCCACCGAATGGCAGGGCTCGCTCGACCTGGGGCGCAGCGAAGCGGCGGTACAACTGGATGCCGAGGGTTTCACCTTCCGTGGCCAGCACTACCCGTGGCCGGGCAAGCTGAAGGACCGCACGCTGTACTACTGGGATGGCGAGGAGTTCTGCTCCATCTCCCGCTTCAGCGGCTCGCTGATCAAGCTGGTGCCGACCGAATGGGGCGCGCCGACTTTCGAGATCGACGGCATCAAGATGCTGCCGACCTCCAAGCTGTCGCCGTTCGAGGACGCGCGCCGCAAGGTCGAGCTGGTCGCCCCCGCAGGCAAGATCATCCTCGATACCTGCGGCGGCCTGGGCTACTTCGCCGCCTGCGCATTGGAGGCTGGTGTCGGCCAGATCCGCTCGTTCGAAAAGAACGCCGACGTGATGTGGCTGCGTACCCTCAACCCGTGGTCGCCCGATCCGGATTCAGCCGCCGCGGGCGGTCGCCTGCACTTCAGCCACGGCGACGTCTCGCAGCAGATCGAACAGGTCGCCAGCAACAGCGTCGATGCGATCCTGCACGACCCGCCGCGCTTCGGCATCGCCGGCGAACTGTACTCGCAGGTGTTCTACGACCACCTCGCCCGCGTCATCCGCAAGGGCGGTCGCCTGTTCCACTACACCGGCGCACCGAACAAGCTGACCAGCGGCCGCGATGTGCCACGTGAAGTGGCCAAGCGCCTGGAAAAGGCAGGCTTCAAGGCCGAGCTGGCGCTGGACGGCGTGCTGGCCGTCAAGCGCTGAGCCTCACTCGCCGTCCACCTTGGCCAGCTTCATCACCCACTTCGGCACTTCCGGCTCGCCGGCGTAGAACTCCTTGGGCTTGTTCTCGGCCATCGCCCAGCGGTGCAGCCAGCTCGGTCCGTAACGACCACTGTAGCCCTCCGCACCGCGTGCATAGGCAGGGTCGCGCACGGCCTCCTGCAGCGACACGAAGCGATAGCCACGACGCTTGGTGGCCGCCACCAGCTCGGCGAACGTCGCCGCGTTGAGTTCGTTGGCATGCATCAGCCACACCTGCGGCACCGCATACCCCAGCAGCGCCAACGACTGCTTCTCGTAGTAATCCACCTTGTTCAGCATGTACGGCACATAGCCCTTGCGCAGGCTCGCCAGGGTCGCTTCGCGCTCGGCTGAATCGGGCTGCTCGTTCATCACGTTGGCATAGGCGAAGGCCCACACCCACTCACCGTTGTCGACCGTCACCGGTGCCACGCGGTAGCCGTGCTGCTTGAAGAACACGTCCATCGCCACGCGATCTTCCGGCGTACGCCCCGCACGCAGATACGGATGACGCATCCACTGTGGCGTCTGCCCGCGTTCGGCCAACAGCGGCCGCAGTACCTGCTCGCCGCGCAGGAAATCCTGCTGGAATGCCGCCACGCCCTTGGCGTTGAGGTCCATATGCGACCAGGTGTGGTTGCCCAGCTCGTAGCCGGCATCCAGCCAGTCACGCAGCATCTGCACGCGCGCCGGCTGCACCTTGCCATCCACTTCCAGCTTGTTCTCGTTGACGAAACCGATCACCGGCACGTCAGCCTGGCGCAGCTGTGCCATCAGTGCGGCATGACGCGCCTGCAGATCCGCCGGCACGATCTCATCCAGGCGCGCCCACGGCAGATCGTCGATGGTCACCGCAATACGCCGATCAATCTCGGCAGCATGGACGGTGAGTGACAACAACAGCAACGGCAACGCACGCAGGAACAGACGCATCGGTACATCCATGTGATGAGGATGCAACGACTGTAACCCGATTGAGTCCTGCCGCCGAGGGTGGACACGGCGTCAGCGCCGGGTCGAGTCAGTCAGCGATGTCCACACCGGGCCTCAGGGCTTGGTCAATCGCGAAGTAATGCGCCACAGCCACAGACCAATCACCATCGCTGCCAGTAACAGTCCACACAGGATGATGGCCAGCGCATCAGGCGCGTGCGGCGGCATCAGGTCCACCCTGGCGAACAGCTGCAGCAACCATTGCCGCATCGAGGACGGCAGCTCATGCCCGTCCGGTGCCAGATCTGTCAGGCACGCAGCAGGTAGTGCAGAGCTGATGCCTTCCCACACATGCTCATACAGCCGCAGCATCGCGCTGGCCAGCAGCAGCGCCGCCGCATGCAGGGCAAGCAGGCCCCATGCGCTGCGGCGTAGCGGCGCATCAACATGGCGCAGCCAGTGTACGCAGACCAGGAGCGTACCCAGCAGAGCAAGCACCAGCGCTGCCATCGGCAACCAGCACAGCGGCTGCCAGTCGTCCAGCGCACCGGCACGCGCCAGCAGGTGCTCGGCCACGTGCAGGCGCGCGGCCGGATCGGTGCCGCCGCAGGCCAGGGATAGTGGCTCCAGCAGCAGGTCCACGCGGTGGTGGAAGTAGCCTGCGGCCAAGCCAACCGACAGCAGCGCCAGCACCTGCAGCAGCAACAGCATCAGGCCAGCGCCGAAGAAGCGGCCGAGGCGGGCAGTGAAGGCGGTCATCGGTGTTTCCCCAGCGAGTGACGCGCATGCTAGCCAAGCCAATCGACGCTGTCGGCTGGCAGATGCGACACCATCGCCGGGGATGCGCGATCATGTGCGTTCAATGCAGGAGTGTTGGCGATGCTGGGGTGGTATCTGTTCGTGCGTACCGTGCTGCCGGCACTGCTGGGTGGGGCGGTGGCGATGCTGGGCGCGCGGGTGATCAATCGACGGCTGGCCCGCCTACCGCCACGCGTGATTGCGCTGTCTGACGACAGCCTGCTGCCCAGCCCCGCTGCACAGCGGCGTTATCGTCGCCTGCGGCGCCGCAACCCCGGCCTGGACAGCATCACCCTGCCGCCCAAGGTGCCGCGGAGCTGGATCTGGCTGGCAGCAACAGCTTTCATCGGCACGATAAGCCTGGCCGTCTACCTGACGCCCGACGGCCCGCGCTTCCAGGTGATGGTGGAGAGCTTGGTGGGCTATCCCTCCACCGTCATCGAGGTCCGGGCGCCAGAAGAGCAGCAGCTGCGCCTGCTGGACACCTGCACGCCGGTACTGCTGCAGACTGTCCGTCCCATCACCATGCGCTATCGCAGGACCCGAACCGGCAACCCGGTCGAGGTACATGGCGTGCTGCCGGTGCAGGTGCGTCGCCGAGGCACACTGCTGCAGGTGGCCACGGCGCAGCCGGTAGATGTGGCCGTGCTGCGCGATGCCCTGCGTGCCTGCAGCGCATCGTCCGGCGCTGCACTGACGATGCACGCCCGCATCGTGGCGCCATGGCGGGAATGGGGTTGGCAGCCATGGGTGGGGCGCCGCACCCGGTAGCGCTTCAACCGCGGCAGCTCAACCGCGCGGAAGCTTCGCCGCCCACATGTTGTCCACCAGGTTCGGGTAACGGCGCCCGTTCTCTTCCGCCCGCTGTCGCGCCGCCGCCTTCTGCGCCTCCGACAGCGGCTGCGTCTTCTGGCCCTTCGGGTTGGGCTTCTTCCAGGGCGGCGTGCGGGCAGTAGGCATGCGCGGATGATGCCGTATTGGGCATTACTTCTTCAGGAATTCCAGCAGGGCCAGATTGAAGTCATCGGCGTGGCTGGTGTTGCAGCCATGCGGCGCATGCTTCAGCACCACCACCTCGCTGCCGGCGATGGCTGCGTGCGTGCGCTTGCCCGAGCCCTCGAACGGCACCGTCGCGTCGCTGTCGCCGTGCAGCACCAGCGTCGGTACCGTCACCTTCTTCAGGTCCGCACGGAAATCGGTGGTGGCGAACGCCTTCATGCAGCCCAGCGCAGCGGTCTGGTCAGACTGATGGGCGAGCGCGATGGCGGCCTGACGCTCATCCTCGGTAACCATCAGCTTGCCGTCGGCACTGAAGAAGTCACGCGTGAAGCCATCGAAGAACGCTTCCCGATCCTTCTCCAGCCCCTGGCGCATCTCATCGGCCTTTTCCTGGGTCAGCGGCCCGTCCGGGTTGTCCGCACCCTTCAGCAGGTACGGCGGCACGGCCGAAGCGAACACCACGCTGTGCAGGCGATCCTCACCGTGGTTGGTGACGTAGCGCGCCACCTCGCCACCGCCCATCGAGAAGCCGACCAAGGTGACATCGCGCAGGTCGCGCTCATCGATCAGGCCCGCCAGGTCAGCGGCCAACGTGTCGTACTCGTAACCATCGGCGGGCTTTTCCGAGCGACCGAAGCCGCGGCGGTCGTAGCTGATCACGCGGTAGCCGACATCGCGCAGCAACGGCACCTGTGCCTTCCATGATTCGGCCGACAACGGCCAGCCGTGAATCAGGATTACCGGACGGCCGGTGCCGCCGGTGTCTTCAATGTGCAGGCGGACGGAGGAGGTAGGCATGGGAGCTCCCGGGGAGAATGAGGAACCCAGCCTAGGCAGTCGCAACGGAGCCGCTCGTGATGGAATCAGCTCAGGCCATGACATCGCGTACACGGTGCCGGGCCGCACAGGTTCACACCCGCCAGCGCGGCATTGGTCGGGCCAAGCCCCCGTTTCGTCAGCGGCCGCTTACGGCGGGACGGCCACCGTGCCAGTCTGCGCCGGTCCTCAACGGAGCCATGCCATGCTGCTCGCCCTGCCCCTGCTCGCCGCCGCAGTCGTCGGCCCCTCCCCCGCCAGCGACATCCTGCGCGAGCAGATCCGCGCAGCCGACACACAGCTGTTTGCCGCGGCGTTCGACACCTGCGATGCCGACAAGGCCGCCGCGATGACCACCGAGGACATGGAGTTCTTCCATGACAAGGATGGAAAGTCCGCCAGCAGTCGCGCCGACTTCCGCCGCAGCGTGGCCAACCTGTGCGACAACGCGCGCAAGGGCGGCTGGCACCTGCGGCGCGAGCTGGTGGAGAGCTCGCTGCAGGTCTTCCCGCTGCAGGACGATCGCGCCCTGGAAATCGGCGACCACCGCTTCCACGAGCGCGGCGCCGATGGTGTCGAACGCTGGACCGGCCAGGCGCGTTTCATCCAGGTCTGGCGCCGGGTGAACGGTCAATGGCAGGCCGAGCGCGTGATCAGCTACGACCACCGCCCAGCAGACAAATGATCGTCAGCGCCGCAGCGCCCGCTGAACCACGCAGGTTGCGGGCGCGCGCAAGCCACATCCGGTGGAGAGTGCCCGCTCCGCGACCGTTGGTCGAGAAAGCGGGCTCCTTCAATCCGACCCGTGTGATTACAGCTGGATCCGCGCCACGCTCTCTTCCGAGCCCTTGGCATCCTTCTCGCCGTTCTTGATGCTCACGTACAGCACGTTGTTCTTCGCATCCAGCGCCAGGCTGTTCGGGTGCGTCGGCACGGCGTAGGTGGCCACCTTCTGGTAGCTGTCGCTGTTGTATGCGGTCACCGTACCGGCTTCGCGGTTGGTGACGTACAGGCGCTTGCGCGGTGCATCCAGCAGGATGCCCAGCGGGCCGGCATCGGTCGGGATGCTGGCCAGTTCCTTGCCGTTGCTGCGGTCGAGCACCAGCACGCGCTGGCCCGGGTGCTTGCTGACCAGCCCGCTGCTCTTGGCCTGGTAACCACGCAGCATTTCCGAGCCCTGGTCGGTCACGAACAGGCGCTTGCCGGCCGGGTCCAGCGCGATGTTCATCGGCTGCTCGGCGGCGATCCTGTGCTGGGCTTCCACCTTGTTGGAGTCGGTGCCCACCACCACCAGATCGGCCAGCAGGTTGCTGGTGTACACGCGCTTGTTGGCAGCATCCAGCGCCAGGCCTGGCGCCTTGGCATTGCCCAGGCCCGGAATGGTGTTGATCACCGTCAGCGTGTTGGTATCGATCACGAACAGCACGCTGCTCACATCGGGCTGGCTGCTGTGGCCGGTGACGTACAGGCGGTTGGCGGCGCTGTCGACCACCAGCTCGCGCAGGTCGTGGGTGTAGGCGGCCTTGCCGTCCTTGCCGGTCTTCTTCTCCATCAGCTGCACGGTGCCGATGGCCTTGTTCTGCGCGGTGTCGACCACGGTCACCGACAGGTCCACGGTGTTGCCCACGTACAGGCGGTTGTGGGCGTCATCCAGTACAACGCCGAACGCCTTGCGCTCCAGCGGGATGCGGGTTTCCACGGCGAGCGTAGTCGGGTTCAGGCGCAGCACCTGGGCCGGGCCGGCGTTGTCACCGAAGCCACCGGAGGAGGCGACGAACACGGCGTTCTGCTTGGGGCTGTAGGCCAGTTCGTACAGGCCCTGGGCGACGGCCTGGCGCTGCACAGCGGTGGTGGTGCTGGCGGCGGGCGCGTTATCGGCGAACGCGGACGGCGCACCGAGACTGAGCGAAACGGCAAGGGCCAGGGCGGCCGAGCGGAAAAGGGAATTGCGGATCATGCGAGCGTCCTTCAATGGGCACGGTGGGTGTCCTGGCTCGCGGGGCCGTTCTTCGACGGCCCGGCCCTGCATCTGTCTGCGCGGGGTGGGGCTGGCTGGGTAGCGGTGGAATGGTAGCAGGTGGGGCCCGTGGCGTCCGCCTGCGGATGCATGGCGGACGCGCGATCCTGCACGGAGCGCCTAAGCCATGCGCGGGGCGTGCGCCTGGGCCAGCTGCTGCTCTTCCTGATGCCGCTGGGCATCCCGCTGCGGCTGTGCTTGCGCCAACTGCTCGATGCGCTCGAAGGAAGCCACCACCGGCGTCTGCGCGGCAACGTCAGCCGGCAGACTTGCGCGCTGGTGAGCCGGGTCATTGCGGTCGCCCTGCACGATGAAGATGCTCTCCGCCTCATGGCTGCTCTTCGTCAGCCGGCTGAGCAGCACGTGGTCCACGCGGGACAGGTTGTTCTGCTTGGCCAGTACCAGCAGGCTGGCGCTGATGCGCTGGCTGGTGTCGTCGAAGGTGCGTCCATGTGCGGCATCCAGCTCGGCCACCTTCTGGATCAGCTGCGCGAACAGCCGGTGGTCCGGGTGTGAGGGATCCAGCAGCGTGCCCGCCACTTCCATCGGGCTGGGCGGCGGCTCGTGGCTCGGGCGACCGCCTTCACGGTGCAGCTCGGCCTCGCGCTCGGGCATCGGGGGGTGCTGTTCGCCATTCAACTCACTGGCCGGGAACGGCGCAGCAGCGTGGTGCCGGGCGCGGCCAGAAAGAGGGTTACCGTCTAGCGTGTTGCTTGCTCCATGCCTGCTCAGCCTTGTTGGGTACTGCGGTCCTGGCGGGACGATCGCATAGGTGGGTTCGCGGGCAGATGGAGGCGGCCTGGGTGACGGGATTGGCTTGCTGAATGTGTGAACCAGCGAGCAGTAACAGCGCCGACCCTGGGCTCGCCGGTGGAGTAGCTTGAGGTGCAGCCGTATAGTGGCTGAGCCGCTGCAATGGAATTGCTGATGAAAGACGCTTGGACGCACGTGCCTGACTTCGGACCGACTGGTTTTTGCCCTCTCCGTGACAATGCTCATGTCGCTGGACGTCGCATTCAACTTGCATATTTGGCCACCTAGCAGATAGGCAGCCATGAGAAGCTGGACTGAACGAAACCACGCAACACAGCCATCGATCAATAAGGCCTTCCAGGGAAGAACGATGCCTATCCGATTCAAGCCCGTCGAGAACACCGCGTTTGACCCAGAAAGCGGCGTGACCATTTCCTTCCCAAGAATTCTGCCAGCAACTGGGCCTGATGGAAGCGACACTCAGGAATATCAATACATGTTCCGACGTGATCAGCAGCGTGTCGGCGCGACAGGATTCCTCGGCACCGTGCAGGTCGTCGAATGGAATGGAGGTCGCGAAGTGCGCTACACGCTGGAATTGAGTCCGGAGCAGGTGCTTGAGTCCATCCTTAAACTGCAGAAGGTGCTGGGAAACACCGATGACAAATATTCGTTCATCTGCAGTGTTGCGGAAGGGCTGGTGAACGTATTTTCTGGGCAGGCCAGCAATGCGGAGAGTCGCCGCTATCTGGCCATGGTCAGGGTTGATGAATTGCTCCGGCTGGGAATATCACCACCTGAGAGTTCCACGCGATTGCCGAACGACTGGCTCATTCTCGCAGAGCTTCACGTTCCTGCCCGCGATCTTTGAGGTGATGCGTCGTGCCCACCTTCTCGTTTGATGACTTCGCGCTTACGACGTTGAATCCTGCAAAAAACGTGGGGGATGGCAGTCTGCTATCCGACCAACAGAAGGCAGTGGTTGTTGAGTACCTGAAATCGCCGGGCTCTGGACCCGACGCGCTCACCAGCTACGAGGACTTTCTCAGGCAGAGGATCGCCGCTTATCCATCGGAGCTTCCACCAGGAATCGACTACCTGGCGTTCTCAGGCGAAGACGGATCCGGCGTCACCAATTTCCTGAATGCAACCGCGTATGCGGAAGAGATGGACTACAGAGCTGGAATCATTGGGGATACGCCATGGGGCAAGTACATTGAGGATGTGGGCAATCGCCCCTCTCAGCATCCAGACTTCCTGGCGATCACGGACAAATTTGAGCACTTCATGAAGGCCCAAGGCTTCGAGCCAAGGGGCGACTACAAAGGTGCACTCCAGGACATCATGTGGAACGCCGGCAGTCCCCGGTTCTTCGAGAACGCCATCTCCACAGGCAAGCCGCTTGTCGCCTTCGTTGACGGGGCCCCCGCCAACCGCGGGTTCAGCAACTTCGAACTGCCCACCGCGCTCGAGCACCCCCAACTCCGTATCAACGGCTACCCCGTAAGCACCTTCGGTGCCGACCCGCTCACCTTCGTGAGCCGGTCTGCCGCCGAGTACCAATCCCTCGAGCGCACTCTGGCCCAGCACGCCACCACCAACACTGGTCAAGCGGTCGACGTGGCCCAGGTACGCCTGCACCTGAAGCCCATCGATGGCTATGACGCCGTAGGCAAAACGCTCTTCGAAAAGCCGCTGCATGATTTCAGCGCACTGAGCCTCCACGAGATGTCGGCCACCCGCGCGGACTGGATCTCTGCTCGTTCTTCGCTGAGTACAGGGCCGCGCCTCTTCGCTGATCTTCCCGAGCCGCCGCCGCATTCGCCGCTGCAGCCCGGCGCGCCGCGGGGACCTCCGGACGTAGCCGCAGCCAAGGCTGTACCTCATGGTGTAAACCCTGGCATGAAGGCACTCGGCATGGCCGGCGTCGCCCTCATGGCGCATGACTTCGCCACCTCCGGCCACAAATGGGTGGAGCTGAACTCGCAAGGCAACACCGCAGGTGCAGATTCCACCTCGGCGCATTTCGTCGGCCGCAACCTTGGTGGCGCGCTGGGCGGCTTTGCAGCAGGTGCAGGCATTGGCCTCGTATCCGGCTCGTGGACTGGCCCCGTCGCTGTCGTCGCTGGCATGGGCGGCGGCGTGCTTGGCGCCCACCTGGGTGAGAAGTGGGCCGAGAAGAGGGACATCGACCGCGTCTACATCCAGCAGGATCCATTGCAGCGTACCTGGACGCGCAACCCGGCAGATCCGGATGGTCGCTGGCTGCGCAACGCCGAGCAACAGCAAGTGCAGAGCGCTGATCTGGGCACGGGCGTGGAGGTGCGGCCAGTGCAGACGGCACAGGGTGAGGATGTCACCTTCCGCGCCGATTATGTGGCCACGGGCACGCTGGAGCGCCAATTGAACTGGCAGGCGGCGCGCGCCTCCTACGAGCTCGGCCTGGCCAACCTGCCGCCGCCGCGGGATCCCTATCGACTGAGTGCCAATGGCGTGAACGAGCCGCCACCCAGCGCCTTCGAGACCGGCAGGGCGTTCGTCCGCGACACCACCTCCCGGCAATGGGAGCTGGAGATCAAGGAAGTCGTAGACGGACGCACGCCCATCACACGACGCGAGCCTGTTCCGCCGGAACGCGAACCAGCCTTGGATGAGCAGTCGCGCACCGTCATCGCGCAGAATGCGGCCAACACCAAGGCGGCGGTGGCCGCGCGCTACATGGTGGCCCACGAGCAGGGTCGCTGGAGTGATTTCGGCGACGCCCAGAACCCGTCCATTCCACAGGCAGTCCGCGGTGCGCAGGACAGCGCCGATACCCTGCGCGCAAGTGACGGTCGTAGCTACAGCCGCCAAGCGAATGGCCAGTGGCTGCACGAAGGCGTGGTCTACAACAGCCAGGCCAATCGCAACCTCAGCGATGAGCTGGAGATCACTTGGCAGAGCCAGAACGCCGGTATTGCGGACATGGGCAGGATGGCCGACCAGATAAAGGCCACCGTACACGTCGGGCCTGAGGGCGTGCGCGGACAGGTGGAATCGCTGTACGCGAAGCATGGCATCCAGCGCACTGAGGAGCAGCTTGCCGCCACCACCGCCGCGGTTGAGCAGAATCTTGTCGCCGTTGGAAAACAGGCCGACGTCACGCTGGAGCTGATGCCCGACCCACGCACGCACGCGCCCAGCCCGGATAGCGCCATTGCCTCCTTCGGCACTGCCGCGGGCAACCGCATGGTGTTGACCTCCACCACCACCGTCGATGACATGGCGAGGATGCAATCGGTTCATCGGTCGCCGTCCCCTCCCCTGCAAAAGGTGGAAGGGCAGCAACGCGAACAACCGACCGTTCCCGCCGTGGCACAGGAGCAGGAACACCCCGCCCGTGCGGTGCACGACCACGCCCGCAAGGCCATGGATGGTTCCATGGCCGGCGGCGGCCCGCAAATGCCGGGTCACCCTGACCACCCGCTGTACGAGCAGATACGCGACGGTGTTGCAGCATTGGATGCCACGCACGGGCGCAGCTTCGATGCGATCAGCGAACGGATGAGCGCCAGCCTGCTGGTGCTGGCCAAGCACAGCGATCTGTCACGCGTGGACCACGTGCTGCTGAGCAACGCGACTGCGCAGAACCCTGCGGGGCATACGGTGTTTCTGGTGCAGGGCGAACTGAATGACCCCTCGCATATGCATGCCTCGATGACAACAGCGCGGGCTGTGCAGACGCCTGTCGAGCAATCGCTGCAACAATACGAAAGCGTGAGCCAGGAAGCGCAACAGCGTGCGTTGAGCCGCCAGCTTGAGCAGCAGTCGCAGGAGGAGCGGACGCAGCAGGAAGTAAGGGAACGAACGGCGAGTATGGGGTGATAGTCACCAATACCGTTTCAAGGGCAACCAGGGGCGACACATACCAAGTACTTTCTACCCAGATGCAACGTCGGAAGTCGAGTTGCAGAACGCGGACATGGTCAGCCTTGTCCGACTGCAAGCTGGTGATCCATCACCTGCAGAGTATGAGTACGTGTTCCGGCGCAACGACGAGCGCGTTGGTGTCGTGGGGGTGAGCGGAGGGCTGGATTGGTACATCAGAGAAGAGGGGCGGTGGGAGGACATTTATTGCAGTCATTGAGATGCTTGCTCGAAGAGAAGTCAGTCCTGGGCAGCACCGAGGACGATTTTTCCTTTCTGCGCAGGATCGTCCATGCGCTACTGTCAGCCGCAGGCTCCGGCGTCCGGCCACGGCACCATGTGCGCTATGTCGCCTTGACCACGCACTTTGCCTTGGCTGGCGCTGGCGTGCCGGCGAACCCACCTATGCATGCCGCTGGTTGGCGCCACGCAGCAAGGAGCCGCCGAGCTTCACCCTCGGCGGCCGGCCTGAACAGCGCCTCCTCTGCATTACTCAGTCTGGCAGCAGCTCGATCCGCCATGTGTCCAGCAGCGCCTGAATGTCCTCACCGCCGTCAGCCCTCGCTTGCAGGTGCCCCAGAAGATCCTGCTGGCGCGGCTGAGCGAAGACCATGCGATACAACGCGAGGCTGCTTTTAAGCCGATCAAAGCGAAGTTGATCCTGACTGAGCGGGAAGTGGAACACCTTGCGTTCGACCGCAACGCCGCCGGGCGCTTCACAGATCCAGTACGGAACAAGGCCAGCCAGTGGCGTGTCCTGGTGCGCTGCCTCAGCCTTCTGGAACACGGCCTGCCACGGATCCCCCCCTGCCCCGTCGGGCACGAAGCCCGCCAGACGGGCTACGTTTCGGCGGACGGCCAGTCCCTTGTAGCGGTGCACCCGGCCTTCCCGCTGCTCAAGATCCACCGGATTGCCCGGCAGGTTCCAGTGAACGATCGAGTGGCACCAGGAGTGGAAGTCCAAACCCTCCTGCCCCACCGACGTGGACGCCAGAATGAACGGGCGGAAGGGCGAATTGAACGCGTTCTGCAGCGCGTCCTTGCGCGCAACGACCTTGTCATCCTCAGTGGCATTCCCGTAGCGCATGGCATAGCGGCAGCGCAGGGACAGTGCGTCGCCACGGACGAGCTTGCCGTCCACCAACTGCATTCCCTCAGGATGCAGCTGGCTTGCGCGCACGTGACCAGCATCACTCACTCCCTTCGCGATGGCCTGTGCATGCGTCAACGTGTCTCCCGCTGCCTTCTGCTCGTGCAGCAGGTGCAGGTATTCGTCCAGCAATGCCTGCAGGTTGCCTTCTGCACAGTAGGAAATGGCGCGCCGCCAGTAAACGGCGCCCTCTTCGTGCGTGATGATGGCGATCGCTTCAGGCATGTTCAGCTGCCGCCGGAACACGTCTGCGATCTTGACAGCTGCCAGGCGCAGGTCGACCTCATCGTCGGCGGGCAACAAGCGCAGCAGTGAACGTAGGGCGCATACCCCCGGCGCCGCCAACGCCAGATCGGCCAGTACTTCGGCAATGTCGTCAGGACGGGGCCCAAGCGTCTGCAGCGAAGGCTCATCGAAGCCAAGCTCCCACACCTGTCGCCAGTACGCTACGTGGCGGGCGAAGCCCAGCCCGGAAACACGGGCTGCGCCTTCTTCCTCATCCTCGCCAGCGCCGATGGTCAAGTCCTCCTCACCCCAGCACTGATCGGCATCCAAGCCAACGTGCGCGCGCTCCAGCAGCAGCAACGTCAACCAGTACCAACGCACATCAGGGGGACCGGAATGCCTCGGCTCCTGCAGGTCGAGTTCATTGATCCGCATCCTCATCCTGGCAATAGTTTCCTGCCGCGCTTCGGCCAGTCGCAGGCGGCCACCTGCGCCGACCGACATCGCCAGCGGATCGACCACCGAGGCCAGCATGCGCGAAGGGAACAGGAGGGTCAGTGCGTTCATGTCCTCATGACCGCTCTTGCCACCGTTGAAGCGCAGTCGTGCACTCAGCGTCGTTGCCACGGAATCGTACTTGAGGTCAAGCGCATGCCCCGCGGTGGCCAACTGTTCGGCGTGGTACGACAGAAGACCGGCAATTGCATCGGGAACCATGTTCCAGCTCGAGAACACCAGCGTCTTGCTGAAGTGGGCAGCATCAGCGTAAGCGCCCTCGCCCGCCCAGTAAGGCATGGATGGCGGCACCCAGAGCAGGCGCCAGCTGCCCTGATCCTTCATCTCGCTGGCGAGCACGTCCATCCGCGGGTTGGCGGCGACCATCGGATCATATGCCTGCAACAGGTCCTGCCTCAGCATCCTGTACTGCCGATGCTGGGACAGCGTGTTGCCCATTGCCTTGGGTCCAGCACGTTCCATCAGGCGACGCTTGAATGTGTATCCGTCTTCACGCATGAAGTTCAGCAGATAAGGGCTGGAGCGCCAGAACTCCATTACGTCATTGGCACCGGCCTCCCGTGCCAAGGCATCCACGCATGCGTAGTCAGCCAGATCCTCCGGCGTCAGCGACAGCGCAAGCGGCACGTCCTTCACCATGGCGTCGCGCCCTTGGGTAACTCCGACGCGCTCGGTCCGGCACATCACCCTCTTCAAGCGCGACTCGATGGCGTGCTTGAGCGGTGCGGCATTGGCTCTTGCTGCGCCAATGCCCACCAACGCTGCCCGGAAGGCGGCAAGGTCAGCGCCCAGTGCGGCAACTTCTCTCGGATCGTTGAACAGGAATTCCGCCGTCGCCAGGAAGTCCTGGTAGTGGTCCTCCTGGTCCTGCTGGGCCACCAGCATCTTGTAGGGTGTGGCCGAGAGCAGCAGCACACGCGGCCTGCTCTCGTGGTCGAACAGCTCCTGCGCAAGCTTCGCCGCAGATGATCCTGACGCAGCTTCGTCGTCAGCCTCCGCGTCCTGTCCAACAAGCAGCTCACGGAAACGCTGGAACTCGTCCAGCACCACCAGGTCAGGCTTCAGTGCCTTCAGGCAACAATGCGCCAGCGTGGTGCGCAGCCATGCGGTAAGTTCCCGGGCTTCGGCGCGCTCGTCATCTTCCAGAGGACGCTTCAGGCGCCGGGCATGTCTGTCGCAGACTTCGATGAGCTGCTTCAGCCGCTTCTTGTCGAGCGATTTTACAAAGGCACGGGTAATGGCCGCGTCCGGCTCGTTCACGCCCTCCTCGTGCTCGAAGTTCTGCCGCCAGCGATCGCCCAGGCCACCGCGCAATACCCACGCCAAGCCTTTCGGATTGAGGGTGGGAACGCCCTGCAGCATCCGATGGATCAGGCTGCGCTCGATTGCCAGGCCCCCGCCTCGGGTTGTCTGGAACGACGTGCCGGGCGTGAAACTGATGAAGTTGACGCCGGCGCCGTCCAGACCGCCATCGGCCAACGCCAGCGGCAGCAGCGTCAAGCGGGTCGCGCGTACCGCTTTGGTGGAGTGAAGACGCAGACGTTCCAGGTTCTGCGACGCGATGGACGCGTTGGAGCAGACGTAGATGATGTCCATGCGCTCGTTGGCGGCCGTCTTGTGCGCAACCACTCGCGCGATCAGGCCCTTGGCGACCTGCGTCTTGCCCAAGCCGACTTCATCGGCCACCAGGAACCGCAGCGCCGGATCGGCATCCTCGTACATGCGGCGGAATGCATGGTCCACCGTCCTGCGCTGGAAGCCCTTCAGCCGTTCCAGAACGGGTGTGGGGTCGAAAGGATCGTGGTTCCTGCCCATCATGCAGCCTCCTTGCCAATGGCATTTCCTACTACGCTCCAAAGCACCAGGAACTCTTCCGGCAGGCACGGCTGCCCGTCGAACGACTTGCCGTGCAGGCGCTTGACCATGCGATCGATAGCCTCGAGCCGCTCAGGTTCGCGTGCATAGATGCGCAGCATCTGCTCGAAAAGCGGGTAACTGGAAGACAGGCCATACCCATCCTTCCCGTTCCTGGTTCGGCCCATCGGCTGAACATGGGTTCCACCGCCCGTGATGGTCGGGTCATCCAGCAGCAGTCCCAGATAGCGCAGGAACGCCGCTCGACTGCCCAGCAGCTGCGCCATCAAGGCATCCGCCCGGTCCTGCGGGGCACCTTCCAATGACACTTCCAGCGCAAAGCGCAGCGGAGCAACGTTCAGGGCTTTGGCGCGCGCGTCGACCAATGTCACCTGGAAGCCAACCAGCGAGCTCACCTCGTGGCTGGCAAACGTCCCCAGGTCCACCTGACCCGCGTGGAGGGCACGGGCCCGCTCGGCGGGCACGGCCAACGGCCACGCTTGAACGCCTGCACCGTCCAGCACAAAGTCCGGGCAGGAAAGAGAGAGCTTCCAACCCGACTCCGGGTGGGCGTCGCAGCGCAACGTCCAGGCCGCCCCCGCGATCTGACGGCGCATGCCTTCCAGCTGGTCCTGGAGCTGGCGACGTTCGGCAACCTCGGCGTCCTCACCTTGGCCGGGCGTGTAAGCGTCCAGCAGCGGCTGAAGATGCTCGTCCAACCACTGCCGTGGCGCGGGAATCCGGTTCAGCGTGCCACTCAGCTCGGCCACCACTTCCACGTTGCTGCCCCTCTGCACGACTGCATTGGTGTAGTTGGCCGAACCGACGGCAACATGCACCCGCTGCCCACGCTGGAACACGGCCATCTTGGCATGCAGCCCCTGCAGAGCATCGCCCTGTCCCGCCTCTTCGCCCTCGGACAGGACACTGTCTGGCTTCAGTACGTAAGCCTCACCGTCATTCAACCCGGCGCTGTCCGGAAGCGCGTCCAGCTCGTCGGCACGACTGACCAGCCCGAAGTCACCTGCGCAGCCCGCGCGCAGCGACTGCAGTGCACCCGCGCGCACGAAGGGGGAAACGATCAGCACATCCTGGGTTTTTCCATCGCTTTCAAACGGCACCCACGGCAGCGGGCGCTTGCCGGTACCCAGCACATGGAATGCCAAGCGGGTGAAGCCCTCTGGCAACTCCCACGCTGCGCGCTCGATATCCTTGGCCAGCGATACGATCATATCCTGCCGCTCCTGATCCGGCGGCGTGCCCTGCACGTTCTGCGGCAACCAGCGTAGGAAGTCCGCAAGAAGCTTGTTGTCGGGCTGCTTGGCCTTCTGCGGCACACCGTCCAATCGCAGGCTTACATCCCAACAGCGGTCCCAGGTCAGATTGCGGGTCAGTACCAGCAGGCGAACAACCGGGGCTGGCTCTGCAGCGCCATCGCTGGCGACATAGCGCAACGCCCACAGCTTCGGGTGGAAGGCGCCGCCGTGGGGTGCACAGACCTCATGCACCATGCCTTCGGCCAGCACTGCCAGCGCGTTACCCGTCGGCGGCGCGTCCATTCGCCCGCGCTCGCAGAACACGGCCAGCCTGCGGCTGGCCCGTCGCAGCCCTTCCACAAGCCGCAACGGGTCCTCCTCGGCACTGTTGTCCTTGTCTGCCAGCAATGAGATGTGCGCAGGCAAGCCGAGCAACGCGCCCAGCGACAAGCTGTAAGTGGTGGCAACGCCGGCATCGAACCGGTAGCCGCTCGGCGGCTGCAGCGCTTCGGTCAGGGTGCTGCGTTCAGATGGCTGGATCATGCAGCCTCCAGGCCGTTCAGGAGGTCTGCCAGATGGCGGCGGGTGATACCCCACCGGTAGTTGAGAACGCCCAGGCCGGATGCACCGCCCCAACGATCCAGGTTCTCGGCATTGAAGCGCGACAGATTGCGCTTCAACGCACGTTCGCGATCACGCACAAGCTTGCGCGACTGCGGGGAATCGGCCTGACCGGTCCTGACCAGTTTCAGCCAAGCGTCCACGAACTCACGGGTCCTGGCGTGGATCGGGCGTCCAGCGCGCTCGACCTGCTCCCAGAAGCTCTCTACGTTCCAGTCGCCAATCCCCGACGCAGGCACGCCGTCGATCCATGCAGCCAGATCCTGGCTGTAATCCTTGCGGCGTTCATCGTTGCCGGAGGCTTCGGCCAATGCCAGGTTGTAGACCAGCGCAGCGCCATGGGCCAGGCCGGAGAACTGGCGCGCGTGTTCCACCAGGTTGCGCAAGGGCTGTGGTGCCGTGGATATCTGCGGGTGCAGCCACGGGAACCGCGCGCCAGCGCATTCCTTCAATCGGACTTCATCCTGCGCCAGCCACACCAGCAGCGCGTGCGGGTGATGGATCTTCCATTGCTCGCGGATGAATCTGGCCTCCTCTGCCGTCAGCGACAGTGACCCCTCTTCCAGTGCATCCGGCGCCACCAGCTTTTCCAGCGATGCATGCCAGGTTTGCGCCGTTGGCTCCAGGTCCTCCATGCCATCGTCGCGCGCAAGCGCGCTGCTGCGGTCGCTGCGGATCTGCGCAATCGCAGAGAAGTAGTCCTGTTGGGAGCCCGGCCGGGCAAGGATGCCCCACGACCGCATGCCCGCCCAGTACACGGAGCTGGCCAGCCGCTTGAGGTTGTGGCCGGAGTCGCGCCCGAAGGCGCCTTCCTCATCGGCCAGACGGTCATTGAGCGCCAGTTCGTCCTGCCGTGCACGCTCTGCAAAGTCCTTGGCGCGCACCTTGGAAGCTTCCAGGCCAATGAACAACCTCGGCAGCAGCAGCATGTAGCGCAGCCGGGTCTGGATGACGGAGGTTCCCGGGAAGAGCTGATCGGACAAGGCATCGCGGATGCCGCCGATGCCGAGCTCGTCGCGGGTATCCGGCTGATCCAGCAGCGCCAGCAGGGTCGTGCTGCGCGCCTGGGCAGCGGCGTCATGGTCGAGCCATGTCAAGCTGGAAGGCATCTCAGACCCTCCCGCTGGAACATGTGCGCTTGGACGCACTTCGCGCAACACCGCGCGTGCGCTGGATCTGCTGGTTCATTGCTTTTCCCTGTTCCTTTCTCTGGTGTGGGTAACGCGTGCTTCCGCGGGGCTGGCCTCAGCCCGTCGCCAGTACCCGCCGTGCCGCCTCGAGGAACGCGGTGTTGATCCGCGCCGCTTCGGCCAGCAGCTTCTGCAGCGCGTCGGGGTTCATCGCCGCGTTGATCGTCTCCACGTTCTTTGCTGCGGCGCGCATGGTGGCCTCTTCCTGCACTTCGCCCTGCATCAGATCCAGCGCCAGCGCCCGGGCCGCAGTACGGCAGGCCTTGGCCGTGGCCATGGATTCGGCAATGGCACTGCGATACAGCTCGAAGACCTCGTTGATCCGCTCTTCCACGTGCGCCATGGGCAGACGACCGTTCGGACGCTCCAGCAGGAAGGCCTGCATCGGCTTGCCACGGAAGGCCAGTTCCTTGGCATTCTTCGAGGAATACGCGCTGATGCCTTCGACGCTGATGCCATGCAGCTCGATCTCCTCCTCAATTGCATCCAGGATCGAATCGATGTCGTCCGCTGATCGCAGGTCGGCTTTGTTGAGCACCACGTAGACCGGGCGTCCTTCAAATCCGATATCCGTCAGGAAATCGATATCGGACTGTGGAATCGTGCCGTTCGCATCAATACCGATGATCCAGAACAGCACATCGGATTTCCGCGAATGGGACACCGCGACCGCGCGATCGCTCTCACTGAACGCACCGTCGGTGCCCGGGTTGTAGCCCGGCGTATCCATCAGGCAGATGTTGCCGGTGCGCTCGGTATCCATGTGGGTGCCCACGCTGACAAGCGGCATGATGCGCTTGAGGTCGAAGCTGAACTTCTCGACGAATGCACGCGACATTTCCCTGTAGAAGCCCGCGTCCAGGTCGATGCAGCCGCCGTTGAAGGAATAAGCCTGAATCCTCGTCTGCGCTGCGGGGTAGACGTAGCTGGGAATGACGGTGGCCGGGGTAACACTGGAAAGCAGCTTGAAGTCGCTACCCAGGAAACTGTTGATGAACGCAGACTTCCCGCTGCTGAAGCCCCCTACCACCCCCACGACCGTACGGCGGAAGATGTCCGGGTTGGCCGCCATCAGATGCAGCTCCTGCTGGATGGACTGCAACAGCCGCAGCGCCTTTGCCTCGTCAGCCAGGGACGCCTCGGCACTGGCAAAGCGCATGTAGTCGTCATCCAGCAACTTCTGGAACGCCTCGATGCCTTCGTTGCGCGGCGGCGGCACGGCAAGCAGACGCGAAACCAGCGCAAAGCGGATCTGCGTTGCCGCGTGCTCGGCCTCCAGTCGGTCCAGGTCGCCGCCCAGCTGGCGGCGTTGTTCCTGCTCGTTCTCAAGGGCCGCCTGCGTTGCCGCATGCTGCATGGACTGGACCTTCAGACGATCTTGGGCATCCACCAGCGTTGTCGTCAACTGCGTGCGAGCCATCTGTTCGGCACTGTAACGCTGGCTCAAGTCCAGTTCCCTCCGCGCCGCTTCCTCAAGTGCCTCCTGCAGTCCACGGTTCACCTGCACCTGCGCATCCCGTTCGCCGGATAGTGCCTTTTCACGCGCCTGCGCTTCATCGCGTTCACGGCCGCGCGTGGCCTCGCTTTCCGCCAAGGCATTGGACGCGACGCCAAGTCGGGTGGTGCGCTCGGCCAAGGTCGCCGCAGATTGCTCCGCAGTGGCGCCCAGCTGTCGGCACTCGTCAACGATGGCGCTCCAGCGCTGATCGGCCGCGTCCATCTGTTGCTGGAGCGCGGTCACGTGGGGTCGGCGGCCCCAGGGCTTCCATCCCGCCAGGTAGTTCAGATGCTGCGCGGTGGTGCCATCGAACAAGGGCGTGCGGTTGTTACCATTCACTGCATTGCCTCCAGCTCGGCATCCATCCGGGCGAGCGTCGCCCGCGTCCTTTCTGCGTCTTCCATCAGTACCTGCAGCGCGTCGAACTGCGCCTGGACATGTCCGATGAAATCGCCAGCAACTGATCGCGGAATCGCCTTCTTCACACTTTCGACGTGCTCGATGGCGGCCGCGTCAGCAGCTTCACGCAGCGTTTCCACGGCATCCTTCACCTGCTCAAGGAATGCTTCGGCGGCCGCCCCCTTCAGCTTTGCCGTCGACGGCGACTTCACGATCGGCGCACGCAGCGCGACCGCCGGGAACTCAACGCTGTTGATGATGCTTTTCAGCGATGCATAGACCGCCTCGATGTCCAGCTCGTCGTCCAGCTTATCGCGTGCCAGCGCCAGCAGATCTGCAAACAACTCCGTGGCAAACCTGTCCTGCTGCTCGCCTGCCCTGCTGTCGAGGTCGGTCCGAAGCCCGTTCGCAAAGCCCGACACGGCGGCCTTTGCGGCCGCCGGCAGTACAGTGCAATGCTCGTCCTTGTACTCGCGGTAGCCACCGTCCCACAGCTTCCGGGCAACCCAGTTGAAGGCACCGTCGGACGCTTCCCGGCGGGTCGTAGTCACGTTGCCGACCGTCCGGTCTACGTCGGCACCCGCAGTGTCATAGGCCGCATCGATAACCTGCTTCATGGACGTGCGCAGGCCGTTCACGAACTTGGTCTTGATGGTCTTGAGGCTATCGTCCAGCGCGATCGTCAATTCCAGCTTGAGACGCTCCAGCGCACGCTTTTTCTTCTTCAGGTCCGTCAGACCGGCCTCGCCAATATCGCTGCGGCGCAGCGACAGCTGCCTGCGCAGATCACGCAGCAGTTCCACCTGTTTGCGGTGCTTGGCGTCCAGCAGGTCCTGCCGCCGTGCAGCCAGAACCTTCGCCTTCACCAGACGGGTCTGTTCCACCACCTTGTGCAGGCCGTCCATGTTGGCCAACTGGTCCAGATTGGTACGCGACAGGCCGACATTGTCGTCCTTGAAGTAGTCGGGATACGTCTCCTTCAGATTATCCCAGGCGTTCAGGCGCCCGCCCTCCCAGTCCGCCACGTTGGCGAACTCGACTGACATTGAATGGCACATGCCGGAACTGTGGATGATCGCGTCTTCACCCTTGTCTACCAGGCCCTGGAACACGTCCCCCACTTCAGGGTTGGACGCCTTCAAGCCGTCCAGCACCTTGCGCGCGTGGCCGGCCAACTCGCGCCGCAGGCCAGCCAGCGAGGCGTGCAGCGATGCCTGCATTTCCGATCCATGCAGTGTGTTGTCCACCTGGCTGGCAACCAGTACCAGTTCACGGATGCCTTCCGAAGCGGTGATGCGCGCCATGACGTCCAAGTCCTCCTGGCTCATGAACTGCGCCGCCGGGCTGACGACAAACACAACGTCGCAGCACTTCAGCAGATCATGGGTACGCGCTTCGCGCGACGCCACCGGATCATTCAGCCCCGGGGTATCGATGATGCGCAGTCCACGCAGCGATTCCATCGGCATCTGGATGTCTACGCTCTTGGTCACCGGCATGTAGCGGCCCTCAGCGGCAACGTAGCCCCCCAACAGCACCGCCAGTTCCTGCAAATCCGCAGCTGAAAGCTGTGCCTCCTCCCCCAGCTTGGCCAGCGACAGCCCCGACGCAGTGATCTTTTCCCACTGCTCATGCGACGCCTGCAACGAGGGCTGGTTGGTGGCCAGCGAGCGTCGCGCAGACCGCTCGGCCAGCTCCCGGCGGCGTGCCGGATCCACCCCTGCACGCCCCTCGGTACGCCGCAGCTCCTCGGCGGTCAGCGCCGCAAGCCGTTCTTCGTATGCCTCGGCGGCGTGTTCAATGTTGGCAAGGTCCGCCTTCGAATAGAAGCGTGCGGTCGCCTTGAACGTTTCCCCGTATGTCAGCGTGGTCAGCGCGGCCGTCATGGGGGTAGCCGCCTGCGGCAGCACCGATTCGCCATTGAACACCAGCGCGTTCAGCAGCGTCGATTTGCCGGCCTTCACCCGACCCACAATGCCGATGTCCAGCAGTCGATGCTCGTCATCCAGGCGCAGCAGTGCCTCTTTCAGGCCATCGACCGTGTCGATCTGCCACTGTGCCTGCGCGCCGACCGCACCGTTCAGGACATCCGCATTCGCGTCGAGCCAGTTCAGCAGCTTCTGCTGGCGGTCCAGAAGAATCTCCGCGCTCATCGGGCAGCCTCCAGTGCGGCAATGTCATTGGCAACGGCGGCCAGGCCCGTTTCAGCGGCATCCAGTGCCTGCATGCGCGCCGCGCGCGCTGGGCTGTCCTGCTCGGCCACCACGGTTTCCAGCAGCTTGCGCTTCTCATCCATGGCGCCCCTGAATTCCTGCACCGCCTGCTGGATCAGGCCATCCACCTGTTCCTGCAACAGTTCCGGCAGCCGGGTGCGGAACTCGCGCTGCACTGACGGAATGACCTGGTTGTCGATGATCTTGCGAAGCTCTTCCTCGCGCAGCTTGCGCGAGACAAGGCCGAGGATTTCCGGCAGGAAGATTACGACCAGTTCGATGGCCGGCGCGACAACGTTCGTGGTGACTGCCAGAACCGTTGCAACACTGCGGAAGGCAACCTTGGCCTGCTGCACCTTCTCCCGGTCACTTTCGCCGTCGCCCATGTCGGGGCGGAGTACCTGTTCGCCTTCCCTCGCCTTCTGCAGGGTGCTCTGCCAGCGGTCCAGCGCCATGCTGGTCTGGGCCAGGGTCTCCTGTACGCGCACCTGCATCTGCTGCGTCCACTCCACCCCGCCCACGCTGCCCACGTCATGCATTTCGCGCTGCGACAGCGACGTGGCCAGATCTGCCACCGCCTGCTGGCTCAGCCCATCCATGCGCTCTTTGACAACCCGGCTCAGGCGCTGGCGGGAGATGTCGCTGACCACTTGGGAAAACCGGGCATTGTTGCCGCCAGCGGCGGCCGCCTGCAGCTCACTGGACGCTTCGCGCAGGGCATCGCCCACTTCTTCCACGCACTGCTCGACCACCGGGGCCAGACGGCTGCGCCCCAGACGGGCGACCAGCGTGTCACGCTCGGTACTCAGATCATCCAGGGCTTCATTCAACTGCCGCACGCTGCGGGCGATGTCCGCACCGCTCTGATCCAGCGCCCGGCGCGCCGTCTTCACCTGGGTGCGCGCGTGGGAGAGCTGGCTCGAAATGCGCGGCAGGAAGCGCCCCAGCCACAGTTCGCTTGCCGTAATCTGTGGCAGCAGCAAGGCTAGGCCATTACCCTGCTTGCGGTCGTCGCGTGCGATGGCGGGCTTGGCGCCCAGGCGCAGTTCCAGCTGTTCGCGCACCGCCATCTCCACCGCATGGGTCTCTTCGGCCGAACGCAGGTTGGCCTTGCTCAGCAGGATGGAGAACCCGGCTTCATAGGTCTGCATGGTCTCGAGCTGGCGCAGCGTCGACTCGGCCAGGGTGCCGTCGGGCACGCTTACAGCGACGATGAAGTGCGCGCCACGGGGCAGGTAGTAGGCAATGGCCTTGTTGTGGCTTTCCAGCGACGAGCCAAACCCCGGCATGTCCACCAGAACCTGCGGATACAGCGCCTGCAGACGGAGATCGTCCAGATGCAGTTCCAGGTGCGTGTACAGCGATGCGCGCGGCTTGATCGACAGCAGTTCCTGCACGGCAAGCCTGTCGCTGCCACCATCGGCGCGGTGCGCCAGGATATGCGGGTCCTGGCTGTAACGCAGTTCCGTGGCCAGCTCCGTTTCCGGGGTGATGCCGACCGGCAGTACGTCCGCACCCAGGAAGGTGTTGATCAGCGAGCTCTTGCCTGCACTGAAGGCGCCGATGATCGGCACCAGCAGCTCGGCTTGCTGCATTTCCTCGGCGAGCGCCCGGTTCTCCGGAAGCTCGATGCCCGCGCTGTCAGCCAGTGTCGTGATCCGGTCCAGCAGACCGAGGCATTGATTCTTTACAGCGAACATCGGTATCCCCTGTGTGGCGTGTAGTTCGGTGGTGTGGCGCAGAGTGATTGTTCGGTGGGCGTGCGACATCTGGCGTCGCACGCGCGCGTCAATAGCGCTGTGCAGCGCTGCGATGGCGGGCGGCGATGTCGTCGGCCAGTGCTGCGGGCGCCAGGACGCGTACCGAGGCCCCCAGACCCAGCAGCCACCAGCGCAGCTGAGCCGAGTCGTCAACGGTGGCCCGCAGACGCGGTACCAGACCATCGCCAACATCCAATTGCTGGTCGTGGGACAGCGGGGTCTCAGCCAGGTGCTGGGCCAGCGCTTCGTCAAGCTCAAGCTCGACAGACAATGGCCCCTTGCTCTCGAAGCCTGCGGCCACGCGGCTCGCATAGTTGCCGAGCTCGAACGTCTCGGCGCCCTCGGTATCTGCATCAAGCATGCGGGCGCGCTGGATACGGTGCAGCGATAGCGTGGTGGTTTCAGAGCGGCCCTCGATACGACCGGCCAGATAGCTGGATGTACCGCGCTGGATCATTCCATACGGGTGGAAGACGTACTCGCTGGAGTCGCTGCGACCGCGTGCCACGTAGTCCAGGTGCAACTGTTTGTCGCTGAAGAGTGCCTGGTGCACGTTCACCGCAACGTCGGTATCTACCGCAGCCGGCAGCAGTGATTGGCTGGCCGGCACCACGGCCACCTTGTCGTGCCAGCGCCGGAGGGCACGGGTGGTGCGTACAGCAGCGAGCGTCTTCTCGGCTTGTTCGAAGAACGGCGTGAGTGCCGGCCAATGGTTGGCCGGCAGCAGCCCCTGCAGGTTGCGCTGCGCCGTCAGCAGCACCACAGCCTGCGACACAGACATGCCGGGCATGCTGAAGGCGGACGCACCGCGCATCCATGCCCAACCATAGGGCTTCTGCAGATCGTTGCTCTCAATCGGGAACTGCAGCGAAAGGGCGTTGAGGTCGCGTTCGATGGTGCGCGTGCCCCCCTTGTAGCTTTCTGCCGCCAAGGCCTGTGACAGCTCCTTGACCGTGCGGTAGTGCGGAGCGGGATGCAGCAACTGCAGCAGGCGCCATTGGCGCGCCAGCGAAGAGCGATTGTCGTTGTACATGGTGCCAATCCTTTGTGTATTGCACAGCGTCCCGAGCGGTGATGAGCCGATTCAACCGGAGGCTGCGACATCTGATGTCGCAAGCTGGCACTTCGGTTGGCAACGGGTTCCTTCCCCTTGATCGCGTGATTATGGTGAATCCAGTCACGCTTTCCCAGCAGGCAGGGCAGCCATCTGTGTGCGTTGGCGTGGAACGATGTGTGCGCCAAAACTTGGCTCAAGTAATCAAGCGCCCAGCCGATAGCGTGCAACTTCCATTGAGGAAGAATCTACCGCCAACGCGCGCTACGTCTTTAGGAATGGTCTGAAAAGCCACTCCCGGTTGCAGTGCCGCTAGCGGGCTGCGCCTGCAGTGGCCCTATGCCCACACGACCGCATTGAGAGTGGGAAGCGGACGTTCGAAGCGACCTGTATCACCCGACACCGGTTGTCGCACAACTGCGCAGAATGATCGCCGACGGATCGAAACGGGGCAGGGATGCTCCACTCAATCATCAGCAGAGGGACTATATGTTCAAGATCATTGGTGCCACGGTGGTATATGGCTTTGCGCTTTACGGCCTGGGGCGCTGGCTGGCCGACCAGCCGTCTTTCGGCGTAGATGACTGAGGCGCGTCGGACGATGTGGGGCCGCGCACAGAAACTGGCCTATCGCTGCCGGGACTGCGGCTGGAAGCGCACCACGCCCCCAACCGCGGACGTGCGCATCGAGGGCCTCACTTGGTTCCGCAACTGCCCCCAGTGCCGATCGACCGCACTGGAATGCGGTAACGCCAGCGCACTGGACACGCTATGGCAGGGGCTTCCCGAAGCGTGGCGCAGCGCACGACGTTCGGAGTAGTTCCCTTGGCCGATACGCCATGCATAATGGCCCAGCTGACAGGGGGACAGATGGATTCGACTGCTCTGAAGGGAGCGCACCGCCACGTTCGCGATGCGCAGCCGGACTCTGCGCGCGTGCGCCTGCACCGCGCCATAAGCTGGCTCAACCGTGCCGAACAGGAAGACCAGGATACGGATGCCCGTTTCCTGTTCCTGTGGATCGCACTCAACGCAGCCTACGCGCAGGAGTTCGGCTTCGAGAATGCCGAGCGCGAGCAGCTGCGCCGGTTCTTCAACGCGTTGCTGGCACACGACACGGAAGAACGACTGCAGGACATTCTGTTCAGACAGTTCCCTGGCCCCATCCGCACGCTTGTTGCAAACCGCTTCGTGTACGCACGCTTCTGGCAGGCACTGCGCGAACATGACAGCAGCAACCGCTGGGCGGAGCGCTTTGCCGCAGACCAACGGCTGGCACTGCAGGCCGTAGTTGAACGTCGCACCGAGGTCGTGCTTTCCATCGTGCTGGACCGCCTGTATGTGCTGCGCAACCAGCTGGTGCACGGCGGGGCCACGTGGGACAGCCAGGCGAACCGCGCGCAGCTGCGCGACGGTGTCGCCATCCTCGGCCAGTTGGTGCCGGCTATCCTGCAGTTGATGCTGAAGGAAGACGCGCCCGATCTGGGCGAGGTGGCTTACCCGATGATTCCCAGCTGACGGACTGCAGACCGAGCGTCAACCGCGGGGCTGCACCCGTTTGAGGAACCGGCAGTCGCCGAAGGGCTCAGTGCCGTATTCGTAGGCAGCAATGACCATTCCGAGCCACAGCGGAATGTGGTTGTAACCAACCTCAGCGCCCTCAGTCGGCATGGGATTCTGGTGCCCGAGCACATTCCATTCTCGACCAATGGCGAAGTTACCCTGGTGGAGGTACTGGTGCGGGGCGCGGAAAAGCACCTCGTGACCGAGAAGAACTACGACGCGCTTGTTGAAGCCTACGCCAGGCAATTCGCGCAGATCCGCATGGGCGACCCGAACGACGGACAGACCCGGCTCGGCCCGATGGTATCCAAGGCCCAGCGTGACACCCTGCACGAGCAGGTCAGCAAGAGCGTTGCCCAGGGCGCGCGGCTGGTGGTGGGTGGCGAGGTGCCGGCCAAGACCGGTTGGTTCGACCCGGCCACGGTGCTGGCCGATGTTGCACCGGGCCAGGTGGCCTATGAGGACGAGCTGTTTGGCCCCGCTGCGGCCATCATCAAGGCAAAGGACGATGACGACGCCATGCGTATCGCCAACGACAGCCGCTTCGGCCTCGGCGGCGGCATCTTCAGCCGCGATGTGAAGCGCGCCCGTGCGCTGGCCACCACGTTCTTCGATACCGGCATGGTCTGCATCAATGGCTTCAACGTGGCCGGCCCCACCCTGCCCTTCGGCGGGGTGAAGGCCTCTGGCTACGGACGCGAGCATGGGCCCGAGGGATTGAAGGAATTCGTCAACATCAAATCGATCACGCTGCCGGCGGCATGATGATGCGGGGGCGCCATCTTGGCGGGTGAGGGGATTCGGCCAGCGCATTACCGATCTCAGTCCAGCTGCATGAGACAGGCCTGCGGCATCCTCCACCCCTCTATGGAGAATGACCGTGACCCCGATCGATCCCGCATGGCTGGCCGCCGTCGATGCGGAGCTTCTTTACCTGTTCGCCATCGACCACCAGGATGCTGGCATGGATGCCTTCCTACTGGGCTGCTACGCCGATCTGCCACCGCGCGAGGCTGCCTTGGCCTTCGGCAGCGACTACGACCTGGAGCGCGACGATGCGCTGTGGCCACGGCCGCGCGTGCCTGTGTGAACCGTGCAGCCGTCCGGCACGCCGGCATTCAAGGCAAGCGATGCCAGGGCATGGCCGCTATGCTGGCAGCGCACCGGAATGGAAACCACGCATGCCCCGTTTGAACACCGCCCTGGCACTGAACCTCGTTCTGATGCTGCTGGGCGCTACACCTGCCATGGCCATGGCGGCAGACCCGCAGGTTTCCACTGAGGTGTTCGTAGAGCGCGGTGACAACCCCACCTTCGAGCTGCAGCAGGCGCCTGCCGTTGTGCATTCGACGGCCCCGGCCACGCCGCCCGATACCTTGCTGCAGGTTCCCATGGAGGTGCTGCTGGTTGCTCAATTGGATGAGCTGGGCCACGTTTCCAACGTGATGGTGGCGCGGTCCAGCGGACTGCGGGAGATTGATCGTGCGGCCTTTACCGCAGTGGACCAGTGGCGCTTCGAACCGGTTGTGGTTGAGGGCGTCGCGCGGCATGCGCGGGTTCGGGTGCGTTTGAGCTTCGTGCCTCCGGCCGAGGCGCCGCCCGGCTGAACCGCTGATCCAATCTGTCGTAATTGGTCCTACGCCGTGGGCCTGGCTGTGAGCATCCTGCGCTTGGGGCCAATAGCGCCAAGCCCTTCAAGACCGTTGCGGCGCAATCGCTTGCCGGCTTAACACCGTGTGCGACAATCCCGAAAGCGTCAGGACTGGCGATCGTCAGTTCTGCAGTTTCTTGGCATTTGGCATCTGTGCGGGTATCTCTTGGCGTGCCACCGAAAAAGGGTGGCGCGGGTTCGAAAGCCCGTTCAGTAACCATGTGTTTTACGCTTGTCAGCCGGCGTCACCTTTGCGTGGCGCCGGCTGGCAATCCGTTCGCGTTCCATGGCGGGCGGTGCGTGGGGGTCTTCGGACCCACCGGCTTGGTTACTGTCCGGCTTTCGAACCACGCATCGTCCGCCGCCTTTATCTGGTGGCGCTGCTATCTGTCCTGTACGGAGCATTGCCATGAACGCATCGGAATTCCGTTCCCTGCACGCGCAGCACGACCCGGCCAACACCGAAGTCGAGCGCGAACCATCCGTCGATCCCAACACCTTCGTCGCCACGCTGCACCGCATTGGCACCGGTGCGGCTGCGGACGGCCAGCCTTGGCCGGAGCGGCATCAACTCCCTGGACGTTGCCTTCAGCTGGCGGATGCGGACTGCGCCCTAGCCGGACTGCGCGTGGTGGCGGAGCTGATGCTGGCTGCAGAGCGCACGCGGCAGAACGGTGCGCCCGAGGAGTACCTGGGGGATCGGGTGATGGAAGGGTTAAAGATGGCTTGTGTGGCGTTGACTGCGCAGGTGGCTGAACGGCTGCACGTGCGGGAGTAGCACGTGTGCGTGAGCGGCAGGCTCAGATAGTTAAGGGAACCCAGCTACTGAGCTCGCCGCTACGCGCAACGGGTGAGTTCACTTGAGGAGAGACGTTTCCATTTAGCCGCCAGTGTTCAGGCATCACTAGCAATCCACGCTCTAGATCAAAGGGCAAGACCCAAAGCTGTAGTTCGGCGCTGAAATCGAAGGCGGAAAGGGGCTGAGCGAATCCCGCATGATGCGGATAGACCAGCGCCATCTGCCCTGCTCCACCCAGGTAGCGCTGTCCGTACGCAAACATTTGGTAGAAGTCGGATTGCTTAAGCCCGTACTTCTCACGCGCGTCGCTGGCCGTTGCATCCAGCACTTTCCACTTCGTATCAAGTACGCGGAGCTCATCGCCTCGCCGCAGCAGAAAATCTGGAATCAGATTGAACCAGCTTGCCCCACCATGGCTGCACAGGTACTCCGACGCTGCGCCGCCAACCCGCCACTCCGGCGCGAACTGGCGGGCTAGGCAAACACCCACGTAGCGCTCAAACAGCCGCTCCATGGGGAACATCATGCTTGGGCTGCGCCAATCACCTGCCAATGCCAAGGGGCTCTGGCCTGACAAGATGAGCTCGCAAAGCGGACGAACTTCGCGATAGTGGGCCATCAGCCGGTCGCTGCCCCAAGCGCGCAGATCGCTAGCCACCTGGGTACTTCGTGGCACGCTGGCCATACGCGTAGACAGCTCCTGGGCGAGCCTCCAGGTTCCCGCATTGCGCGTACGTGCACACACGCGGTCCAGGGCGACGCGCAGTAACCGGTTCTCAGGCCTGTCCTCGCTAAAAACATCGTGCTCGATGTTGAACACATGGGCGCGAGTCGGCGACTGACGGAGCTGGCGCGACATATCCAAGCGACCACGTAGGAACAACTGCTCCTCGCGGACCCGGGTGTAGTCGAAGCGGATCCCGCGTTTCAGCAGCTCATCCAGCGCGCCGATGAATCTTCCCATGACCCATTCGTTCAAAGGCGTATCGAACAGGGTCACATCGGCGAGACGACCCTCCCTCGGTGGGATGTTCAGCACGGTACATAGCATGCGGCGCAACAGCCGCCTCGCGCCGAGCGCATCATCCGCATGTGCAACGTGCTTCGGTAGCACCTCCAGCGTGGTGCCGTCGGGACACTCCATTACGCCAACATACTGGTCCAGGCGCAGCCAGCGTGCGCCATCGCGCTGCATGAGTGCCGCTCCGCCCGCGCGCAAGCGCTCGAACTCACCACAGAGCCAGTCAAAGGACGTCTGCGGCAGGAAAGCCGCATCCAGCCCATCCTGCCGCGCACCGCCTTCTGAAACGCCGATCCGCGCATACTCGCGCACAGTCAGCACAGCCATCTGTCAGTTTGCCTGGCCGACGAGAATTCCCCTGTAACTGGCTGCCTGCTCGAATGCTGCCTCATGGATATACCAATTGGCGGTGTCAGGTGCGAGCTGTACCTCCGGGGCAAAAAGGCGGTTCAAGTGCAACTCGCGCTGGCGCAAGAAGCGCTCACCCTGCGGCTTAGCATCATCGTTCAGCACCCAAGCGATACGACGCCAGTCTTCGAAGAAGTACTCCTGCAGCAACGGCAGAATGCGCAGGCGGAACGCCTCAGCCAGCCCAGGCAGATCCTTGGCGCCCATCAAGTACGCATGGCCGATGAGGTGGTCCCGGCCGAGCAGAACTTCGATGCGACTGTTTAGGGTACTTAACAGTTCGCCCACGCGAATGCCATCGACGTCCCAATCAAGCAACTCCGGCTGGGGCGGCATTTCGATGAACCGGAAGCGTCGGCGCAGTGCTACGTCCATCGCAGCCAGCGAGCGGTCCGCAGTGTTCATTGTGCCAATGAGGTGCAAGTTGGCTGGCACCGCAAAATCTTGCTTGGAGTACGGCAAGCGAGCAGACAACGCTTCATCCATACCCTGCCGCTTGCTGGGCTCAATGAGGGTAATGAGCTCGCCGAAGATGCGGGCGATGTTTCCCCGATTAATCTCGTCAATGATGAGGACGTATGGCAGGTCGCTGTGCTGCGCATCGATGCAGAGTTCGAGGAAGACCCCGTTCTCAACGCCATACTCGAGCGCACCGCTTGCACCTGCACGAGCCTTCAGGCCCTCCACGAAGTCCTCATAAGCGAAGCTCTGGTGGAAGGTGACGAAGCGGATGCGCCCTTCTTCATGCAGCGCATCGAAGCGTTGCTTGAGCGCGGCACGCGCGCCAGCCCCCTGGCCCTTGGTGGCGGCCAGCAACTCCGGATCGAGGATCTCCAGAGCCTTATCCACCACACCGTAGGTCTTGCCGGTACCGGGCGGGCCATAGAGGATGGTGTTGGAGGGAGCGTGCATCACCGGCATGTCGTCATCCTGTTCCACAGCTTCATCTTCTTGTTCCTCAGCCTCTGCACCGTCGCCCTGCTCATAGGCGATGGCCACCCAGAGGAAGGACTGAACATCGATCATGTCTGCGGGCGGCCAGCCGTCTTCAGACAGCCGATCGGCGAGGCGGCGCGAGAGCGCACGAATGCGATCCCACTCTTCGCCAGTCATTCCGCCCTTGCGGAAATCAAAGGTCGGATCGAGCAGCCCCAGGGCGCGGCGCATCTGCCCCGTCTTGATGAAGAAGTAGCGTTTGGAATCTTCGAGAGTGAGCAGGAGGCTTGAGAGCGAGCGCTGGCCAGCAGCTTGTAGCGGCGGGTTCAGATTGGACGAAGATTCGTTGAAGGCTTCCAGCGCGACGTCGCCGCCTTGGCCTGCAAGCAGTGAAAGGACGGCGCTGCCCAGTGCTACGCGGTCCTCCTCTGACAACTCGGCCAACTGCGCGACAATTCTCCAGCCGACTACATTCTGAGGCTGCGGGTTCTCAGCACCGACACGCACCCGCAGCAGCTTGATCAGTGCAGACCACACTTCGACTGGTTGTCTGCCATCAAGGGCAGGAAGCATGATCGCCTGGTACTGCTCTACCAACTGACGCTTGTAACTGGTCTCCCGCAGCAAACGCTGATCGTTGGAGAAGCCAGTGAAACCGGGGAAACGTGCGAGGAAGCGCTCGCGCAGACGTACGTAGCCGAGATCAAACGTGTCTCGGCTGCCCTTGCGCGCCTCAACTCGGTACTGCCCGTTTGTCTCTTGAATGATGAGCAGCGAATCGCCAGCCGCTACCCCAAGACGTCTAAAGGCGGGCGCAACACGTGCGCGGATGCGAGCTGAGCCTGGTCCATTGGCTCGCAGATCGGAGGTGATCTGATAGCCATCCGGGAACGTAAAGGTAGCTTCTCTTCCTGACGCTACGTCTGGACGGCCCAGCATGGCAGGATCGAAGCCTGACCAATTGGGGTCAACTGAGATGTAGCCGTTGCGTATGGCGCCATCGGTGAGCACGACTTCCCAGATCAGCGGCCCATTCGCCATAGAGGGAGTAGGAATCGCGAAGGAACTCGCAACCGCTGGTGGCAGTACATTTCCGCCCTTCTTCAACCTTAGTTGACGCGCAGAAAACTCAGTTGAGGAAGCGCTAGGGCGCCACTGCAGGATCTCGGCCAGGCTCCCGCCATGTCCGGTTTCAATGTCGACAGCATCGAACAAGCACGTGACAGGGTGCTCCCCGTCCATCGCCACAAAGTCGAGCTTTCCGCAGTAGACGAAAGGGACAGCATTGGATGCGCCGCGAGCCTTTGCCCTCATCCGAGCGAAAAGATAGGTGGGCGATCCGCTGGAGATCCTGCGGATGATCGGGGAGCTCTGGCTGTTCCTATTCTGGCTTTCCCAGTAGAAGTCGGTGCCGTCGAAGACGTCCAGGTAGCTGGCTTCCCCCTCCTTTTCGAGGGTAACGAAGAGCAACACTGCATTCTCGAGCTCTAGGATGCCGTCGGCCCAGGCTGTGCCATAGATCTCAGAGGGAACAGGTAGTCCGCCAAGTTGGGCGACATCCTGGCGGGAGTATTCAGAACCGACCGCAAATTTGGATAGGCCGATTGCCAGATTGATACGTCCCATGCTCGCTTCATTAGTTGCAACGGAGCGGGAATGGTAATGGAATGAGGCCGATCACGTCACGTAGGCTATGACACCACGACCCATCGTGGATCGGCGCCTTCGCAGTCAATCGAGAAACACCTGCGTAGGCTGAATAACTCTAGTTCTCACTGGCTCTTGCGTGCTTCGCCTTATGCACTTGTTCAAATGCCGCAATGCGGAATCGACCTTTACCCCTAGCGGTAAGGTCTTAGGGGCACTGAAGAAGGGGAAGTTGCAGGCGCAAATACCAGAGCCAGAACACTAATGAAATCCACAACCTCGTCCTCAACCTCAAGGAAATCTATTCGAGGAAGACGATCCATTCGGATATGAATTCGGGCCAATGCCGAAATCATATCCCTCCGATGATTATCGAACTTAAAGCTGGAATCATCCCTGTACGCCACTGCAGAAGCCTCCATTGCCTTATATATACTCTTCAATGCATCAATGAACTGGGGAGAAGCCTCACTTGAGTTAAGGCTATCACCTTGGTACATCAACCTGTAAAGCGAATACACATCGACACTGGAAGAGTTCAAGCGACGCTTTCTACCGAGCTCAACTTGAATGAAGCGCTCAAACAATCCGATGTGTGCAATTCTATTTCCAAACGCACCCACTTGAGCAGCAGTAAGATAACTTTTCAAAGCCAGGTATGAACCGAATACTAGCGCAACAAAGGAAGCGCTAGCAACGCCGAACTTAATAATTCGCACTTGCACACCGAACGCCACTGGAATTTCCGCGAAACACTCAATTGAGGTACAGAATTCGTAAGATACCCAATAATATTTAATGTTAATAGACGTCACAAGAATCGCCGCCACAATCGAAGCGATGAAAATTGAAACTATCGCAATAAGTATCCTCTCTGAACTTAGCCAATCATCAAACGGCGAGAGGCACCGCCTGATCATGCTACTTATTTTTATCATCTTTGAACCCAGGAAGAAAATGCGACTTCATGTATTTTCTCAGGTTTCCAGCCCACCCAGGATTATCCACACCAATCAAGGTAAGCCGCGCCATCAATCGATTGAAACGACGCCAGTACCAGTATCCAAGTTTCTTCTTGTCGTAGTCATCACGCATGTCATGCGCTATGTTTGTCGCGTATTTAAAGTCAGCTTGCGACGGTAGCGGAGAAACCAGTCGAAGGCTTTGAACAAGTGCCTTATGACTGGAACTATTAACTCGCGACAGTTTATTTACAAGCCCCATCGCCCTATTGTAACGCCGCCTGTAATTTATAGAGCGTCGGCCAACTTCTCTTGCGTCAAGAATAGTTTGCCTGCATACCGAACGAATCCGCTTAACTTCGCTCTTGGGAAGGACAGGGTCGCGATAGGCAACATTCAAACCGTGAACACTCATCGCTTCCAAGCCTACAGTTAAGTTCTCAACCTTAGCTGAGTTGATACCAAAACCTTTTGAAGCAAGTTGTTGCTCCACCATCCGCATCGGCCCTGAAAACTCTTGAGTGAATGAGCCTGAGGATATAGTTATGTCATCGACGTATCTCGTATAAGTTAGTTTTTTGTATGAGAGCTGCCTAACTAACCTTGGCTCAATATCGTGAAGACATAGCAGCGCCAGGTAACTGGATGTAATTCCACCCTGAGGAAGAACTCCATCTCTAGTGCACAATTTCGCCGCAAGATTACCTGCATCTTTCGACCAGCCAAGAAGCCCTACAAAGATGTCCTCAACCAGATCAAAGCTGACATTTCCGAAAAAATCCTCAATGTCGAGCTTGAGAATGCTCTTGGCTCCACAATGACGTCGAGCGCAAGCGACATGATCTCTACTATCTCCCAACTTCAGAGCGTCCTTGTGTATGCCTCCATAAATAAATGGAAGCCAATTAATGACCTTGGGATTCTTGAAGAAAGTTCGAACAATGCGATTCTGGATTAGCCTCACATCTCGAGACGGACTGAATACATGTCTCGGACGCCCGCCACGCCGGTTAGGCGCGTTTGCCGGCTTGTAATTTCGCCATAGTGGACGCTCTGCAACTTCAAGCAACAGAGACTCTGGCAGCCTCAATGCGCTTGCAAGCTTTTCCACGGATGCAATAGGACCAGACGTGCCACGAAATGACATGGATTCCCTTGCCATTGTCAACCTCGGTACTGATGATTACACCAATAGATGAGACAAACCTAACCCAGCCCTCTATCCAGGACCGAAACGGGTTGGAATACATGTCGACCAACAGCAAACAGAGCAACTGCGTTCCAACCCGTGGTTAGGCCGTCCATTCTCCGCTCCTGCATTTTTTGGGAGGCGGGAGACTGAGGTCACCCTCTGGAGCCCTATGGGCACCCATCACTTTCCGATGAGCAAAACTCTGTTCGCTTAAATGTCGCTGGCTGCCATGTACAGCCTGTATGGGCTGTGCATTTCATTAATATCATGAACTTGTGAAGTGCACAACTCACAGCCAATAAAAAAGGGCCCCTAGTTGCCTAAGGACCCCATCAAATCTGCTACCAGCCTACGATATCAAACCCCAACAGGATTAGCCTTTTCCGGATCAATCTTGTACTGCTTGATCGCCCGGGCCACATCCTTCGCGGTCATCTTCCCGTCCTTCGCCAGCGCCGCAATCGCGGCATGCGCGATGTAGTACCGGTCAACCTCAAAGAACCGACGCAGGTTCGCACGCGTATCCGAACGGCCGAAGCCATCGGTACCCAGCACGGTGTACGACATCGGCACGAACGCGCGGATCTGGTCCGCATACGCACGCACGTAGTCGGTGGCGGCAATCGCCGGGCCCTGGCGGCCTTCCAGCAGCTCGGTCACATACGCCTTGCGCTGCTCACCTTCCGGATGCAGGCGGTTGGCACGTTCCACGTCGAAACCATCGCGACGCAGTTCGTTGAAGCTCGGGCAGCTCCAGATGTCGGCGGTCACGCCGAAGTCCTTGTCCAGCAGCTCGGCCGCGGCAATGGCTTCGCGCAGGATGGTGCCCGAACCCAGCAGCTGCACGCGCAGCTCGCCCTTCTTCGGCTTGCCGGCGTCGGTGAGCAGGTACATGCCCTTGACGATGCCTTCGGCCGCGCCTTCCGGCATTTCCGGGTGGGTGTAGTTCTCGTTCATCAGGGTGACGTAGTAGTACTCGTCAATCTGATCTTCCATCATCGCCTTGGTGCCGTGCTGCAGGATCACCGTCACTTCGAAGCCGAAGGTCGGGTCGTAGCTGCGCACGTTCGGAATGCCACCGGCCACCAGATGGCTGAAGCCATCTTCGTGCTGCAGGCCTTCACCGTTCAGCGTGGTGCGGCCGGCGGTGCCGCCGAGCAGGAAGCCACGGGTACGCATGTCCGCGGCCTGCCAGGCGATGTCGCCCACGCGCTGGAAGCCGAACATCGAGTAGTAGATGTAGAACGGCAGCATCGGCACGTTGCTGACCGAGTAGCTGGTACCGGCGGCCATCCACGAGCTGATCGCACCCGGCTCGCTGATGCCCTGCTGCAGCACCTGGCCGCTCTGGTCTTCGCGGTAGAACATCAGCTGGTCGGCGTCGACCGGCTTGTACTTCTGGCCGAACGGCGCGTAGATGCCGATCTGGCGGAACAGGCCTTCCATGCCGAAGGTACGGGCTTCGTCGGCCACGATCGGCACGATGTGCGGGCCCAGTTCCTTGTCACGCAGGGTGATGTTCAGGCTCTGCACGAAGGCCATGGTGGTGGAGTAGCTGCGCTCGCCGCTGCTCTTCAGCAGGCGCTCGTAGCTTTCCAGCTTCGGTGCGTTGAAGCTCTTTTCGGCCTTGCGGCGGCGCTGCGGCAGGTAGCCACCCAGCGCGGCGCGGCGTTCCTGCAGGTACTGCACTTCCGGCGAATCCGGGCCCGGGTGGTAGAACGGCACCTGGCCGTCGGCCAGCTGCGCGTCGGTCACCGGAATGTTGAAGCGGTCGCGGAAGTGGCGCACCGCTTCGTCGTCCAGCTTCTTGGTCTGGTGGGTCGGGTTCAGTGCCTCACCGGCGCTGCCCATGCCGTAACCCTTCACGGTCTTGGCCAGGATGACGGTCGGCATGCCCTTGGTGTTCACGGCCTGGTGGTAGGCGGCGTACACCTTGTGCGGGTCGTGGCCACCACGGTTCAGGCGCCAGATGTCGTCGTCGGACAGACCGGCCACCATCGCAGCGGTTTCCGGGTACTTGCCGAAGAAATGCTCGCGCGTGTACGCGCCGCCGAAGGCCTTGCAGTTCTGGTATTCGCCGTCGACGGTTTCCATCATCAGCTTCTTCAGGACGCCGTTGGTGTCCTTGGCCAGCAGGGCATCCCAGTAACCGCCCCACAGCAGCTTGATGACATTCCAGCCGCCGCCACGGAACACGCCTTCCAGCTCCTGGATGATCTTGCCGTTGCCGCGCACCGGGCCGTCCAGGCGCTGCAGGTTGCAGTTCACCACGAAGATCAGGTTGTCCAGGCCTTCACGGCCGGCCAGTGCGATGGCACCGAGGGTTTCCGGCTCGTCGCTCTCGCCGTCGCCGATGAAGCACCACACCTTGCGGT
>RCUP01000292.1_pt1 | contig 41712 bp, 39 predicted proteins | sample 2166341 | NCBI WGS metagenome assembly RCUP01 (sample SAMN09932325, study PRJNA488358) | compost metagenome | isolation source: compost soil in succinonitrile-enriched | place: Germany: Experimental Botanical Garden | reverse complement strand
ACGGGCCTTATGTGGCGGGGCTGGTCACGCTGTCTACGATCTTGGGGGTGGTTAGTTTGCCGTTTGCGTTGGCGTTGCCGCGTTAGATTGTTGAAAACAAGCAACACCCAGCCCGCGCTGCGCCAGCGGTCCCTCTTTTGCTTTCGTAGTCCTCGTCATCGACTGGCATTGCAGCGGTCTCTGCAAACTACTTCGCACTCCCTTTGAGTTTGTCCGCAGGCAGGCGCCACGTGACCATTGTTTGCTTTGGTGCAACGTGCGCACGCCCCAGACTTTTTGACCGATCACTCGTCAAAAGTCCAACGCGTGCCTTCCATCTTTACCACTTCACGAACCATCTCCGTCAGCAGCGCGGCCATGCCCAGCCTGCTGGCCGAGCCAGCGCTCGAATTCAAGTCGCTCGACGGCAGCGAGGCACTGGGGGAACTCTTCGAATACACCGTCCGGCTGCAGACCCCCGACAGCCCGGAACTCACTGACTTTCTGACGGCCAACGTACCGGTCAAACAGCTGATCGGCAAAGAATTCTGCATCCGCATCGAACTCGACGGCAAAGGCATCGGAGCAACAACTCGCATTGGCGCGGGCACACGCGAAATCAATGGTCTGGTGACAAGTGCACGGTTTGTGCAACACGAGAACCGCCGAGGCATCTACGAAGTCGTCCTGCGGCCTTGGTTGGTCTTGGCCACACGCACCAGCGACTACAAGATCTTTCAGAACAAGACCCCGCTGCAGATCGTCGACGAGGTGCTCACCGACTACAGCTTTCCGACCGAAAAGCGGGTCACCCATCACTATCCGCAGCGAGTGTTTCAGGTCCAGTATGGCGAAACCGACTTCGAGTTCATTACGCGGCTGATGCAGGAATTCGGCCTCTACTATTTCTTTGAGCACAAGGACGGCGCGCACAAACTGGTTCTGGTGGACGATGCCGGCGCACACATGAAGTTCGGGAGTGAGGCTTACCACACGATTCACTACTACCCGCCAGGCCACAAGATCGATGAGGAGTATTGCCACGACTTCTGCAGCATCGAAAACCTGGAGTCGGGCCGTTGGGTGACGGACGACTTCGACTTCACGCAACCCCGAGCCCGGCTGCGGCAGTCCTCCGAAATGCCGCGCAATACCGGCAACAACGCGCAAGAGATGTACAAGTGGCCCGGCGACTACACCGACCCGGGCGAAGGCGGCGATTTCGCACGGACGCGCATGGAAGCGACGGGCGCACCCGGCAGCCGCGGCAGAGGGAGCGGCAACCTGCGGGCGGTGGTCACGGGATGCACCTTCTCGTTGGCCAACTACCCTCAAGACTCTGCCAACCTCGAATACTTGGTCATTGCCAGCACCTTGCGCCTGCACGAGAGCGCACATGCCAGCGGCCAGGAAGACTACGTTTGCCATACCGATTTTCAGGTTCAACCCGCTGGCAACATCTTTCGCTCGCCCCAGACCCAGCCCAAACCCGGCACCATGGGCCCGCAGACGGCGATCGTCGCCGGCCCCGCCGGGCAGGAAATATGGACCGACGAGTACGGACGCATCAAGGTCAGCTTTCACTGGAACCGCTACTGCACCAAGGACGAACACTCTTCCTGCTGGATTCGTGTTTCATCGCCCTGGGCTGGCACTCAGTTTGGCGGCACTCACGTTCCACGCATCGGACAAGAAGTGATCGTCGACTTCGAGAACGGCGACCCCGACCGTCCCATCGTGATCGGACGCGTCTACAACCGGCTCAACATGCCGCCGAGGCATCTGCCCGAACAGAAAAATCTCTCGGGCTTTCGCAGCCGCGAACTGAGTGCGGATGGCAGCGGCCTCGCTACGCGAGGTAACCATCTCGAGCTTGACGACCATCCCGGCAAAATTCAGGCGCAACTCAAGAGCGATCACCAGAGCAGCAGCCTCAGTCTCGGGCACATCGGGCGCATTGAAGACACCGCTGGCCGCAAAGATGACCGGGGCCAAGGCGTCGAACTGCGTACCGACGGCCATGGTGCCATCCGTGCCGCCAAAGGCTTGCTCGTCACCACGCAGGCAAGGCCCAATGCCCAGGCGCACATCACTGACATGGGCGAAACGGTTGCCCGCCTGGCCGCCGCACGCGATCTGCACGAGGGGATGAGCCAGACGGCACAGCAGGCCAAATCGCATCTGCCGGGCGATCAGGATGTCGTCGCGAAGGTCCTGAAGACGCAGAACGATGCGATCAAAGGTGATGGCGGTCTCACTCCGGAAGGCCAGTTTCCTGAACTCAACGAACCTCATCTGGTCTTTGCCAGCCCAGCAGGCATTCACAGCGCCGCTGGCACCACCACGCACATTGCCAGCATCGCACACAACGCCTTGACCAGCGGTGGTCATACCAGCATCAGCGCAGGCAAGAGCTTGCTGGCCAGTGTCAAGGATGCCGTGCGTCTCTTTGCCTACAAGGCCATTCGTTTGACTGCGGCCACTGCAGGAATCGACATCGTGGCACTGCAAGACAGCATCAACCTCGTGGCCAGGCTCAACATCAGACTGGAAGCCAACAGGATCAGCATCACTGCCAAGGAAGAGATTCTGATCAACGGAGGAAGCAGCTACACCTGCTGGAATGCCGCGGGCATCGTGCATGGCACCAACGGTGTGTGGCGTGCTCAGGCAGCCACCCACAGCTTCGCGGGACCCGTCAGCAGAAACGCCGAGATGAAGAATCAGGACGTGAATGCGCCGTTCGATCAGGAGGTAATTTTTCACCACCCCGACGACAAGAAAACGCCCGCAGCCAAGCAGCTTTTCGAACTCACCCGAGATGACGATCCGGCGCCGCCTGCCGGTGATCCGGCCGGGAAAGGCGGCGCTACCACGGCCACCGATGGCGCCACGCGCCTGCAGCGCTCCGATGGACCGGAGATCTATCGGGTGCGGTGGCTGGGAAAAAACAAGAACGGGAGCAAATGATGGCCGTACAAGGCGAAAACGAAGACGCGTGGCTGGATTTCAGCCTGGGGATGGGTGGGTTTGCCGATGTGGCGGTCGCAACCACCCCAGTGGCGGACAAACGCAAGGTTCATGTGCGTGTACCCCCAGGTAAGCTGATTCCTGTCATTTTTTTGCCCGGCATCATGGGCAGCAATCTGCGCCTGTCGCGGGACCGCCAGACGCAACTCAAGCGCAGCGACAACCTCTCCTGGGGGCCCGACAAGACGGGGGATGCCCTGGCCCGCCGCAACGCCAGCCCCGCCGAGCGGCAGATGCGCCTGGACCCGGATGAAGTGGAAGTGGACCGCTACAAAGTGACCGACAACGGCGCCGAGCGTTTCGATGCCACTGGAAACGAAACCATCAGCTCCGACCAGCGCCACAACAATGTTCCCGATGACCTGGGCGACATCGGCAAGCTGCTCGTCAGTGACCCCAAAGTCGATCCTCAGCATCCACTAGCGAGCAACCGGCAGAGCTTTACCGCGGCACAAAAGGCCAGGGCACGCGGCTGGAGCGAGGTCATGTTCGGCTCCTACGGAGACATCATCAAGCGTATGGAGCAACAGCTCAACAACATGCTGCAGGGGGCTGGCGAGAACATGAAAGTTTCCGCATCTTGGTCTAACAAGGACAACCCCGAGGCCCTGGTAGGAAGGCCACCCTCGAGCTTCGGAGGGCAAAGCGGCGAACCGCTGACGGAAGACGAACTCAAGAAGATCGGCGATTGCTGGTACCCCGTGCACGCCTTTGGCTACAACTGGCTCAAGAGCAACGGCGACGAAGCGAAAGCCCTGGCGCCGAAGATCGACAAGCTGGTGGAAACCTACAGCGAGAACGGTTTCAACTGCCCCGGCGTCATCCTCGTAACCCACAGCATGGGCGGAATTCTGGCGCGCGCACTCCTCCGCACGAAGCACAGCAAACTCAAGAGCAAGGTACTGGGCATCGTGCATGGCGTGATGCCCACGACCGGTGCAGCGGCGGCCTACAAACGCATGCGTGCGGGCTTCGAGGGTGGCAGCCTTTTGAACGTGAAGGCGAACATCATCCAAGGTGTGCTGGGCGACAACGGTGCGGAAGTAACAGCGGTATTGGCCAATGCGCAAGGTGGACTGGAGTTGTTGCCGGCAGCAGCCTACGGCACGCAGTGGCTGCAGGTGCAGGACCAAAGTGGAAAAGTTCTGGCTACGCTGCCCCAAGAAAATTCTGTGGATGAAATCTATACGTTGGGATCAAGGAGATGGTGGCGGTTGATCAATCCCGATTGGATTGATCCAGCGGAGCAGATAAAAATGTCTCCGAAGAAAGGCGGCAAGACCAAAGAGCAGATTGGCCAGGAGGCGACAGCCGAACGCATCAAGGAGGCCATGAGATTTGCCAACGCGATCCAGGACACCTTCCACGATTGCACGTACGCGCACTATGGCAGCGATCCAGATCAACCAGCCTGGAATGAGGTCGTCTGGCGCGTTGTCGATGGCGACCCCGCCGCGGCGGGCCCGCCATCGACGTGGACGCTGATCAGCGACGACGGCATCGGCAGGCTGCGTGTTCAAGGCGCCTACGGAGTGGAACTCCAACTCAAGCTCCAGTCTCCAGATACGGCAGCGGACGGAACGGTACCCGTGCAACGCAGCGCGGACAAGGTGCAGGCCCGGATCAAGTTCGTCCAGACGGGCTACGACCACCAGGGCAGTTTCATGAACAGAGGCGCCATCGCCGCGACTTTGTATGGCATCGCGCGGATTGCCAATGCCTACGACCCCGCATGGTGGGCCAAGAAGGACTGGGACTATCCCCAACAACAGTGACTGACAAAGGAAATTTCGATGAACAAACGCGTTGACCTCTTGTTTGAGCGTACCAAGCTGCTGTGTTTCGGGCGTTATGTTCTGACAGCGCCTGTGGACTCACACTTGGTATTCGGGCGCGACTTTCCAACCTTGCCCAACCAGGCCGAGAACATCGAGAAGGTGATGCAAGCCCATCGAGCAAAGATCCTTGATGCGAACGATACCGCCGAGATCACTTACTTTGGCAACGGACCTGCGCCCAACACACGGCTGATCCGGTCATACAAGAGCGTCTCAGCAAAACAGTTAGAACTAGAGGGTTTTCGCTTCTACTACCTGGTGGGTCCGCACATCTTTATGGACAGTGACGCAACAGCAAGAAGTCAAAATGTGACGACAAGGTCCCTGATCAAGGACGCCATCGAAACCGCCAAGAACCTGCGCGCACGCGAACCCGATGAAGTCCCAACGGATCAGGGACTTTGCCACGAATACGGATTCACCCGCGATTCGGCGTTCAGCAGTTCTCTTTCCCAGGTAGGGCTTCACATGGCCGCACTGCCCGACGTCGTGTTCAGCGTCGAGAGCAATCAAGCCGCCAGCACGGAAGGCAGCAATGGCTACGGCCTTCTCAAGCTGATCGGAGATCGAAAGCGGGAAGCCGGGAATCGCTACCCCACGCTCACCACTTTGCGCGAGGGCAGCAAGCAGGTTCACGGCTGGGCGGGCGAAGAGTCTCTGGTGCGTTATCCCGACGGGACGCAGGAGTTCGAATGGCTGTTCGTCGGGGTCAGCGGCAGCATTGCGCGTCCGGCCCGCCTGAATGTGACGATGCACACCAAGGTCGCATCGGATCGCGTGGGTGCGGCCGCGGCTTCCTCACTCAACGACGAAGAGGCCATCGCCCTGTGGGACAAGCTGCTTGAAGGGCTGAAGTTCCGGGTGGCCGTGCCCGGCGCACCCGCTGAGGCGGTTGCGATCACACAAGGAAGCTCTCGATGACAAACAACCCAGCGCCCACGCGCCGCCGAGCACTGCTCTCGATGATTGCGATGACGGTCCTTCCCATACCGTCCCTGGCATCAACAGGAACCATCGCCAGACTTGACGGGGCCCCCGTAAACGGCCTTTGGCGGCCCATCGGCCCTCTACGGTCAGGGGCTACGCATGGCAACAGGTCGACCACCTAGCCGCTGTCGGCGCAGTGACCGGACACGCACCATCACCGGTCGCGACTGTCTCCAGCACCAAGCCGCACTGCACGATCTCGCACCCAGACTCGCCGACAGCATCGTTCCTCGTCGACCGGCCAAAGCAGTAAGGCATTCCCAGGGATGCGCCCGCAATCTCCATTTGTTCTTCAACGCCCCCACGATTTTCTTGATCTTGATGAAGAGTGAGTTGTCGCGGCTCACCACGCGGTAGACGCATCCCGTCGTATGGGGCAACGTTGACTTCTTCCGTTCAAGGTCATGCCGTCAAACAACTACGTACTACACGTTCGGCCGCCAGTTGCCGTGAAAGCCGAACGGCACGCGGTGCGGCAGCCGGGCTGTCGCGACGGGCGCGGCGCGCAGGTCGCGGGCATCGAGCACGATCAGGTCGCTGCGCCGGGTCTGCTCGCGCCAGACCACGGCCAGGAGCCAGCCGTCGCCTTCGTCGGCGTCCGGTGCGCGCGGCACGAACACCGGCTCCGACACGACATCGCCCGGCGGCAGCGTGTGGAGGTGACGCTCGCCCGTCTCCAGGTCGAAGCGCGCAAGGCTGTCGAAAAGCACGCTCTCGGCATCGCCCCGGGCGCGGGCGGTCGCATGGCAGGCATAGAAACCGTACCGGGTGCGGCTGCCGGCGAAACGCTCGTCGATGCGCGGGAACTCGCCCACCAGATCGTCGAGGTACTCGCGCTGTAAACCATTGCCGCTGCCGGCCAGGTCGAAGGTCCATCGGCACAGGCGCGCGGCCATCGCGTGCGGGTCGCCGGGGCGGCCCTGCGCATCGGGAAGGCCGGGCGCGGTGTCCGACTGCATCACGAGCGCGACGACGGTGTCACCCTCGTCCCACGCGTTCATGACGTGGAACATGTGGCAGGCCTCGGTCTCGAACCAGCGCAACGTGTCGACCACGGCACCGCGTCGCATCACGCCGACGTGCGTGCGCTTGTCACCATCCCAGGCCAGCAGCGGCAGGCCACGCATCGCGCGCTCCACGCTGGTGGTCAGGGGCATGACCGGAAAGAGCACGTGCCCGCGCGTCAGCATGAAGTCGTGCGCCATGCTGGCGTACGGTGCGTCGAAGGCCTGCAGCTCGGTCACTTCGCACTGGCTGTCCATCACGCCGTAGAGCATGCCGGGCGTGCCGGGGCCGTCGGGTGAGTAGGCGAAGAAATGCAACTCGCCGCTGTGCGGGTCGCGCTTCGGATGCGCGGTGCAGCGCGTGGTCAGGCGGTCGCCGAAGCTCTGGTGCCCCTTCGACGCCAGCGTGAAGGCGTCGAGCTCGAAGGGCTGGTGCGATTCCTCGAGCGCGAACAGCCGGCCGCCGTGCCAGAGTATGCTGGTGTTGGCCGTGCCGCTCTTGCGCCCGATCACCGCCGGGTCGCTGGTCGCGGGGTTGCCGAAGGAGCCGAACAGCGCGCGCCCGGCCTCGTGCTCCAACTGCCACTTGGGCGTGCGCGCCCAGCGGTTGCGGTACGCCACCTGCCCGCCGTCGATGTGAAACGCATGCACCATGCCGTCGCCGGAGAACCAGTGGTAGTTGTCGTCGCGCGGTGCGTGCTGCGGGCTCGGCCCCACGCGGTAGAGCGTGCCCGAGAGTTCCGGCGGGATCGCACCGTCGATGGCGAGGGCCGCGATGTCGTGCTCCTCGGTGAGCGGGGCATAGTTGCCGGTGAAGAAATGGGCGTTGGCCCGGGGCATGGCGGTCACTGGGGGTTCCTGGTCGTTCAAAGGGGATGGGGTTCGGCGAGCTGCGCGATGGCGCGTCCGATGTAGGCCGCCAGCGGCGCGTCGATGCCTGAGCCGGCGCGCAGCGCGGGGTCGTTGCGGAAGGCCTCCTGCAGCTTCGCGTTCAGTGCCGCATCGCCCCCGGCCTTGGCCAGGGACAGCGCCTGCCAGCGGGCGGCCAGCACGCGCACCGGCGCGCTGTCGGGCGCCGCGCCCTGCCGCATCTGCTGTCGCACGTCGGCGATCAGCGGAGGCCAGGCGTCGGTCTGCGCAACGTAGTGCCGCGCGAGCAAGGCCATCTCGGCGGCGTCGCAGTGCGCGCCGTACCGCTGCAGCCGCGCATACGCCATCGCATGTGAGATGAACTGCATGCCGGCGCGGTCGACACCGGTCAGCGAGTGCAGCGCGGGCTCGTTCCAGTGCATCGCGTAGAGCTGCATGAGCAGGGCTTCGTCGCCGCCGGCCTCTTCGAGCAGCAACGCGATCCAGCGCTGCGCGAGGGCCTGCGCCTGTGTGCTTTCCGGCGAAGCGCCCGCGGCGACCAGGGCATGGAGCGTTGCAGTCAGCTCGGCGCGCTCGGGGGCCACCGTGTCGGCGAAACCGTCGCGACCGGTCTGGAGCCGGCCGAGCTCGTCGTCGCTGAAATACTTCGCGCCCGCGACCGTGCGCTCGAGCGCCACGAGCCAGTCGTCGATGGCGGGTTCGGTGCGGGCCTGCAACTGGGCTTGTAGCGTCAGCAGGTGCGTGTGCAATGCCGTGGCCTGCGCGATCTCGCGTTCGAGCTGCGACAGCTGCTGCGTCACGACCTCCGACAGCCCTTCGGCCGCGCGGTCGAGCAGGCCCTGGATCTCGGCCAGCGACAGGTCAAGCCGCCGCAGCGCCTGGATGCGGTACAGCCGCGCGACGTCGTTGCGGTCGTACAGACGGTAGCCGCCGTCCGAGCGCTGCGACGGCACCAGCAGGCCGATGTCGTCGTAATGCCGCAGCGCGCGCACGGTCAGCCCGGTGCGCCGGGCCAGTTCGCCAATCCTCAGGTACATGCCTTCCCTCTCAAGTTGAAGGCATCCTAGAGCGTGCCGTTACGAGAGGGTCAAGGTAGTTTCGTGAAAAGAGGTGCGCCGTTTTACGCCGGCGCGGGCGTCAGCTGCGTTGCAGCAACGCGGGCACCGCCGACGCCAACATCGCGATACCCGACAAGGTCAGGAGGCTCAGCACGATCTTGCGAAACGCCGCTTCGCTGATCCCGATATACAGCCGAGCCCCCAACAACACCGGCACCGCGACAGCCGCCGCGACCAATGCAAGAAGAGGCACCACCGAACGCCCGATGCTCCCGCTCGCCACATGCACCGCAAAGGCCACAGCCAGCATCGAGAGATTGAAGTTCTGGATCACAGCACGTTGCGTGTCGCGCTGAAAGCCGCGCAGCGTGCACCACAACGTAGGCACGACACCCGAGAAGCCCCCGATGCCCGCCATCACACCGCCGATGGCACCCGCAACGCCGTCCGCCGCGCGACCGCCAAAAGTGATCTTCGGCAGGTGCTGCGACATCAGCATGGCCGGGCACCACAGCACCAGCAGCGTGCCCAGGCACACCTTGAACAGCACGATGTCCAGGTGCGGCAGCAGCCAGACACCGAAGGGCACGCCGACCAGTCCGCCGAGCACGAAGGGCCAGAGGATGCGCTTGTCGAAAGACCGCCGCACCGTGAGCGCCGCAATCACCTGCCCCGTGAGGGCGCCGAACAGCGCGAGCACGGCGGCCAGTTGCGGCTCCAGCGTCCAGGCCCACACAGACATCGCGACCATGCCGAAAGCAAAGCCCGACAGGCCCTGCACGAACCCCGCCAGCACAGCGCCGACGATCACATAGACATACAAGGCTTGCATGCGGCCGATGATAGGGGGCCGCCCCCGCGCCCAAGTGGCCTACGCCGACGCAGGCACCAGCGCCGTGCGACGCACGCGCCGCACATTGAAGGCGCTGGCGATCAGCACGCCCTGCACCAGCGCCAGCCCGACGATCACGCTCGTGTACTGGCCGGCGTCCATCAGGCGACCGAACACCAGCGGTGCCACGGCCTGCCCGATGTCCAGGCCCGCATACACCACGCCGTAGACGCGCCCCGTCGCATTGGGCGGCGTCGACTTCTTCACCAGCAGGTCGCGCGACGGCCCGGCGATGCCCGAGACGAAACCCATCGCGCCGAACAGCACCGGCACCATCACTGGCGGGAACTGCGCAAAGGCCAGCACCAACGCCAGCGCCGCCGCCACGCCGAAGCCCGCGCCCACGATGCGCTCGCAGCGCGACGGATCGGAGGCCAGGAAGCCGCCCACCACCATGCCGGCCGCGCTCGCCACCATGTAGACCGTGAGGCACACCGCCACCAGCGCCACAGGCACGGCGTGCAGATGGCCGGCCGCCACGGGCGCGAAGGTCTGCACCACGCTGATCACGGCGGCGTAGAAAAAGAAGAAGCCGAAGCACATCCACACGGCCGGGATGCGCAGGAAGTCGAACTCGCCGCCCACCGGCGCGGGCTCGCCCTGCCCCGTGGCCTTGTGCACGGCCGCCGCGTCGAGCGCCAGCACGCTGCGGTAGATCCACAGGATCAGCAGCACCACGATCGCCACCACGCCGGCGGAGGCCAGCGCCACGCGCCACGAGAAGGCAATGGCGATCGGCACCACGAAGGCCGGCGCCAGCGCCCAGCCCAGGCTGCCGGTGATGCCGTGCACGCTGTAGGCATGGCCCAGGCGCGTGGGCGCGACCTTGCGGTTGAACAGCGTGTAGTCGACCGGGTGGAACACGCCGTTGCCGATGCCGCCGACCACCGCGCACGCCAGCAGCATCCAGTAGCTCTGCGCCATGGCATAGCCGAAGGCCGCGAGCCCCAGCGCGCCCAGCCCGACGAACAGCACCGGGCGCGGGCCCAGCTTGTCGACGATGAAGCCCGAGGCCGCCTGCACGATGCACGAGACCACGAAGAACACCGTGAGCACCGCGCCCAGCTCGGTGTAGCTCACGTTGAACGCGTCCTTCAGCCAGGGAAACAGCGGCGCCAGGATCAGCTGGCTGAAATGGCTCACCGCATGCGCCAGGCCGACCAGCCCGATCAGTTGGGCGTCGGTGCGCAAAGTGGTGGCGGGAACGGCTGTCGAGGAAGTGGATGACATGGATTGCTACAAAAAACCGGTGCGGGCACCGATGCTATGCGGCACCGACGCGGCAGAATGGCGATACAGCGACAACATTTGTCGAAACCATGCCAAGCGCCGTTCCCCCCCACGCTCCGCCCGCTCCCGAGCCAGCCTCCCCCGCCAAGGCGCGCGGAACCCCCACCGCGCCGACCAACAGCGTGGGCCCGCTCACGCCGCACCTGTACGCCCCCGACGCGGTGCGACCGCTGCGCGCCAAGGAACACTTCCTGAGCGCCGACACGCTGGTCGAGCTGCACGAGCACCCGTGGCCGCAGCTCACGTTCTCGACGCGCGGCGTGATCCGCCTGAGCACACAGGATGGCAGCTACATCGTGCCGCCGTCGCGCGCGCTGTGGGTGCCGGCCAACATGCCGCACAGCATCACGCTGATCGAAGACGCCGAGCTGCGCACCGTCTACCTGCACGCCTGGATCGCGCCCACCTGGGAGAAGTGCGAGGTGCTCGAGATCAGCCCGCTGCTGCGCGCCCTGATGCTCGCGCTCGACACCACGCCCGACGGCCTGCCGCCGGCCGACCCGCACGCGCCGCAGCGCGAGCGCATGATCGCGCCGCTGCTGGTCGACGAGGTCGAGCGCGCCACGCAGATCCGCATCGACGTGCCGCTGCCCTCCGACAAGCGCCTGCGCCAGCTGTGCGAGACGCTGCTGCGCAACCCGGCCGACCGCGCCACGCTGGCCGAGCGCGCCGCCGCCATCGGCGCCAGCGAGCGCACGGTGGCGCGGCTGTTTCGCGACCAGCTCGGCATGAGCTGGCAGCAATGGCGCCAGCAGGCCGTGATGGCGCACGCGCTCCCGCTGCTGGCGCGCGGCATGGCCGTGAGCCAGGTGGCGTCGGCCAGCGGCTACGCCACCGACAGCGCCTTCTGCGCCATGTTCAAGGCGGCCACGGGGCGCTCGCCCACCTCGTTCCAGCACCGCAAGCGACCGGCCACCCTTTGATGCCGCAGGGCATGGACCGGGCACGCCATGGTGCTCTGGCAAGATCGGCGACCGACACCGACACCATGCACTCACCGATCCCCCTGCACATCGCGGCCGAGGCCAGGCCTGCAACGTGGACCGCCGACATCTGGCTGCGCATCCGCCGCCATTTCCTGCTGAAGGCGGTCGGCACCACGGCCTTCACCTGGCTGTTCTTCATCGGCTACTTCCACCTGCTGCGCAACCCGGCCTTTCCGGTCACGGTGATGCCGCTGACGCCGCTGGACCACCTGATTCCGTTCCAGCCCTACACGCTCGGCGCCTACCTGTCGCTGTGGGTGTACGTGGGCTTTGCGCCGGGGCTGCAGCTCACGTTTCGCGAGCTGGTGGTCTACGGGCTGTGGATCGGCGCGCTGTGCCTGAGCGGCCTGGGCCTCTTCTACTTCTGGCCGACGCAGATCCCGCCGCTGGACATCGACGTCTCGGGCTACCCCGGCTTCGCGATGCTGCAGGGCGTGGACGCGGCGGGCAACGCCTGCCCCTCGATGCACGTGGCGGTCGCCATCTTCACCGCCGTGCGCCTGGCCGACGTGCTGCGCGCGGCGCGCACGCCGTGGCTGTTGCAGGCGATCAACTGGGCCTGGTTTGCCGCCATTGCCTATTCCACGCTGGCGGTCAAGCAGCATGTGGTGCTCGACGCGGTGGCCGGCGCGCTGCTCGGGCTGGCCTTTGCGCTGCCCTCGTTGCGCTGGCGCCCCGGCCCCCGTTGATCCGGGGCCGCCCCGAGGATTTCCCTAAGGTCGAAGCGGATATCATCAATCACCATTGATCATCAACACAGGCCGAACGAGGAAGGGATCGACCCCGTGGCCCGCCACCCGCAAGGGACAGGCAGCCCATCGATCAACGGCGGCACAAGACGACAGGCATCGCAGATGAGTTCGCTGAAGGAATTGCAGGACCTGATCCACGAGAAGTACGGCATCGAACCGTCCAAGCTCGACCCCCACGCCTCGATGCGTGAAACCGGCGGACTCGATTCGCTGGCCCTGGCCGAATTCCTGTTCGCCATCGAAGACCATTTCGGCATCACCATGCCCGACGACGACGCGAGCATCGACACCCTGGCCGAGCTCGCGCAGCTGGTCGACAAGGTCCGGGCCGCCAAGACAGCGTGAGCACGCACGAAGTCGCCGTCACCGGACTGGGCGTCATGGCGCCGCATGGCGACGCGCCCGACGCACTGTTCGATGCGCTCTTGCAGGGCCGCTCGGCCATCGCACCGGTCTTTCCCGAACTCCCCAAACCCGCCGCCGCCGCCACGGTCGCCTTCGACGAGACGCGCTGGTTCACCAAGCTGCAGCTCGCGGGCGTCGACCGCGTGAGCCAGTTGGCCGTGGCCGCCGCCGATCTCGCCTTGCGCGATGCCGGCCTGGCCCTGGGCGATGCCGGTGTCGATGCCGAGCGCGTCGGCGTCTACGCCGGCTGCGGCATGGGCGGCGCCGCTGCGCTCGAAGCCGCCTACCGCGGCAACGGGCGCGTCTCGCCGCTCACCATTCCCGCCTTCATGCCCAACGCGCCGGCCGCCCACGTGGCGATGCGCAACGGCGTGCTGGGCCCGGTGCTCACGTACTCGGTCGCCTGCGCCTCGTCGTCGGTGGCCATCGCCGAGGCCGCCAAGGCGGTGCAGCGCGGCGAGGTCGACATCGCCATCGCGGGCGGCAGCGAAGCGCTGATCGTCCCGGGCGTGGTGCTGGCCTGGCAGGCCATGCAGACGCTGGCCGGCTTCCAGCCCGGCGAAGCGGCCGGCGCGGTGCGCCCCTTTGCCACCGACCGCAGCGGCTTCGCACTGGGCGAAGGCTCGGCCTTCCTCATTCTCGAATCGGCCGAGCGCGCCCGCGCGCGCGGCGCCCGCCGCTACGCCACGCTGGCCGGCTGGGGCCTGAGCAGCGACGCCACCCACCTCACCAAGCCCGACGCACCGGGCCAGGCCCGCGCCCTGCGCGCCGCGCTGCGCCAGGCCGGCCTGCAGCCGCGCGACGTGGGCTACTGCAACGCCCACGGCACGGCCACGCGCATCGGCGACGTGGTCGAGCGCAACGCGCTGGCCGAGGTCTGGGGCGCCGACTTCGACGCCCTGCGCGTCAGCTCGACCAAGGCGCTGCACGGCCACATGCTGGGCGCGGCCGGGGCCATCGAGGCGCTGATCACCGTGCTGGCGCTGCACCGGCGCGAGCTGCCGCCCAACGCGAACTGCGCCGAGGTCGACCCCGACTGCCGGATGAACCTCGTCGCCCTCGGTGACAGCGCCGCGCCCGCGCTCGACGCCGCCATCAGCAACTCCTTCGCCTTCGGCGGCACGAACTCGGTGCTGCTGTTCCGCCGAGGCTGAGCCGCGTGCTCTTGCGGGCGCTGCGCACCCCGTGGCGCTGTGCCCCGCGCGATAGAGACATTCCGGGCTCTCCGGTATGCTGGTGGGCGCTTCTCCCCCCATGTCCGTCCAAGGAGGCCACCATGCACGTTCGCTCCACATTCGTCGCCCTTGCCCTGCTCGCCGCAGGCGCCTCGGTGCAGGCCAACAACCTGCTCGACCAGCTGAAAGAACAGGCCGGCGCGGCGGTCAACTCACAAGGCAGCAGCAACAGCAGCGGTGGTGGCTCGGCGCTCAGCGGCCTCAGCCTCGGCGGCTTCAAGATGCCCGCCATCGGCTCCAGCACCATCGGCAGCGCGGCCGGCGTGCTCGAGTACTGCGTCAAGAACAACTACCTCGGCGGCGATGCCGCCTCCGTCAAGGACAAGCTGCTGGCCAAGATCACCGGCCAGAAGAAACAGGAAAACGACTTCGCGAGCGGCGCCAAGGGCCTGCTCAAGGGCGGCGACGGCAAGTCGCTCAACCTCAAGGGGCTGTCGTCGAAGGTCAAGGAAAAGGCCTGCGACTACGTCCTGAAAAACGCGACCTCACTGATCTAGGCTCTTTCTCTCTCTCCCGCTCTCCGCGCGCGGCGTGCCCGCCGTGCGCGCGCCCCGCTTCATGAATCCGGCTTCTCCTTCCTCTCCCCCCGCACCGTCTCTTCGCCAGCGCCTCGCACGCTGGGTTCCCTGCCTCGGCTGGCCCCGCCCGTCCGCCGCGCTGCTGCGCAACGAGGCCATGGCCGGCATCACCGTCGCGCTGATGGTGCTGCCGCAGGGCGTGGCCTATGCGGCGCTGGCCGGCATGCCGCTGGTCACGGGCGTGTACGCGGCGCTGTTCCCGGCGCTCATCGCCGTGATGTTCAGCTCGTCGCAGCGGCTGTCGGTCGGGCCGACCGCGCTCACCAGCCTGCTGGTGGGCGCGTCGCTCGCGCCGCTGGCGGTGGCGGGCAGCGACGAATGGGTGGCGATGGCGGTGTGGCTCACGCTGATGTCGGGCGCGATCCAGATCGTGCTCGGCGCGGGGCGCTTCGGCTGGCTGCTGCGGCTGGTCAATTCGCCGGTGCTGATCGGCTTCACGCAGGGCGCGGCGGTGCTGATCGCGATCTCGCAGCTGCCCGCGCTGCTGGGCTTCACCGGGCGCACCATTCCGCAGGTGCTGCAGGGCGGACCGCTGCCCGACCTCACGGCCATCGCCTTCGGCCTGGGCAGCATCGCCGTGCTGTGGCTGGGCAAGCGCTGGGTGCCGCGCTTCCCGACCACGATGGCGCTGGTGGCCGGTGCGGCCGCCATCAGCTGGAGCATCAACTACGCGCTGCGCGGCGGCGCCGTGGTGGGCGCCCTGCCCTCGGGCCTGCCCTCGTTCTACTGGCCCGGCCTGCTGCCGGCGCACACCTTCAGCGCGCTGGTGCTGCCCGCGCTGATGATCACGCTGGTGAGCTTTCTCGAAACCGCGTCGAGCGCCAAGGTCGACAACGGCCGCGCCGGCACGCTGTGGAACGAAAACCAGGACCTGATCGGCCAGGGCCTGGCCAAGCTGGCCTCGGGCTTCACGGGGTCGTTCCCCACCAGCTCGTCGTTCTCGCGCTCGGCCATCACGCTCTACGCGGGCGCGCAGACCGGCTGGGCGACGCTGTTCAGCGTGGCGGTGGTGGCCGGCGCGCTGCTGTGGCTCATGCCGCTGCTGTACCACGTGCCGCAGGCGGTGCTGGCGGCGGTGGTGGTCACGGCCATCCTCGGGCTGGTGAAGCCGTCGAGCTTCACAGCGCTGTGGCGCATCTCGAAGCTGGAAGCCGGCATCGCCTTCGGCACCTTCGTGCTCACCATCGCCACCGCGCCGAGCATCTACTGGGGCGTGCTGGGCGGCCTGCTCGCCAGCCTGGCGCACTACATGTACCGCCACCTGCACCCGCGCATCATCGAAGTGGGCCTGCACCCCGACGGCAGCCTGCGCGACCGCCACCTCTGGAAGCTGCCGCCGCTCGCGCCGCAGCTGTATGCGGTGCGCATGGACGCCGAACTCGACTTCGCCTCCGCCTCCACGCTGGAGCGCGCGCTCACGGTCGCGCTGGCCGAGCGCCCCGACCTGACCGACGTGTGCCTGTTCGCGCAGCCGATCAACCGCATCGACATCACCGGCGCCGAGGTGTTCGGCTCGATCCGCCGGATGATGGAATCCAAGGGCGTGCGCCTGCACCTGAGCGGCATGAAGCTGCCGGCCATGCAGGTGCTGGAACGCGCCGGCCTGCTCGCGCCGGGGCCGATGCTCTTCAGCTACCGCACCGACGCCGAGGCGCTGGCCGCGCTGATGCCGCGCATCGACATGCCCGAAGAAGCCGAAGCCGCGGCCTGACCGCGCGCGCCTCTTCCCCCACACGGGCGCCATGAAAACCACCATCGAAGAACTGGTCGCCTTCCGCGCCGTGGTGGACACCGGCTCGATCACCGCCGCGGCCGACCAGCTGGGCCAGACCGTGTCGGGCATCAGCCGCGCGCTGAGCCGGCTCGAACAGAAGCTCGGCACCACGCTGATGCGCCGCACCACGCGGCGGCTCGAACTCACCGAGGAAGGCGCCGCCTTCCTGCAGCGCACGCGCGCCATCCTCGATGCGATCGACGATGCCGAAGAGCACATGGCCGCGCGCCGCCAGCAGCCCGCCGGGCGCCTGCGCGTGAACGCGGCCTCGCCCTTCATGCTGCACGCCATCGTGCCGCTGGTGCCGGAGTTCCGCCGGCTCTATCCGCAGATCAGCCTGGAGCTCGACACCGACGACCTGCCCATCGACCTGCTGGAGCGGCGCACCGACGTGGCGATCCGCATCGGCCCGCTGCGCGACTCCACGCTGCATGCGCGCCCGCTCGGCACGCACCGGCTGCGCGTGCTCGCGAGCCCCGCCTACCTCGAGGCCCACGGCAAGCCGCGCAAGGTGGACGAGCTGGCCGGCCACGCACTGCTGGGCTTCACGCAGCCCGAGTCGCTCAACCGCTGGCCGCTGCGCGGCGTGCACGGCGACGAATGGACCATCGCGCCCACCGTGGTCGCGTCCAGCGGCGAGACGCTGCGCCAGCTGGCGCTGGCCGGCGTGGGCATCGTCTGCCTGTCGGACTTCATGACCGCCGCCGACCGCGCCAGCGGCGCGCTGGTGCAGGTGCTGCCCAAGGACACGGTCGACGTGCGCCAGCCCGTCAACGCCGTGTACTACCGCAACACGCAGCTGTCGGCGCGCATCACTTCGTTCCTCGATTTCCTGTCGCAGCGCATGGGCTGAATTCAGCCTGGCGGCATCCGCTCGAACTTCGGCAGCGCCGGGTCGAGGAAGTCCCAGGCGTGCCCGCGCACCGCGTACGTGACCGCCTGCGGCCGGTAGCGCCCCGGGTCGTCCAGGCTCGCGGCATGCACGGTGAAGACGCCGGGCATCGCCGCGAAGGTCATGTACACGGGCGAGCCGCAGGTCGGGCAGAACGCGCGCGTCTTGATGTTGCCGCTGTCGCCCTTGAGGCTCCACAGCGTGGCCGCGCCGGTCTGCTTCACCTCTGCGCCCGCGAAGCTGAGGTACGAGCCGTGGCCCGTGCCGCTCTTGTGCTGGCAGTCCAGGCACTGGCAGTCGTTCTGGAACACGGGTTCCCCTGAAATCTCGTAGCGGATGGCGCCGCACGCGCAACCGCCGGTGTAGGCCGGGTTCATGGTTCTTGTCCTTTCGAAGTGGTGAAGGGCAATCTAGCCGCGCGAGGACTGGAGCGGGGAGTAACAAGATCGTCGTGAATCCGGAGCGGGCCAGAATCCGGCAGTCACGAAGACGCATCCCCAAGGAAATGCCATGCACGTCGATCTGGTGTCCGAAGCCCAACACGATTCGCTCATCGAGCTGCTGGCCGAACTGCACGCCTTCTACAACGAAGGCGCGCGCGTGCCGCGCGAGCTGGTGCGCGAACACCTGCTGGGCAATCTCCTGGCGCCCGGCTCACCGCACCAGCTCGTAGTCGCATCGACAGACGCGCGCACCGTGGTCGGGCTGGCCGCGATCACCTGGGTCTTCTCGCTGGTCGACTTCGCACCGGAACAACGCAGGCACTGCCAGCTCAAGGAGCTCTACGTGAAGTCGGGCCACCGCAGCGCCGGGGCGGGCCGCGCCCTCATGGCATGGGTGGCCGCGCAAGCCATCGCCAAGGGATGCCACCGCATCGACTGGCCCGTGAAGGCGACGAATGCGCGCGGCATCGCGTTCTATGAAGGGCTCGGCGCGTTCCAGGTGACCGAGCGGCTGAGCTACCGGCTGCTGCAGCCGGCCCTGGGCGAACTGGCGGCCTTCACGGTCCCTGCGTGACCGCCACCCGCTCGACCGCCGCCGACGCGATCTCGTAGCCGCTCACGCCCATGTCGGCCGATGCGTAGCGCGCCGCCTTCAGCGTGCCGCTCACGCGCACCGTGTCCATCGCGTGCAGCCCCTTCACGGGCGCAGGCGCGATCACGTGGACGATCTGGTTGGCGGGCGGCGGCGGGGTGTGGATGCAGGCGCCGAAGTACGGCACCAGCAGGAACTCGCGGATGCCGTCTTGCGTGGCATCGAGCGGCACCACGAAGCCCGAGAGCCTGGCGGGCTTGCCGTCGAGCGCGACGTTGACCGGCGCGTTGTCCCAGACGGCACGCATCTCGTCGAGCATCTGGATCGCGCGCGGGTCGTTGTCGCGCAGCGCCTCGAGGCTGATGTTGCGGTAGCGCTGGGTCGGGTCCCACTCCTTGGGCACCAGCGCGTCCCAGGCCATCTCCTGCGCGGCCGGCGCGCTGGCCGCGCCCTGCCCCTGGGCCGCGTCCGGGCTGCAGGCGGACAGCAGGCTGCCCGCGACCGCCATCAGCAGCACCATTCCCGTGCGACGAACAAAAACACTCATGGCCCCGATTGTGCTTGCCGAAGGTGACACAGCGCTCGGGGCGGGCCGGAAGACCCGCCTTGAAACGAATGGGCACACATGGCAAAAAGGCGGGCGCCGCGCCAGAATGCCGCACCACGACCACGAGGAGATCCGCATGGCACCCACAGGATGGCTTGGATTGACGTCACTCGGCACGGTTCACACCGCGATCAGCCTGATCGCCGTGTTCGCAGGCATCTGGGCCCTGCTGCGCTACAAGGAAATCACCCTGCGCACCGGCCTGGGCCAGGTCTTCGTCTGGACCACGGTGCTGACCTGCCTCACGGGCTTCGGCATCTTCCAGCACGGCGGCTTCGGCAAGCCGCATGCGCTGGGCATCATCACTTTGGTGGCGCTGGCCGTCGGCGCGCTGGCGGGGTACGGGCGGCTCGGGCCGAAATCGCGCTACATCGAGGCGGTCGCTTATTCGGCGAGCTTTCTCTTCCACTGGATTCCGGCCTTCACCGAAACGCTGACGCGCCTGCCGCTGGGCGCGCCGCTGCTGCCGAACGCCGAGGCGCCCGAACTGAAGGCGATCACCGCGGTGCTCGGCGCGCTGTACGTGGTCGGCGTGACGCTGCAGATCAAGCGGCTGCGCGGCGACAAGCCCGTCAGTCCTGCACCCGCCCGCGCAGGCTCTTGATCTGCGAGCGCTGGCTCTTGCCTTCGAGCCGGCGCTGCTTCGAACCGTAGGTGGGCTTGGTGGCGCGCCGCACGCGCGGCGGCGTGGCCACGCTGTCGATCACCGCCTGCAGCCGCGCGAGCGCGTCGGCGCGGTTCATCTCCTGCGTGCGGTGCTGCTGCGCCTTGAGCACGAACACGCCTTCCTGCGTGATGCGGCTGTCGCGCAAGGCGAGCAGCCGTTCCTTCACGTCGGCCGGCAGCGAGCTGGCGTGGATGTCGTAGCGCAGGTGCACCGCGCTCGACACCTTGTTGACGTTCTGCCCGCCCGCCCCCTGCGCGCGGATGGCGCTGATCTCGACCTCGTCGGGGTCGATCAGGAGTGGGGGGCGGAGCATGCCCGCGAGTGTGCCCTCAAACGCGCTCGAACACGGCGGCAATGCCTTGGCCGCCGCCGATGCACATCGTGACCAGCGCGTAGCGGCCGCCCGTGCGGTGCAGCTCGGCGATCGCCTTCGTCGTGATGATCGCGCCGGTCGCGCCCACCGGGTGGCCCAGCGAAATGCCCGAGCCGTTCGGGTTCACCTTGGCGGGATCGAAGCCCAGCTCCTTGATGACGGCGCAAGCCTGCGCCGCGAACGCTTCGTTCGACTCGATCACGTCGAAGTCGCTGACCTTCAGGCCCGTGCGCTCCAGCACCTTGCGCGTGGCCGGCACCGGGCCGATGCCCATGTACGCCGGCTCGACGCCCGCGTGCGCGTAGCCCACGAGGCGCGCCAGCGGCTTCAGGCCCAGCGCCTTCACCCGGCCGCCTTCGGCCAGCACCACGGCGGCGGCGCCGTCGTTGATGCCCGAGGCGTTGCCGGCGGTCACGAGGCCGTCCTTCTTGAAGGCGGGCTTCATCTTCGACAGCGTGTCGACGGTGGTGTCGGCGCGCACGTGCTCGTCGGTGTCGAACAGCACGACGCCCTTGCGCGTCTTCACCTCGACCGGAACGATCTGCTCCTTGAAGCGGCCCGCGGCAATGGCGGCGGCGGCGCGCTGCTGGCTGGTCACGGCCAGTTCGTCCATCTGCTCGCGCGTGATGCCGTAGCGCGCGGCCACGTTCTCGGCCGTGATGCCCATGTGGATCTTCTCCCACGGGTCGTGCAGGATGCCCAGCATGTAGTCGACCAGCACCGCGTCGCCCATGCGTGCGCCGTAGCGGGCCGAGGTGTCGAAGTACGGGCCGCGGCTCATCGATTCGGAGCCGCCGCCGATGGCGATGTCGCAGTCGCCCAGCGCAATGGCCTGCGCCGCCGACACGATGGCCTGCAGGCCCGAGCCGCACAGGCGGTTGACGTTGAAGGCCGGCGTCTCGATCGGGCAGCCCGCGTCGATGGCGGCCACGCGGCTCAGGTACGCGTCCTTCACGTCGGTGGGAATCACGTTGCCCATGACCACATGGCCGATGGCGTCGGCGGCCACGCCGCTGCGCTCGATGGCGGCCTTGACGGCGGTGGTGGCCAGTTGCGTGTTGGGCACGTCCTTGAGCGCGCCGCCGAAGGTGCCGATGGCGGTGCGGGCGGTGCCGACCACGAAGATGTCGCGTGAAGTCATGGGATGGATCTCCTGGATTGAAAAAACGAAAACAGCGAATTCTTCAGCGGCCCGTGAAGGCCGCGGGCTTCTTGCCGAAAAAGGCATCGAGGCCGATGCGGAAATCGGCAGTGGCCGCGCACGACTGGAACGCGGCCGACTCGGCATCGAGCTGGCTCGCGAGGTCGCGGTCGAGCGAGCCGCGCATCAGCCGGCGCAGGTGGCCCAGCGCCACGGTCGGGCCCTTGGCCAGCCGCTGCGCGAGCGCCATGGCCTCGGCTTCGAGCTCGGCCGCGGGCACCACGCGGTTGATGAGGCCCATGCGCTCGGCGGCGGCGGTGTCGTAGGTGTCGCCGAGCATCGCGATCTCCAGCGCGCGGCGCATGCCGACCAGGCGCGGCAGCGCCCACGAGGCGCCGACGTCGCAGCTGGTGCCGACGTTCACGTAGGCCAGGTTGAAGCGCGTGCCCTCGGCCGCGAGCACGAAGTCGGCCTGCAGCATCAGGCTCAGGCCCGCGCCGGCCGCCACGCCGTGCACCTGCGCGACCAGCGGCGCGTCCATGGCGTCGAGCACGGTCAGCGCCTCGTGCAGCGGGCCGATGAGGTCGGCCGCGCCCTGCTTCGGGTCGGCGCTCAGCACGCCGAGGTCGCCGCCGGCCATGAAGCCCTTGCCCGCGCCGCTCAGCAGCACGGCGCGCACGCTCTTGTCGGCAGCCAGGGTGCGTGCGGCGGCGAGGAAGGCGGTGGCCATCGGCACGTCGATGGCGTTGAGCGCGGCCGGCCGGTTGAAGCGCAGCGTGGCCACCGCGCCTTCGCGGCCCACCAGCAGGGGCGAAGAAGAAGTCTCTGAAGTCATGGGTTCGCTTTCGTCGGGGCGCGCTGCAGCACGCCGTTGAGCAGCAGCTCGATGCCCTGGTCGGCGATCTGGTCGGGCGTGAGGTCGCCGTCGGGGCGGTACCAGCGGCCGATCCAGCTCAGCGCGCCGGCCAGCATGAAGGCCGCCATCTTCGGGTCGCAGGGCGCGAGCGCGCCTTCGGCCACGCCCTCTTCGATCAGGCGGCGGAAATGCCCGTCGATGCCGGCCTTGAGGCGGCGCAGTTCCTTCTTGAGCGGATCGGGCAGCGGGTCTTCGCCGATGCGGATCACGCACATGCCGAAGTCCTGCGTGACCACGCCCGAGTAGATGCGCATGCAGGCCTTGAGCTGGTCGATGGCGCTGCCGCCCGCGGCGCGCACCTCGCCGATGCCGGTCTGCATGAGGTCCAGCGCCATCTTCACGCACTCGAGCAGGATCTGGTCCTTGTTCTCGATGTAGTAGTACAGCGTGGGCTTGCTCACGTTGAGCCGCTCGGCAATGTCGTCGAGCGAGGTCGCGTGGAAGCCGCGCTCGTTGAACAGCTGGGCGGCCGTGCGCAACACGGCCATGCGCTTGACCTCGCGCTGCTGCGCACGGCGGTCGGCGGGCGCCCACGGAGAGGCTGAAGCAGGAACGGCGGTGGAACGGGGCATGGGGTTTGTGCGGGCGGGGAAAGTCCCGATGCCGCGAACTGCGGCGAACACGGACATTACCGGCCAGTAGGAATTTTACGGGCCAGTAGCATTTCGCTGCTGGACACAAACCCTGACCTTGCGGCGCGCCCCTTAGCCATGCCTGACGAGACTCGACGGGATACCTCCATGTCCGCACCTTCCGCCACGGCCCCGGTGCTGCAGGCCGAGGCGTTGACGCTGGCATTCGGCGGCGTGAAGGCGCTCACCAATGTCGGCTTCAGCGTCGCGCCCGGCTCCATCACCGCGGTGATCGGGCCCAACGGCGCGGGCAAGACCTCGCTGTTCAACACCATCTCGGGCTTCTACAAGCCCTCGCAGGGCCGCGTGCTGTTCGAGGGCGCCGACATCACCCGCCTGCCCGCCCCGAAGCGCGCCGCGCTCGGGCTGGCGCGCAGCTTCCAGAACATCGCGCTGTTCCGCGGCATGACCGTGCTCGACAACATCAAGCTCGGCCGCCATACCCACCTGAAGACCAACGTGTTCGACGCCCTCTTCTACCTGGGCCGCGCGCGCCGCGAAGAGGCCGAGCTGCGCCGCGACGTGGAAGAACGCATCATCGATTTCCTCGAGATCGACCACATCCGCCACGCCTCGGTGGCCGCCCTGCCCTACGGCCTGCAGAAGCGCGTGGAAATGGCGCGCGCGCTGGCCATGCAGCCCAAGGTGCTGATGCTCGACGAACCGGTGGCCGGCATGAACCGCGAAGAGACCGAAGACATGGCGCGCTTCATCCTCGACGTGCGGCGCGAGTGGGGCATCACGGTGCTGATGGTGGAGCACGACATGGGCATGGTGATGGACCTGTCGGACCACGTGGTGGTGCTCAACTTCGGCCAGGTCATCGCGCAAGGCACGCCGGCGCAGGTGCAGGCCGACCCGGAAGTGATCCGCGCCTACCTCGGCGCGGGCGACGTGGGCGAGCTGCGTCGCCGGCTGCGCGGCGAAGCTGCCGTGGGAGCCGCCTGATGGATTGGGCCTACCTCTTCGAGATCGCGCTCACCGGCATCGCCGGCGGCGGCCTGTATGCGCTGGCGGCGCTGGCCTTCGTGCTGGTCTACAAGGCGACGCGCGTGGTCAACATCGCCATCGGCGAGATGCTGATGGTCGGCGCCTACCTGTTCTTCACCTTCGCCGCGAGCTTCTCGCTGCCGATCTGGATGGCGGTGCTGGGCTCGGTGATCGGCACCGGCCTGCTGGGCGCGGTGATCGAGCGCACCATGATCCGCCCGCTGCTGGGCGAGCCGCCGATCTCGGTGTTCATGGTGACGGTGGGGCTGGCGTCGATCCTCGTCGGGCTGGTCGAGATCATCTGGACCGCCGACCAGCGCCGCCTGCCCGAGTTCCTGCCCAACACGCCCGTGATGATCGGCGAGGCCTTCCTGGCGCCGAAGATCGCCTACGGCGCGCTGATCGCGGTGGTGCTGATCGGGCTGGTGCTGCTGCTGTTCCGCTTCTGGCGTGGCGGCGTGGCGTTGCGGGCCACAGCCTCGGACCAGGCCGCCGCCTACTCGATGGGCATCCACGTGCCGCGCGTGTTCTCGCTGGCCTGGGTGGCCTCGGCCATGATCGCGGCGGTGGCCGGCATCATCGTCGGCGCCATCGGCGGCATCTCGTCGTCGATGGGCGTGTTCGGGCTGTCGGTGCTGGTGGTGGTGATCGTCGGCGGGCTCGACAGCGTGCTCGGCGCGCTGGTGGGCGGCGTGCTCATCGGGTTGATCGAAGCACTGGCCGGCTCCTACCTGGGCGGCGAATACAAGCTGCTCGCCACCTTCATCGTGCTGGTGTTCGTGCTGATGGTGCGGCCGTACGGGCTCTTCGGCACGCACGAGATCGAGAGACTCTAGCCATGCGCATCGGCACCCTCAAGCAAAGCTACATCGCCGACGCGGCGCTGTTCGATTCGCGCACGCAGAAGGTGTGGCTCGCGATCGGCACGGCGCTGCTCGTGCTGTTCCCCTTCATGGCCAGCGACTACTGGCTGTACCTCGCGTGCCTCGTCGCCATCAACGTCGCGAGCGCCACGGGCCTGAACATCCTCACGGGCTACACGGGCCTCGTGAGCCTGGGCCAGGCCGCGTTCATGGGCCTGGGGGCGTACACCGTCGCGATCATGCAGACGCGGCTGGGCACGCCCTTCCTGCTGAACATCCTCGCGGGCGGCGTGGTCGCGATGCTCGGCGGGCTGGTCGTCGGCATCCCGTCGCTGCGCGTGAAGGGCCTGTACCTGGCCATCGCGACCATCGCCGCGTCGTTCATCACGCACTTCCTGTTCGCCAACCTCAAGCTCACGGGCGGCACCACGGGCATCTCGCTGCCGCCCGCGCAGCTCTTCGGCCTGCCGCTGGACACGTCGTTTCGCCTGTACTGGGTGATCGTTCCGGTGATGGTGCTCATGGTGCTCGGCGCGGCCAACCTGTTTCGCACGCGCGTGGGGCGCGCCTTCATCGCCATCCGCGACCGCGACATCTCGGCCGAGGTGCTGGGCATTCCGCTGCTGCGCTACAAGCTGCTGTCGTTCGGGCTGTCGTCGTTCTACGCGGGCGTGGCGGGCGGGCTGTGGGCCTACTTCTTCCGCGTGGTCACGCCCGAGAGCTTTCCGCTGCTGATGTCGATCTTCTTCCTGGCGGCCATCATCGTCGGCGGCATGGGCACCATCCTGGGCGGCATCTTCGGCGCCGTGTTCATGACCATGGTGCCCGAGCTGCTCAAGCTGGTGGTCGACCTGCTGCCGGGCGGCGTCGAGATGACCGTGTTCCTCTCGCCGGTGCGCACCGTCGTCTTCGGCCTGCTGATCGTCGGATTTCTGGTGTTCGAGCCGCACGGGCTCGCAGAAGTGTGGCGGCGCATACGCCGCTTTTTCCATCTATGGCCGTTTCGTAACTAGAACCAGGAGACACACATGCCCAAGACAACGAAGAAGCTTTCCCCCCAGCGCCGCGCCCTGCTGATCGCCGCGGGCCTGGCCGCCGCCGTGCCGTTCGCGGCGAACGCGCAAGGCAACGAGGACATCGTCATCGGCGGCTCGATCCCGATGACCGGCGTGTTCGCCTTCGCGGGCGTGGGCATCAACGCCGGCATTGCCGACTACGTGAAGATGGTCAACGACGCGGGCGGCATCAAGGGCCGCAAGCTGCGCTACGTGCCGGAAGACACGGGCTACAAGGTCGACGTGTCGGTGGCGGCCTTCAAGAAGATCACGAGCCAGAACAAGGTCAACCTCTACTACGGCGACTCCACCGGTTTCTCCAAGACCATCAACCCCGAGCTGGACCGCGGCGGCCAGATTTTGATGGCGGGCGCCTCGTTCGCGACCGAGCTGAACGACCCGGCCAAGTACCCGAACCAGTTCCTGGTGGGCCCCGACTACACCGAGCAGATCGGCATCCTGCTGCGCCACATCGCCAAGGAAAAGCCGGGCGCCAAGGTGGCCTTCGTGTACTCCGATTCCGAGTTCGGCCGCGACCCCATCGAGGCCAGCGAAGCTGCCGCGAAGAAGCTGGGCCTCAGCGTGCCGGTGAAGCTCATGACACCCGCGGGCAGCGTCGACGTGTCGACCGAGGTCATCAAGCTGCGCCGCGCCGCGCCCGACTACACGATCTTCCACGGCTACATCCTGGCGCCCATTCCCGAGTTCGTGCAGCAGGGCAAGCAGATGGGCATGACCAGCAAGTGGATGGGCACCTTCTGGACCATGGACAGCTCCACCGTCATGAAGATGGGCGAAGGCGGCGACGGCTTCATGGGCGTCATGCCCTACCGCTACTACTACGACACCTCGGCCAAGGCGCCGATGCTCGACAAGATCCGCGCGCTGCGCCCCGAGTACCAGAGCACGGCCTACACGCAGGGCTTCCTCACGGCGATGCTGTTCACCGAGGCCGCCAAGCGCACGCTCGACGCCGGCAAGCCGCTGGACGGCAAGAACCTGAAGGCCGCGCTCAACACCATCAAGGACTTCGACACCGGCGGGATCATCGGCACGCCGATCACCATCAAGGGCAACTCCATTCCCGTGGGCCGCGTCTACAAGGCCGACATGAAGGCGCAGAAGATGGTGCCGGCCTCCGACTGGATCGCACTGAACTGACCGACACGATGGACGCGCGCGCGGCACCGCCCGACCTCGTTCTGGAGGTCAACAACATCGAGGTGGTCTACAACAAGGTCGTGCAGGTGCTGCGCGGCCTGTCGCTGGCCGTGCCGCGCGGGCAGATCGTGGCGCTGCTGGGCAGCAACGGCGCGGGCAAGTCGACCACGCTGAAGGCGGTGTCGGGCCTGCTCGCGCTGGAAGACGGCGAGGTCGAGGCCGGGCGCATCGTGTTCGACGGCGCACCGACCGATCGGCTCGCGCCGCAGCAGCTGGTGCGGCGTGGCCTGAGCCATGTGATGGAAGGCCGGCGCGTGTTCGAGGACCTCACGGTCGAAGAGAACCTCGTCGCCGCGACCTACGCGCTGACCGGGCGCGCGGGCGTCGCGCCTGCGTCGCGCAACTTCGACGACGTCTATGCCTACTTCCCTCGCCTGCACGAGCGCCGCAAGGGCCTCGCGGGCTACCTCTCGGGCGGCGAGCAGCAGATGCTCGCCATCGGGCGCGCGCTGGTGGCGCAGCCCCAGCTGATATTGCTCGACGAGCCTTCGCTGGGCCTGTCGCCCAAGCTGGTCGAGGACATCTTCACGATCATCGCGCGCATCAACGCCGAGCGCGGCACCTCGATGCTGCTGGTGGAACAGAACGCCAGCGTGGCACTGGCCATCGCCCACACGGGCTACATCATGGAAAGCGGCAAGGTCGTGATCGACGGCAGCGCCGAGCGCCTCGCGGCCGACCCCGACGTGCGCGAGTTCTACCTGGGCGTGGGCGGCAGCGGCGAATCGCGCAGCTTCCGCGAGCTGAAGCACTACAAGCGCCGCAAGCGCTGGCTGTCATGACGACGAACCCGCTCCCTTCGCTCACGCTGCCGCAGATGCTGCGCGAGCAGGCACGCCTGCAGCCGCAGCGCATCGCGATCCGGCAGAAGGACTTCGGCATCTGGCATCCGCTGGACTGGGCCGGCTACCTGCAGCGCGCCAGCCGCTTCGGCCTGGGCCTGCACGCGATGGGCCTCGCGCCCGGCGGGCACCTGGGCGTGATCTCGGAGAACCGCGTCGAGTGGCTGCTCGCGCAGATGGGCGCGGGGCTCATCGGCGCCGTGACCGTGGGCGTGTACCCCACCAGCCCGAGCAACGAGGTGGCCTACGTGGTCGGCCATGCGGACATCGAGGTGATCGTCTGCGAAGACCAGGAGCAGACCGACAAGGTGCTCGACGCGCTCGACCAATTGCCGCGCCTGCGCAAGATCGTCGTGATCGAGACCAAGGGCCTCGCGAGCTACCCGCCCGAAGTGCGCGAGCGCATCGCGACCTTTGCCGAAGTGGAGCAGGCCGGCGCCGAGGTGCTGGCACGCGACGGCACCGCGCTCATCGACGCCGCGCTGCAGCGCCAGACGCTCGCCGACATCGGTTTGATGATCTACACCTCGGGCTCCACCGGCAAGCCCAAGGGCGCGATGATTTCGTACCGCAACATCCGCGGCGTCGTGCCCGGCATCGTCGATCGGCTCGGGCTCGACGGCAGCACCACGCACCTGTCGTACCTGCCGCTGTGCCACGTGGCCGAGCAGATGCTCACGGCCTTCGTGCCGCTGTACCTGGGCTCGCAGGTCAACTTCGGCGAATCGATCCGCACCGTGCAGGAAGACCTGCGCGAGGTGGCGCCCACCATGTTCCTCGGCGTGCCGCGCATCTGGGAAAAGCTGCACGCGGGCATCAGCATCAAGATGCAGGAAACCGGGCGGCTGCAGCGCGCGCTGTTCCGCAAGGCCATCGAGGCCTGCGCGCCGCTGGCCGAGAAGCCGCGCAGCGCCTGGACGCTGGCCGAGCGCGGCCGCTTCGCCCTCGCCTACTGGACCGTGCTGCGCGCGCTGCAGAACTTCATCGGCCTGCGCCGCGCGCGCATCGCGCTCACGGGCGCGGCGCCGATTCCCGCGGACGTGGTGCGCTTCTTTCGCACGCTGGGCGTGCCGCTGGTCGAGGTGTATGGCCTCACCGAATCGACCGGCATGGTCTCGGGCCACCGCGCGGACGCCGTGACCATCGGCACCGTCGGCCCGCCCACGCTGGGCACCGAGCACCGCGTGGGCGAAGCCGGCGAGCTGCTGGTGCGCGGCGACATGGTCTTCGAGGGCTATTACAAGAACCCCGAGGCCACGGCCTCATCGATCCGCGACGGCTGGCTGCACACGGGCGACGTGGTGCGCGAGGAAGCCGGCGGGCAGCTGCGCATCGTCGACCGGCTGAAGGACATCATGATCACCGCCGGCGGCAAGAACCTCACGCCCTCGGAGATCGAGAACACCATGAAGGGCAGCCCCTTCATCAAGGAATGCATCGTGGTGGCGGACGGCCGCAAGTTCGTCGGCGCGCTGCTTCAGATCGACTACGAGACGGTCGGCAAATGGGCCGAAGCGCAGCGCCTGCCCTTCACGCACTTTCGCTCGCTGGTGGAAGAACCCAAGGTGCGCGCGCTGATCGAGGCCGAAGTGGCGCGCGGCAATGGGAAGCTGGCGCAGGTGTCGCAGATCAGACGTTTTCATCTGCTCACCAAAGAGTTGGACCATGACGACGGTGAAGTCACCGCGACCATGAAGGTGCGGCGCTCCAGCATCTACAAGGCCTACGCCAACGAGATCGAGGCGCTGTACAGCGCCTGATCGGGAGAAACGGGGCTCAGTCGCCGCGCACGGGGCGGGCCCGCACGTCGGTCACATCGTCGGCCGGGCCCAGCACGACCGGGCTGCGCACCGACTCGCCGCGCGCACGGGCGCTGACCACGTCGGCCGCCGTGGGCTCGGCCGGCTGTTGTGCCGCATGGCGAAATCGGTCGAAACCCGAGCGCGGGTTGAAACGCATGACCCAGGGCGTCACGGGCTTGCCCGTGAGGCGCCCCCAGGCGTAGCGCACACCCCACACCGCCGCCAGCAGCAGGGCCGCCACGGCCAGGCTGGCCGCGAAGACCAGCCCCAGGAGCAGAAGAATGACGCGAAGAATGAAGTTCATCATCCGACTTTAGGCCGATGCAGCCGCCGTTGGTTCCCCGCCCTTGCGGAACGAGAACTGGCCCGGCGACTGGATCGGGTCGGTTTCGACTTCGATCGTGTCCTTCGGCCCGAAGCTGCCGTCCAGCAACAGCTTCGAGAGCGGGTTCTCGATGCGCTGCTGGATCGCACGCTTGAGCGGACGCGCACCGAACACCGGGTCGAAGCCGACCTTGGCGATCTCGGCCAGCGCCGCGGGCGACACCTGCAGGCCCAGGTCCATCTTCGCCAGGCGCGCCTGCAGCACCTTGAGCTGGATCGCGGCGATCGATTCGATGTTCTTCGCGTCGAGCGCGTGGAACACGACGGTCTCGTCGATGCGGTTCAGGAACTCGGGGCGGAAGTAGTTCTTCAGCTCGTCCCACACCGCTTCCTTGATCTCCTCGCTCGGCTGGCCCACCATCGACTGGATGATCGGCGAGCCGATGTTGCTGGTCATCACGATCACGGTGTTCTTGAAGTCCACGGTGCGGCCCTGGCCGTCCGTGAGGCGACCATCGTCGAGCACCTGCAGCAGCACGTTGAACACGTCGGGGTGGGCCTTCTCGACCTCGTCGAGCAGCACCACGCTGTAGGGCTTGCGGCGCACGGCTTCCGTGAGGTAGCCGCCCTCTTCATAGCCCACGTAGCCCGGTGGCGCGCCGATGAGGCGGGCGACCGAATGCTTCTCCATGAACTCGCTCATGTCGATGCGGATCAGGTGGTCTTCGCTGTCGAACAAAAAGCCCGCCAGCGCCTTGCACAGCTCGGTCTTGCCCACGCCCGTGGGGCCGAGGAACAGGAACGAACCCGTGGGGCGGTTCGGATCGCTCAGGCCCGAGCGCGAACGGCGGATCGCGTTGGCGACCGCACCGATGGCCTCGTCCTGGCCGACCACGCGCTCGTGCAGCTTGTCTTCCATGACGAGCAGCTTGTCGCGCTCGCCCTGCATCAGCTTGGCGACCGGGATGCCGGTGGCGCGCGCCACGACCTCGGCGATTTCTTCCGAACCGACCTGCGTGCGCAGCAGCGTGGGCGCGCTGGACTTGCCCTTGCTCGCCTCGCTCTCTTCGGCTTCCTTCAGGCGCTTTTCGAGCGCCGGCAGTTGGCCGTATTGCAGCTCGGCGACCTTGTTGAAGTCGCCCTTGCGCTTCCACTCTTCGATCTGGAACTTGATCTTGTCGATGTCTTCGCGCACGTGCGCGCTGCCCTGGGCCTGGGCCTTCTCGGCCTGCCAGATCTCGTCGTAGTCGGCGATCTCTTTTTGCAGCTTGGTGATCTCGTCCTCGATGAGGCCGAAGCGCTTCTGCGAGGCTTCGTCCTTCTCGCGGCGCACGGCTTCGCGCTCGATCTGCAGCTGGATCAGGCGGCGGTCCAGGCGGTCCATGACCTCGGGCTTGGAGTCCATCTCGATCTTGATCTTGGCCGCGGCCTCGTCGATCAGGTCGATGGCCTTGTCGGGCAGGAAGCGGTCGGTGATGTAGCGGTCACTCAATTCGGCCGCGGCCACGATGGCCGGGTCGGTGATCTGCACGCCGTGGTGCACTTCGTACTTCTCCTGCAGGCCGCGCAGGATGGCGATGGTGGCCTCGACGCTGGGCTCGCCCACGATGATCTTCTGGAAGCGGCGCTCCAGCGCGGCGTCCTTCTCGATGTACTTGCGGTACTCGTCGAGCGTGGTGGCGCCCACGCAATGCAGTTCGCCGCGCGCGAGCGCGGGCTTGAGCATGTTGCCCGCGTCCATCGCGCCTTCGGCCTTGCCGGCGCCGACCATGGTGTGCAGCTCGTCGATGAAGACGATGGTCTGGCCTTCGTCCTTCGCGAGTTCGTTGAGCACGGTCTTCAGGCGCTCTTCGAATTCGCCGCGGAACTTGGCACCGGCCAGCAGCGCGGCCATGTCGAGCGACAGCACGCGTTTGCCCTTGAGCGACTCGGGCACCTCGCCCGCGACGATGCGCTGGGCCAGGCCTTCGACGATGGCGGTCTTGCCCACGCCGGGTTCGCCGATGAGCACGGGGTTGTTCTTGGTGCGGCGTTGCAGCACCTGGATGGCGCGGCGGATTTCCTCGTCGCGGCCGATGACCGGGTCGAGCTTGCCCAGGCGGGCGCGCTCGGTGAGGTCCAGGCAGTATTTCTTGAGGGCTTCGCGCTGGCCTTCGGCGTCGGCGCTGTTCACGCCCTGCCCGCCGCGCACGGCCTCGATGGCGGCCTCGAGCGACTTGCGGCTCAGGCCGTTGTCCTTGGCGATCTTGCCGATGTCGGCCTTGCTGTCGGCCACGGCGAGCAGAAAGAGTTCGCCCGCAATGAACTGGTCATTGCGCTTGATGGCTTCCTTCTCGGTCGCCTGCAGCAGCTTGCCCAGCTCGGGGCCGACCTGCACGATGTCGTGGCCCTGCACCTGGGGCAGTTTCTTGATGGCGCCTTCGGCGGCCTGCAGCAGCCCGGGCACGTTGACGCCGGCACGCTCCAGCAGGGCGCGCGGGCCGTCGTCCTGGCGCAGCATCGCGACCAGCAGGTGCGCCGGTTCGATGTAGGCGTTGTCGCTGCCAAGGGCGAGCGACTGGGCGTCGCTCAGTGCTTCCTGAAATTTGGTGGTGAGTTTGTCTTGTCGCATGGTGGTATTCCTGCATCCAAAATAGGGCTGTTCGGGCACGATTCAAGGTTGCGAATCGGATTTGCACCCTGGGCACGGGTATTGCACCGGGCCCCGCACCGTCCTGCCGTAGGCATTTCTCTCTTTCTTCGAATGGAGTCGATCATGGTTTTTTCAATGCAGCGCGTCCAACCGATGCGCCGCGCGTTCAGCGTGGGTCTCTTGGCAGCGGCCATGGGCATGGCCGGCCTGGCGCAGGCCCAGAGCGGCACGCCGGTGCGCCTCCTGGTGGGCTTTCCCGCCGGCGCGGGCACCGACGCCATTGCGCGCACCCTGGGCGAAAAGCTCAAGGACGTGCTGGGCGTGCCCGTGGTGGTCGAGAACCGCGCGGGCGCGGGCGGCCAGATCGCGGCGCAGGCGCTGAAGGCCGCGCCGGCCGACGGCCACACGCTGTTCCTGTCGCATGACCACTCCATCTCGATCCTGCCGCAGGTGGTGAAGAACCCGGGCTTCAACCCCGCGACCGACTTCGTGCCCGTGGCCGGCTTTGCCACCTTCGCCAACGTGCTGGCGGTGTCGGGCGGCACGCCGGCCAAGAGCATCGACGAGTACGTGAAGTGGATCCGCACGCAAAAGGGCGGCAAGGAAACCATCGGCGTGCCGGCACCGGCGTCGATCCCCGAGTTCCTGGTGAAGATGATCTCGGACAAGTACAAGATCGACGTGCAGCCCGCACCGTACCGCGGCAGCGCGCCCATGACGGCCGACATGCTGGGCAACCAGATCACGGCGGGCATCGCCTCGGTGCCCGACTTCATCGAGAACCACCGCGCGGGCAAGGTGCGCATCGTGGCCTCCATCGGCGCCAAGCGCCAGGCCCTGCTGCCGAACGTGCCGACCTTCACCGAGCTGGGCTTCGCGAACCTGGAAGACCTGCCCTACTACGGCATCTTCGCGCCGGTGGGCACGCCGCAGGCCGTCATCGACAGGTACGGCGACGCGCTGCAGAAGGTGCTGGCCATGCCCGACGTGAAGCAGAAGCTCACCACCATGGGCCTGACGGTCGGCTACGAGCCCCAGGGCCAGTTCGCGGGCCGCGTGCGCACCTACACGCAGACCTGGGAAAAGATCATCCAGGCGAGCGGCTTCAAGCCCTGAGCTGCACGGCCTGGCACGGTCGTCACATGAGTGATCTTCCGGCCCGGCGAGGCCCCTCTACGATGGGCCCTCGCCTTCCAACAACAAAGCCGGAGACACATCCCTCATGCGATTCACGACCCTCGCCGCCTCGCTGGCGGCCGCGCTGCTGCTCGGCGCCTGCGGCAGCACCGCGCCGATCTCCCCCGCCGAAGTCGGCGAATTGCGCCCGGGTTCGGGCTACCTCAAGGGCTACCTGCCCGCCGCCGAGCTGCCCGACAGCCTCGCCCTGCTGCCGGCGCCCCCGGCCGAGGGCTCGGCCGCGCTGGCGGCCGACGGCGCCACCTTCCGCGCGCTCACGGCCCTGCAGGGCACGCCGCGCGGCGCACTGGCGGTGCAGGATGCCAACCTCAAGTTTCCGAAGGCCGCCGAGGTGTTCTCGTGCGCGCTGGGCATGCCCATTTCCGAGCAAGCCACGCCGAACCTGAACATGCTGCTGCGCCGCACGCTGGCCGATGCCGGCTCGGCCACCTACAAGGCCAAGAACACCTACAACCGCACGCGCCCCTTCGTGGCCTTCAAGACCGGCAGCTGCACGCCCGCCGAAGAAGCCTCGCTGGCCAAGGACGGCTCCTACCCCTCGGGCCATTCGGCCGTGGGCTGGGCCTGGGCACTGGTGCTGACGGAACTCGCACCCGAGCGCGCCGACGCGCTGCTGCAGCGCGGCCGGGCCTTCTCGCAGAGCCGCGCGATCTGCGGCGTGCACTGGCAGAGCGACATCGAGAACGGCCGGCTGGTCGGCGCGGCGACGGTGGCCAGGCTGCACACGAACCCGGTGTTCCAGGCGCAGATGGCGGGTGCCTGGTCAGAGATCGCGAAGGCACGCGCAGCAGGCGCGGTGCCCGCTCAGGACTGCGGTGCGGAAGCCAAGGCACTGGCGGCCTCGGCACTGATCGCGCCCTGAGCCTCGAACGCGCCGCTCAGGTGGCGCTGTTCGAGGCCGCGATGCCCCAGCGCGCCAGCGCCTCGTCGTCGGTCACGCGGGCATCGACCCAGCGGGCGCCCTCGGGCGTCTGCTCCTTCTTCCAGAACGGGGCCTGCGTCTTCAGGTAGTCCATCAGGAACTCGCAGGCCTGGAAGCTCTGGCCGCGGTGGGCGGACACCACCGCCACCATCATGATCTGGTCCAGCGGCTGCAGCAGCCCCACGCGGTGGATCACGCGCGCGCCCAGGATGTCGAAGCGTTTGTGGGCCTCGTCGATCATGGCCTCGATGGCTTTTTCGGTCATGCCGGGGTAGTGCTCCAGCTCCATCGAGGCGATGGTGCTGCCGTCGTTGCGGTCGCGCACGGTGCCGATGAAGCTGCAGACAGCGCCGACGCGCGCGTCGGCCGCGCGCAGGGCGGCGATCTCGGCACCGGCGTCGAAGTCGGCCGTCTGGATGGAAACGCGAGGGAGCGAGGACATGCCCAAATTGTGGCACTGCCGCCCTACACTGCGCCGATGCCGGCCCCCACGTCGCAGCCCCTGACACCCGACGATGTCGAGATGCTGCGGCGCGTCGACCTTGCCGCGCGCACCCCGGCCGCCGGCCTGGCGGTGCTGGCCGTGCTGCTGGCGGGCTGCGCCCTCGTCTTCGTGGTGATCGGGCGGCTGCCCGGCGCCCCGGGGGGCCTGGCCCTGGCGATGAACGCGGCGGCGCTGGTCACCTTGCTGCTGGGCGTGTGGCTGTTCACCCATCGGGCGCGGATCGACCGGCGCCTGGCCCAGGCCACCCGCGAGGCCCTGGCGAAGAACAGCAAGTTCACCGTGGCCGGCACCGTGGACCACGTGGCCGCCCTGCCCGGCGGCGCGCTGCGCTACACGGTCGACGGCCAGTTCCACGTCGACGTCGTGCCGGTGCTGGGCCTGGACGCGCCTCGCAGCCACGCCACGGGCCGGCCGCTGACGGCGGTGCGGCACCTGGCACAGGCGCCCGTCGAGATCGAATGCGTGGCGCGCGACAACGCCGTGCATCTGCTGCTGCGCACGCGTTATCCGATGGCACGCCAGGCCACGCGCACCGAGCGGCCGGCCACCTCGCGCGACCGTCGGCGCGCCGGGCGCTCGGACCGCCGCTTCATGGGCGTCGTGCTGGCGGGCGGCGCGGTCCTGGCGATCGGGACGGCGTGGGCCGACGGTTTTCGCCCGGGCTTCGGCCTGTTCATGGCGGGGTACGCGGCCGCCATCTGTGCGCTGGTGTTCGCGGTCGGCGTGCTGCCGCAGCTGCTGCGCGCACGCCGGTTCACGCACCTGCACACGGTGAGCGGGCCGGTCACCGAAATCCTCACGGCCCAGGTGCCGCAGGGCAAGCACACGGCGGAGGTGCGCTGGTTCCGGGTCGACGGCCAGCTGTTCGGCGCGCTCGACCTCAAGACCGACGCGCAGCTGGGCAACCAGGTCACGGTCGAGTTCCTGGGCAATGCCCGCGCCGCCGAGGGCGGCCGTGTCGTGAGCCTGCAACGCAGCGCCACCGCACCGCCGGCCTAGGCGCGACAATGCAGCCCATGCCTTCGCGCCGCACGCCCACCCGCCTCTCGCCTTCGTTCGAAGGTCAGGCACGCGCGCGCCAGGGCAACAAAGCCAAAAAACCAAAGCTCGTCTGACCGGAGCCGAGGTTCCGTCGTCGGATGAGCGACGGAACCTGCCAAGGCTTTGGCCCCTCTTGGGTTGCGCGCGCATCGGACGGTGGTTCTTTCCATCGGTCGATTCCTGAAAGGAAGCCTGCGTGCCACATCAACAACCAACCGCCGACACCGCCACCGATTTCTCGGGCCTGTGGGTCGCCCTCGTCACCCCGTTCCGCGACGGCGCGGTCGACCACACCGCCCTGGCGGCGCTCGTGCGCCGGCTCGCCGACGACGGCGTGACCGGCTTCGTGCCCTGCGGCTCGACCGGCGAAGCCGCCGCGCTCGACGAGGCCGAACAGCTCGCCGTGCTCGACACCGTGCTCACCGCTGCCGGTGGCCTGCCGGTCGTGATGGGCGTGTCGGGCTACCACCTGGGCAAGGCCACGGCGTGGGCGCGCAAGCTCTCGGAACGCCCGCTGGCGGGCCTGCTGGTGGCCGCGCCGCACTACATCCGCCCGTCGCAGGCCGGCGTGCTCGAGTGGTTCCACGCCATCGCCGATGCCAGCACGGTGCCCGTGCTGGTCTACGACATTCCCTACCGCACGGGCGTGACCATCGCGCGCGAGACGATGCTGGCGCTGGCCGAGCACCCGCGCATCCGCGGCATCAAGGACTGCGGCGGCGACATGGCCAAGACGCGCGCGGTGATCGCCGACGGCCGGCTGCAGGTGCTCACGGGCGAAGACCACCAGATCTTCGCCACCATGGCCGAAGGCGGCGTGGGCGCCATCGCGGCCAGCGGCCATGTGCAGACGAAGCGCCTCGTGCGGCTGGTGCGCCTGCTGGCCGAGAACCGGCTGGCCGAGGCGCGCGCCGAATGGCAGCCGCTGCAACCGCTGCTGGAGATGCTGTTTGCCGAACCCAACCCGGGCCCGCTGAAGGCGCTGCTGGCGCATGCGGGCGAGCTGCGTGATGAGCTGCGCTCGCCGATGACGCGCGCGTCGGACGGCCTGCGCGAGCGCCTCGTGGCGCTGGACGCGCGGCTCAGCCGCCCGTGACGGGCGGGAAGAACGCGACTTCGCAGTCGTCGTTCAGCGCGGCGGCTTCGTCGCTCATGGCCTGGTCGAGCGCCATGCGCACGGCCTTGCCGCGTGCGAGCGCGCTGGCGTAGGCCCCGCCGCGGGCGATGAGTTCGTCGCGCAGGGCTGCGAGCGTGCCGGCGGCTGTGTCGACGGTTTCACCGCTGCTGGACAGCGACTCGCGCACGGAGGCGAAATAACGGATGCGGACCTTCATGGGGTGGTTCAGCCGAGCAGCGATGCGAGGGGAATGAAGTTCACGGTGTCGCCGGCCTGGATGGTCCGGCCCGCCGGGTTGTCGACCAGGCCGTCGCCCCAGACCATCGAGGTGAGCACGCCCGAACTCTGGTTGGCGAACAGGTCGAGCCCGCCCGCCGCGTTGCGCCGCACGCGCAGGAACTCGCGGCGCTTGTCGGCACGCGGCCAGTCGAAATCGGCGCGCAGCGGCACGGCCGCGGGCGCCACGCGCGTGGCGCCCTGCAGCGCGAGCAGGAAGGGCCGCACCAGCATCAGGAAGGTCAGGAAGCTCGACACCGGGTTGCCGGGCAGCCCCGTGACATGGCAGGCGCCCTGCCCGTTCGTGCGCGCGATCGAGCCGTAGGCAAAGGGCTTGCCGGGCTTCATCGACAGCGACCACAGCTGCAGCTCGCCCAGCGATTGCAGCGCGGCGCGGATGTGGTCTTCTTCGCCGACCGAGACGCCGCCGGTGGTGATGATCAGGTCGTTCGCCTCGGCCGCCTCGCGCAGCGCGGCGATGGTGGCCTCGCGGTTGTCGGGCACGATGCCCAGGTCGTTCACTTCGCAGCCCAGGCGGTGCAGCAGCGCGCGCATGAAGAAGCGGTTCGAGTTGTAGATCGCGCCGGGCTTCATCGCGTCGGGCGCGACCTCGCCGGGCATCACCAGCTCGTCGCCGGTCGAGAGCATGGCCACGCGCGGCTTGCGCGCGACCTGCAGCGTGTCGAAGCCGACGCTGGCGGCCAGGCCGAGCGCGGCGGGCGTGAGGCGTTCGCCGCGCTGGAGCACCACGTCGCCCGAGGCCACGTCTTCGCCCGCGCGGCGCACCCACTGGCCGGCCACGGGCGCGATGGCGATGCGCACCGCCCCCAGGCCGCCCTCTTGCGGCGTGGCGGCCGTGTCTTCCTGCATGACGACCGCGTCGGCGCCTTCGGGAATCTGCGCCCCCGTGAAGATGCGCGCCGCCGTGCCGGCCGCGAGCGGCGTGCCGACGGTGCCGGCGGGAATGCGCTGCGTCACGGCCAGCTCGGTGCCGGGCGTGGCGCAATCGGCCGCGCGCACGGCGTAGCCGTCCATCGCACTGTTGTCGCGCGGCGGCACGGTGAGGCCGGAGACGAGGTCCTGCGCCAGCACGCGCCCGTCGGCGTCGAAGGTGCCGACGCTTTCGGCCGGCAGCAGCGGCCGGGCCTTGGCGAGCAGCACCGCGATCGCTTCATCGAGCGGCATCAACGGCGGGCGCGAGGACGAGGCGGCGAAGGGAACGGGAGAGGAATCAGCCATGGTGTCCGGGGTTGTAGTCGAAGCGCTCGCCGCTGTCGATCAACCACGTGGCAATGGCCTCGGCGTCGTTGAGGTCGAGCACCGGGCGCGCCGTGGCCTCGGGCAGGCCGTCCGGCGCATCGGTGGCGATGGCGGTGACAAAGGGGTCGTCGATGTACAGCGCGGGGCGCGGCGCCTCGCCGTCGCCGCTCGGTCGCCAGACCTCGATCTTGAGCACGTCGCTGTGCCGGAAGCCCTCGACCAGCGCCCAGTCGACCGCCGGATGCAGCTCGGCGAGCAGCTGGTGCACCGTGAGCTCGACCGGCACCTCGAACTCGCGCATCAGCGCCAGCCGCTGGTCGGACGCGACGACCACCTCGAAGGCCCCGGCCTGCCGGTGGCGCCAGGTGTCCTTGCCGACGTGGTCGATGTCGAAGCGGTGGTGCGCATGCTTGACCACCGACACGCGCAGCCCGCGCTGCTTGAGCACGGGAATCAGGCGCTCCACCAGCGTGGTCTTGCCTGCGCCGGAATACCCGGCGAAGCCGACGACCTTCATGCCGCGGACGCCCCGGTCAGTCGCAGTGCTGGGCGATGTAGGCCTTGACGGCCTCGGCATCGGCCGGCAGCTGGACCACGCGCTTGGGCAAGGCTTCGATGCCTTCGAACTTCTTCGGGCGCGCGGGCTCCTCGCCCAGCGCCTCGACCACCGTGGCCGCGAACTTGATCGGCAGCGCGGTCTCGAGCACCACCATCGGCACGCCGGGCGTGAGCTGCTCGCGCGCGGCCTTGAGGCCGTCGGCGGTGTGCGGGTCGATCAGCGTGGCGAAGCGCTTCTCGGTGTCGCGGATCATCGCGAGCCGGTCGGCGTGCGTGCTGCGGCCGCTGCGAAAGCCGAAGCGCTCGGCGGCCTGCTTGAACGCCGGGTCGGCGCTCAGGTCGAAGCTGCCCGTCAGGCCCAGGTCGTCCACGAACAGCTTGCGCAGGCGGTCTGCATCGCGGCCGACGAGGTCGAACACGAAGCGCTCGAAGTTGCTGGCCTTGCTGATGTCCATCGACGGGCTGGAGGTTTCGTGCGTGTCGACCGCCGCGCGCACGCGGTACACGCCGGTGCGGAAGAACTCGTCGAGCACGTCGTTCTCGTTGGTGGCGACCACCAGCGTCTGGATCGGCAGGCCCATCATGCGTGCCACATGGCCCGCGCAGACGTTGCCGAAGTTGCCCGAGGGCACCGTGAAGCTCACTGGCTTGTCGTTGCTCGCCGTGGCCTGGAAGTAGCCCGCGAAGTAGTAGACGACCTGCGCCAGCAGGCGCGCCCAGTTGATCGAGTTGACCGTGCCGATGCGGTACTTGCGCTTGAAGGCCAGGTCGTTCGACACGGCCTTGACGATGTCCTGGCAGTCGTCGAACACGCCGGTGATGGCGATGTTGTGGATGTTGGCGTCCTGCAGGCTGAACATCTGCGCCTGCTGGAACGGGCTCATGCGCCCGTCGGGCGAGGTCATGAAGACGCGCACGCCCTTCTTGCCGCGCATGGCGTACTCGGCCGCGCTGCCGGTGTCGCCGCTGGTGGCGCCCAGGATGTTGAGCTCGGCGCCGCGGCGGGCCAGTTCGTACTCGAACAGGTTGCCCAACAGCTGCATCGCCATGTCCTTGAAGGCCAGCGTGGGGCCGTTGGACAGGGCTTCGAGGTACACGCCATCTTCGAGCTCGCGCAGCGGCACGATCTCGTCGGTGCCGAACACCTCGGCCGTGTAGGTCTTCGCGCAGATCGCCTTCAGGTCGGCCGCGGGAATGTCGTCGATGTACAGCGAGAGGATTTCGAAGGCCAGCTCGGCGTAGGGCAGCGTGCGCCATTTGGCGAGCGTGGCGGTGTCGACCTGCGGGTACGTTTCCGGCAGGTACAGGCCGCCATCGGGCGCCAGGCCTTCGAGGAGGATTTCGCAGAAGCGCTTGCGGTCGGCGTGGCCGCGGGTGCTCAGGTAGTTCACTTCAACTCTTCCTTGCGGATGCGCACGATGGGCTCGAGCACGGTCGGCAGCGCCTGCAGCTCGGCCATGACGTCGTTGACGGTGCCTTCGCGCGCGTCGTGCGTGAGGATGATGAGGTCGGTCTGCGTCGAGCCTTCGCCGCCCACTTCGTCGGCTTCGCGCTGCAGCACGGCGTCGATGCTGATGCCGGCGGTGGCCAGCAGGCCCGTCACCTTGGCGAGCACGCCGGCCTGGTCGGCCACGCGCAGGCGCAGGTAGTAGCTGGTGACGACCTCGGCCATCGGCAGCACCTTCAGGTCGCTCATGGCGTCGGGGTGGAAGGCCAGGTGCGGCACGCGGTGCGCGGCGTCGGCGGTGTGCAGGCGGGTGATGTCGACGAGGTCGGCGATCACGGCGCTGGCGGTCGGCTCGCTGCCGGCGCCCTTGCCGTAGTACAGCGTGGTGCCCACGGCGTCGCCGTGCACGACCACGGCGTTCATGGCGCCTTCGACGTTCGCCAGCAGGCGCTTGGACGGCACGAGCGACGGGTGCACGCGCAGCTCGATGCCCTGGGCGGTGCGCTTGGTCACGCCCAGCAGCTTGATGCGGTAGCCGAGCTGCTCGGCGTACTTGATGTCCTGCGCGGCGAGCTTGGTGATGCCTTCGACGTGGGCCTTGTCGAACTGCACGGGAATGCCGAAGGCGATGGCGCTCATCAGCGTGACCTTGTGCGCGGCGTCGACGCCTTCGATGTCGAAGGTGGGGTCGGCTTCGGCGTAGCCCAGGCGCTGGGCTT
>RCUP01000288.1_pt1 | contig 42207 bp, 44 predicted proteins | sample 2166341 | NCBI WGS metagenome assembly RCUP01 (sample SAMN09932325, study PRJNA488358) | compost metagenome | isolation source: compost soil in succinonitrile-enriched | place: Germany: Experimental Botanical Garden | reverse complement strand
TCAACCACCATCCCGAGGGGACCCCAAGGGCTTTTAAACGCCTCGGTCTTGATGTCGTTATCTGCTATAGCATTTTGTTGACAAAGAACCTATGCGCAAAAATAACTCAATCTGTTCAATCACTTAATCAGTCTTGCCTCCAGCCTATACCTCTCATTTCCTTTGTCAACGTTGACAAATACCGCCGATCTGAAGCCGACCAACGGTCATTCGACAGCTACGACACCCGACCAAATACAACAAAATCATCGCATTCCGAGACGATTTCGAGCTAAGTCGCTCAAGAACAAATCCTCACTGTATTTGTACTCACGCGCCTGAGTAATGATTGCCGTGATCTTGTGGTACCTCAGTGAGTCGGGAATACAACAAAGCCTCGCGGCTGACTCGAACGGTTGTTCAGCTTTTGCCTCGGCGGCTTCACCGTCTTCGTGCTCCCCAGTAAAGTTTCGTCCGCTTACGATGCTGGCTTCCGGAAACAAAACGACATTTGTGCCAGTCTCACCGGTTTGCACGGAAGGGAAGACTAGGCCATCGACTTCGCGACCGAAGCGAAGTCTCAGGTACTCGAACACAACCTGACTCGATAGATAACTGAGCTCGTCACCAGGCCCCTTGGGCTTGGACATCTTTTTTACCAGGGAGCTGATGAACGTCTTAAGGTGCATCGCTTCCAGATAGCCCTTGTCCAGAATGGTGAGGTGAGGGGCATCAACGCGGTCAAGCCTCGTTAAATCGAGCAAATTCAGGCGCACGATAGGCGTCATCGCAATACTTACAACGTTATCCCCAGTTATGGCGCGAATCTCGCTCAAGCATGTTTCGCGCTCAAGGGCACAATAGATTGTCGATATCCCATTGGGAGTCATTCGCTGACTGCTGGCCTTGTCTTTAGGGGGAGGGCCAAGCTCGCTTGCAGGTGACTTGACTATTTTCATGACCTGGTCGCGCGTTGAAGCTGAGCGGGCGCGATAAAGTGGCTCTCCGTGGGTGATTGTCCGGACACTCTCGGGTTTTAGTGCGCCATCCTGTCCGCAAAGAATGTCAAAAACCGAGTCCAGAAATTTCCCTGCGCTAGCGTTGAAGAATCGATGTGTGTGCCTGATCTCTTGGATGAACCTGTTCCATTTGTCCTCAAAAAAATTTCTCTCCAAAGCCCCGTCATCAGCGAAATAGTGGCGATCCATTTCCCGGTCGTTGATCTTGAAAACCTTGGGCGCATAGTCATTCAGATCGTCAAAAAATAGCTCGTCGCCCAGGCCGGCCCATTCAGACAGGACTATATCGAGATAGTCTATTGGTATCTCATCTGATCCACCTTCGAACAGCATCCAGTACTCATATTGAGAAAGATCGTCTTCCGTAGCAGTGTTTTCTGCGACACGATCCAGGATTTCTTGAAAGAACTGCTCTTTCTCCAAAGCAGTACCTTCATTTCCACAGTAGTGGCAGACACCGTCCTCACCAGTATCGTGGATGAGTTTCTTCAGCGTTTCGTGGGTAACGCAATCGGAGCAAATCATCTCTTCTCCAAGGTGGCAGCAGGTGCCGATCATCATTTTGAATGCCCGCAAGGGGCGTTTTTGACCTGTTCTCCATTTCAAGCTTGTTTGCTACTTATTTATAAGTTTCATTGCTATGTCAGAGAATGCAACGTTAAAAGCATCAAGCGCCTCAGCCAGTGATGATTGTGGATCAACCTCGTAACTACTAATAACATCCAACGAAAATTTTAAATGATGGTTTCCATTAATCAGGATCTCTTTTGAAGATATATGTCGTAGTAAGTCGGTGCAAAGTTTTTTCCCTTGCTCCGTTATACCTGTATAAACCGAGATACTTTGTTCATTTGTTTGAATCCGAAGAAATCGGACATGCTCGTCAAACTTGTGGAATCTCGGGTGATACATCTCAGAGAAGGAGGAAGGGGCAGGATAATGTCGCATCCCATTTTTTGAAGGGTTTGCCCAGATCTTGGCTCCTTTTTCAAGATTACAATCAAAGCAAGCAACAGCGAGATTCCAGAAGTTGAAGGTGTACTGGCTGAATGTTTCTCTCGGTAATATGTGTTCGATCGGCTTGGCATGACCAATGTTAATAAGCCAGCGCTGGCAATAACAGCAACGATTTCCTTGTTCGATTTCGAGAAATGCTCGAAATGCAGCTTTAATATTTACACCGCTTGTACCTGCGTAGCTTTTTTTGTAGGGCTTTCTATTGGAAAGCTTTTTCCAAAGATCAATGTTTGATGGTGGAAGACTATTTTTGGTTCGATCAAATCGTTTTAAGGCTAGATTATTGAACGCAGTTAACAATTTAAGGGTTTTTACGATGTGAGAGGGTGTACCGTGGCATACCGATTTATATCTGTTAAAAGCTAGATCCATTGAAGCGCTGTCCAGTACGGTGATTTTAGGCATTATAAAGCCTCCGTTTCCGGCAGAAGTATGGAAATAGCGACCTTGGCTTTTGCAATCAAATCGATGTCAGCTTGATGCGTAGAATCGATATTGACCTTGCCTTTCGCGGATACTATTTGCTCAAGCTCATTTAGTTCCGTTAATGGGTGTGTTTCTAACAAAAAATCCGGATTGTTTTTCTTATTGATAGAGTCGGCGATTAGACGGGCGCACTTTTCATGAACCTCACGGTTGTTTGGGGTGTACGTCTTAAATCCGTCCATTAGAATTGTTTCTACAGAATGCCTTTTGCTTGGTGGAATTTCGTGAAGTATCCCTTCAAGTGCTAAGTAGCAAGATGTATCACTGCTCTGAGCGTTTGCAATCAAAATTGGTGAGTGAGTCGCGATGATAAATGAAACTTTGAGGTTTTCCGAAAGAATACTAAATATTTGAGGTAGCGTTTGTTGCCATTTCACGTGCAGGCTGATTTCCGGTTCATCGATGAGGAAGGTTTTCCCTTTTTCAGCTTTTTCGATGATCTTAACCAAGAGCATCGTCACGTTCAACTCTCCTGAACTAAACTCTGATAGCGGGGTAATCCTGCCTTCACCGTCCGACCTAACCACGCCAAAATCAAAGTTTCCAATGTTTTCTGGAATAACGTTTTGGTCAGCGATATTATTAAGGTAGATATGGTTGGCGCGGGAGGATTTAGGGCTGTCGAGTGGGTCTCGGCTTTTGTTGATAAGATAATATCTCGGTTCATAGTCTAAAGCTTTTAAGCACGCGACGAATGTGTCGAGCTTTACTTGATTCGAAAAAATCTCAGCTAATGACTTGGTAGCTCCTTTTATTCTTCTAACGATTGATACTCCGTTCTCTGCGGTACGGATTCCCTCATAAGAGAAATAGCGTTTTATTTTTTCATCTGAAAATGGAAATCTGTCAGTGTACGAAGTAGAGAGCCCAACTGTATTTCTTTGTTGATCTGCAAGTTTAAAAATTATTTCCTTGAGTAAAAGACTTTTGCCCTGGCCATTGTTACCGATGACATAAATTATGTGAGGAGGTTTGGTATTAAGTAGGTCAATGATCGGTTTGCTGTTGATTAAGGAGTCTAGTTGTGTGGGAGTTCCGAACGTGCGAGCTACATAAAATTTTGCCGAATATGTTTGGTTTAAATCCTTTCCTATGGTGTCAGCTTCTTGACATAGTCCAGCAACGTTATTGTAGCCTTCACCAAACTGTACCTGCAGAATTCTTCTGACCTTTCGAGAGATCGTACGTGTCTCTTCATCAAAAGAACCGTAACGCCAGATGTTGTAAATGTTCCCGGCAAGAGATACTCGTTCTTGTAAATCAAGGTCGGATAACAGCTTGTTACGTTTCGAGACATCCACGTATAGTGTGTCTTGCTTTCGGCTGTTTTCGTGGGGCGAAAGTACAGTGAATATATTCTCAATTGAAGAATTGTTCGCCGATGCACTGCTGAAATTTATAACAGCTTCAAGCCGGTGCCCCGAATCGAAGGCGGATAGAATTCTCTTAATGTGACCTTCGATGTTAGTTTTTCGAGTTCGAGTGACCAGCATTAGACTGCATTTTTCAAGGCTGGTCATGTACTTCAGTGTGGCTCTAACGTCGATAATTTTGTGATATGAAAATTTTGAGTTTAGTGAGTTGGATGAGGTGTCTATAAGAAAGTTTGTATCGCTGTAGGCGGAACTGTTCCAGTTGTCAGGATCAATGAAGACAGGTTTAATGCCTAATATCTCTAGTTTTGCTGTTATAAGTCTTTTGTGTTGTTTTGAGATAGTTGAAAACATTGGAAATGAGCTTCTGGTATGGTCAAGCCTTTTCTCTGAAGATAGTTCGGCGGTTGTTGGTAGTGCGTCGATAAGTTCGGTGTCGTTAAATCTAGAGTGTATGGTTCCGGTAATTGTGGCAACGATTGCTGAATGAGATTGGCCTATACTTAATTCTGCTGCGATGGCTTCATCGATCAAGTAAGTGACGAGATCAAGGGCGTCTGATTGGCTAAGTTGCTGTATAGTGTTGTAAATTCTATCTTCGGCTTGGTGCCGGTAATGGCGTTCTTCGCTCAGTAATTCAGATTGTAAATCTGTGAGGTATTCTGATATGGCTATTTCGTTACGTTGATCAGTGTGCCTAGCGGTTGCCCTATAGGCTGCTCTTAATATTAAAGCCCGAAAGTGAAGCTCATCAATGTCCGGGAAATCCCTGTTTATACTTTGAACACTAATCAAGTTCTTGTTGATTAGGAGGGTTTTTTCGTCATAATCCATGTGTATGTGTCGCCTGCCTAGTCTATTGCGCCGAGCTTGCCTATTCTTCGTAGTGCTAGTCAACTAATGTAAGTTGAGTGGGGTGGGTTGACTAGTCCTGCTGACTTTGGTAGGTCGTTGCTGATTGAGACGCCGATACTTGACTCACAACCTCAGGTAGGGGTACGACGCTGTACCACTGTTTGATTGGTAATCCTTTTATTGATTTTTTCCTTCCATGCACTCTGTTTGTCGGAGAGATTACGTTTGAGGCGGGTGCTCATGAGAAAGGTGTATTCATTTTCGTAGATGTAGCCGAGTTGAAAGGCGTGGGCGATCAAGTCCGCATTTGCGTTAGCCTTACTGTTTGCAGCAATCCGCTTCAGTCCCGAGAAGAGATTTCCCGTCTCAATGCCGAGAAACCGGTTAATACAGATATTGCCAACATATGTCTTTTGTTTGGTCAACCGATTCTCTATCCAACAATGCTCTTTGATGTCTTGGCCACAAGGGCAGCTGTCGAATTCTTCGCTAATTTCCACACCGACAAGGGCCCATTCTTTCCTGGCCACAGAAAAATCCTGGGCTTTTGAAAGGGGAAGGATGTGTGCTTTAAGTCTTTCGAAATTGTGCTCCAAATTTCCCCCTACAACATATATGTTCTATTCAGATGAAAATCGATGGTAACTCTTGAGACTTTAGCATGAAGCGATTATCGATCAATTAGCGCGTCAGCCCCGGAGGTCTTGAGTGCCTACGGGTAGGGATTATTGCTTAAACGGCTTGAACAGCTTTTCGGGCACAAAGAAAATCCCGCCATTGGCCCGTGAACAAGCAACGTAAAGCTTGTTCCTAGTCTGGGGTTTCGCTTCGTGTAACTTGCCTTTGAGATATTGTCCCCACATTTCAGTGCCCATGACGATGCACACGTCGTTGTAGTTATCCATGCCTTTGCTCGCGCCCCAGTTCTGCGAGTAACAGCCGTACTTGTAGTGCTCCTGTAAAAAGAGCTTAACGATTGCTGGATCAGCATGAATCGCGTGCGCTGTCGCTTTGTCCTCCACGGCAACGACTTCGCTGATTCGATCTTCGTGCGCACCGATGTCGATGCGCAGGTAGGTGGTGATGAAGTCACATACTGTTGTCCCACAACGCCAGCTACGGCTCAATGTTTTCTTGTCTATATCCAGCCCAGCCGCGCGAAATCTCTTCTCATACTTGACCAAATCATTGTGAAGGCTTTTGTTGATCAGGGCATCCCTGCTGGTATCGAACGTGTGCTGGTAGAAGTCACCGACAAACAGTATGTTCACATCGGCCTTGCAAATCGCAGTCAAGAGGTTGAAGTCGTTCCCGGCGAAGTCTTGGACTTCATCCACGTACAGGCTGTCATAAAAACGTTCAATTCGAGCGATGACATCCGGAATGGCGTCCATCTGCTCAATGAGTTTCGCTAACCGGTTGTGATAAAGCCTGCCCGTGCAGTCTCTGTAATGTTTGATATCCGAGCGCTTGAGTCTTCCCGAAAAATCCGGTGGACGCCTGAAGTTCAGCCCCCGGGTGGACAGCTGCATTTGCATCAGCGGCCGATAGCAAAACCCATGCAGAAATGAGAAATATGTCATCAGCGTGATATTGGGTGGAATCAGCCCGAATTTCTGGATGATCTTATTGCGTAAGTGCCGATGATTGTTGTCTGTGTAGGTTATGATCAGGGCACGCTTTTCCAGGCTAAGGCGGTCAATGAGTAGGGTTGTCTTGCCTGAGCCGGCGACTGCAAAAATCACGCTCTTATCCATTTGATCGCCTCCTGGATATATTTCGGAGCGACCAAGTCGGCGGATTTTTTCATCAGCAGCTCAAAGGCCGCATCCGCCTTGTTCTTCAGCATGTAATCCTGAACGGTTAGCGTCTTGCGGCCGGCGGCAAACAAGTCATCACAGGTGGCCTTGTTATCCTGGTAAAAGCCGATTTCGAAGGTCGACCGGGTGATGTCATCATCAGCAAAGATCTTAGCGTGATCGGAGAGATAGCCTTTGTAGTTCTCAACGCAGTTTTGCTGGTAGTCGCCGTCGTTGTCGCGGACAGCGGCCACCTTGATGCCCAGTAGCTTGGCAAGTTCCAAGTAGCGCTTGAAGCTCGTCCCACCGATCGAAATGATATGCACTTCATCAGCTTGCGGCGTTGCACCGCCTGAATGCCGTTTGTACAACTCATCGACCAGAATGAAATCCGCGTCACCTTCCACTAGGACGACCTTCTTGGAAAGTGCAAACTCAAGAACGTTATTGTCGGGCGCTTTCATGAAAAAATTGGCGGTGTCTTCGGTCAGATCTTTCAGCTGGCCTGATTTCTGACCTGTACCCAACAGCAGTGCATGACGAAGGTCGAGTCGAGAGCTGATGTGACTGCTGTGGGTGGCGATAAACAGCTGCGTTCCTTCAGTATGAGCGAGTCGTTCAACGAGCCGTTTCATATTGGTATGGCTCAGATGGTTTTCAGGCTCTTCAAGCAGCAAGACATGCAGGCCGCCTTGAGCTTCGTGCTTGCGCAGCGCGAACTCGGTCTTGATGAAGCACTGTTCACCTTTGCCCCGATTCTCGATGGCGATTCCTTCCTTGGTAATAATTAGATCGGTTTCGAGGTTCGAGCGCGTGCTGGTTCTGAGGCCAAATTGGTAGGGGTCAAGCTTCTCGTTCAACGCGGCTAGATTGATGTTACGAAAACCTTCTTTGCCCCTCCGGTACAGGTTTTCGAGTCGATACCGGTCAGGCACTTCAGCATTGAAGCTGAACACAGTGCGAGTGTATTCACGCGCTGCGTATTCACTGTCGATGCTGGAGCTGTCGAGCAGCAGGTGCTTCACGGGACGTCGATAACTCACATGAGGTGCCGCTGCGAACGTCCAGAATTTTACGGCGTAGTATTCATAGGGGAAGTTTTCTGGATCGTCTTTAAGCAACTGAACGATGATGGGCCCGAACTCTTCAATCAGAGGGACGATTTCCATACGCAGTCCATCTGTCTCTATGCCGAGCAAGTTCTGAGTTCCGTAAAAGCCCTGATCTTCACCTTCCTCAAGAAACACGTCCACGATGACGCTCGGCAGCAGATCGATTGTCTTTGGCCCGTTCAGAAAGCTGCTAACTGCCGCGCGGTTGAGCAGTGCTTCATGTCCGATTGTTTCGACACGGCTGCGGCTTGCACTCAAAGTGAGATCTAGCGCGAGCAGCACACTGCTTTTCCCCGTCTCATTGTCCCCGATGATCACATTGGTGCCGGGATCAAAACTGAGCGTCAGGTCACTGAAGCTTTTGAAATTTTTGAGCACCACTTTTTTGATAGTTGGCATTATCGTTCCTTCTTAGCCCTGTGGATTTAAGTCCGATCTGATACACGCAGGAATACATTTTTCTGCCCACTTGGCCCCATAGGCTTCGGGCCTTCAATCCTTGATGCCATCAAAAAAAGTCAAAAACAAACAACAAGAGCACCAAATCAGCTCCCCCGATTGGCCTCTGCCTTCCTATGCATTTCCAGGATCGGATGGTCTCCTGCGATCTGTGCGCCCAAGTGCATTAGCCCGGGCAGACGCAGGTGGCCATCCCAGAAGGGCGCGTTCCTGCAGAGCAAAGCAACTTGCTCCGCCGTGGCAGTGGTCGAGGCAAAAGTACCTGGCTCAATAATGGTGATTTCCGTGACACCCAACTGCTGCCAAGGATCTCGCAAGTCTCGATCCGAAACGTCGTACCGGGTGTTGTGACGCTGTGATCGAACGGTGCCGAACTGCTTGGACGGTGAAATGAAGTAGTAAACGTCCGGATTTTCGCAGGACTGGAACACGCCAACTTTGGTGCCAATGTAGTGAGGCGTGTAGGGAGAGAACGTTTGGTTGCCGCTGACTTGTGCGACATCCTCGTCTGCTCGGATCCGGACAATCGCCGCGCCTTGTGGCACGGGAGGAAGGCCCTGGCCAGGGCTGTCTTTGAGTCCACCGTAAAACGTGCGCAAATTGCTATCCAGGCAAACAATCAATGGGCCGTCAGCGGTGCTTGTTGGAACCAGAAATGATTGGGTGACCAATTTCCTCAGCGTGTCCGGCGTGAGTAATGAAGTCGTAGCATGGATAGCCGTCAGGCCATCTGTATAACTGAACCACTTACCTACGAAGTCAGAACCGGGGTCGAACCAGAATACTTCAGGGCTGCGAGAGCCCAAGGTTGCTCGGGTGATGATGGGGAGTAATGTAGACCACCCCTTATCTTGAAACCTATCAACCATTATAGAAAGCACCGTGGTGTTTTCGGGCATCGCTTTGATTCTTGGGGTGGGGGCCGGGAGATAGCCACTCAAGCGGATCGCTTCGATGAGCGAGTTGAGGGCCTTGAAGTCCCTGGCATCCTGGGCCTTCAACCTTTTCTTCGGCTCATCGGTAGAGTCGGCGTGCATGATGAATTGGGTGGCAATCCCATGCTCTGCCAAGACGCGGCGGATCAAGTGTTTGGGATCTTTTTCCGGCGACAATGCGGCGGCAGCGGAACTGGTTTCGATGATCGCTACCTGAGTCGGATGCTGCTTGGTAGCGGGAATTACATGACTCAACAGCCAATCTTTGAGCACATGACTGTCATGTTCTCCCGCGAGCATGCGCTGTGCGTCTGGAACATCCAGTCGCGTCAGCGTTATCAAAGGCGGTGTCACCTTGCGAAAGAACTGACTGTCCACCGCTAACGATCGGCTAGCCGCGTGCAAGCGCAGCATCAATTCGGAATGTGCCGCGAGCACCATCACAGCCAGGTTCACCACTTCTCCTGTGGCTTCCGTTCTGACTTCTTTCATGCTGGCGACCGCTTTTTTTGCCAGTAGAGCAGAGGTGCCCGGCAGGCTGCGCAAGAGATGGAAACTGGCCTGATCCAGAAACTGCGGGCCGGGGCCGGAGGCGATCAAGGGTGTGGAAGGCGGCGTGGAGGGGATAGGCCGGACGTCGCTGTCGATGGGGATGTTGCCTTCGCTTATGTTTGGGAACGTAGGGACACCCATGAAAGTCAGCAGCTTTTCCACGGGGTGTTCGTAAAACGTCCTCCACTGATCATCGACGCGTCGAGTTTTTATCTTGGCCTTTACGATAAGGTCACCTACTTTGACCCAAGCGTGTTTTTTCTTGCCGGCCCAGCTAGGCATGATCTGACTCAGCTTCACTCGCAATTGCAGGTAAGGCTTATCTCGGCCACGCAGCAAAATCAGTTTCGGCTCAATGGCGTGGAGTGCACTGGCGTATCGGACGTCGTTCTCTGAGACGATGGGGTCATCCCAAGCGAGAAGCGTCGTGTCTGCCGACTGGTACAGTTTGATAGGCCGGCTGGCTTGCATTGGATTCTTGATGAGCGCTTGGCCAACCAGCCAAGGGATCACGGTATATGCCAAGGACGAGATGTCGCCAGGCACTACCAGGCCGCTCGCTGGCAGCGGTACAAGGCCTGTGACCACCAGCTTTCCTTCAAACCCTTCAAGCTGTTGGTTCCAGATCCTCAGCACATCCATCGACCAGAGATGCAGCGCCTCGTTGATCCTGTCTATAGGGACGGGATTGAGCAGAAGAATCGCCGAGACGCCGCCGTCCTTTTGGGGGAACAAATTCACTTTGACGGGCCCACCGGACAGCACCGCGAGCATTTCTTCCAGCCCTGTTGTGGGCAGGCCCGGATGAGGCTTGGGCGTCAGTCCCTGGAGGGCCTGCCAAGCGTCAATGTAATGCGTGCCGACTTGAACGCGATACGCCTCGCCCAGTTGTGTAGGGTCGAATTTGAACAGGGTCGTGCGCAGTTCAAGCGTCTTCATCGTGCTTCCTTTCTCGATTGAATAATGTACTGCTGAACAGCCGTCGCGATGCCGGCGTGGTGAAGTTCGAACTGTCCCCAGTCACCGTCACGCTTAAGCCGTGCGACGCTATCAGCGAGCATCTGTGGCCATGTTGTCCGTCCTGCCAGGAAGGCGGCGTCTGCGAAGTAGCAAGTGACGGGTGTACCGCCCCGACGTCCTCGACCGATGAGTTGAGTCAGGCTCACCAGGATGTTCATGATGGTGTAGTGACGAATGTTGTGCGGCTGCTGGGTAAACGCCGGAGGTGAGGTGCGGATGCGCTGCAACAAATCGTTCGAAAGGTTGCGCTCCTGCATCATCACTTCGCCTGGACTGATGCGTGGCAAGACGGTATTGGCGGTTTCGTAGCAGATATGGGCGAGGTTGTTATTGGGGCTGTCCGAGGACGGCAGCGGGCGAACACAAATCACGACGCCGCCGATGGCTGAGAGCCCATCGGCGTTGACGATATTGTGGCCTCGCGCCATAGGCCCCAAGGCGCTGACCAGTACAGTCTTGTCCTTGTGTTTTCCCGACGTAAACTCGGCGAGATCGTCATAGATGAGCGTGTGCTGGCTGGTAAGTGATGAAGGTTTGTATTCACTTCTTCTCCCTCGCACCCAGCCTACTGACTGTCCAGGGCCTCCCGGCATATTGGCCAGCGTCATGGCGAGGGCTTCGGCATCTGAATCGCTGTTGGTGACCAGCAGGAGTCGGGCTCTGTCCTGAGTGACGGGATCTTGGCTGAGGCTTTCGAGCCGTGTTTGTACCCATGGCCAGATTTCCTTTGCGAGCTTCGTCACGCGGTATTTACGCTCGAAGTAGGGCGCACCTGATATAGCGGTGGTCAGATTCACATCTTTGAAGGTGACTTGGCCTTTGGCATCCGGAACGTCGATCAGATCCAGTGCCTTCAGGTCGAACGAACTGGCACCCGGGAAGTAAGCCGTGGCGGAGAAACCAATGAACAATCTTTTTACGCCGGCATAACCCAGCGCACTCACATCAGGCAGTGAGAGAAGGGTGCCGTGCGGATCGCCTCGCATGGCCACGACATTCAGGGTCGATTCGTCATCGCTGCTGTCTTTGCGTTTGAAACCAAAAACAGCGCGCTGCAGTGGGCCGTTCGGACTGGGGCTCAGCGGCTCTGGGCCGGTGATGCTTCGCCGGACTTCATACGCAAAGGGGATTTCTGCGTTGACGAAAGCCGGGAGTTCCACTTGCAGATTGCGAAGGTGTGTCTCGATGATGAACAGCGTGCCTCTTAGGATGAGCGATGCTTTGAGGCGTATACGCTCGTGCTCCTTGAGCGGCGCCGGCAACTGGCCGTCGGCGGACAGTGAAGTGATGAGATGACCGAGTTCGGTGGCGAGCGTTTCAAGCCTATGTTCGCCATCGTTGGTGCGCCAATTGGCGAGGTTGCGGCTCAGGGATTCAAGGTAGGGCGGCAGGCTTCCTACATTGTTGCTGAAGAGGTGTTCCAGTGTTTCGCGTTCGATTCCAAGCGCACTCATGATGAAGCTGTCATTGGCTTCGGGCCAACTGGTTTCCTTGATTGGCCACTCGAAATAGCGTTCTTGCTGAAGGTTCATCAACTGACTGACGCTGAGCGTGCAATAGGTCAGCGCCCAGTTGACTCGGAAAAAACTACTTCGATCGATCCCCGAAATTTTGGGTCGACTGACGACATTATTAAACAGGCGTAGCAGCGGGCTGTTGTCACCTAGGTTACCTAGCTGGAGCTCGATCACACTGCTGTCGATGGCCGTTTTAAGCAGGGCATCAATCTCATCCACCAGAAAGACCGGGGAGGTTCGTAGCAGGATTTCGATGAGGCTTCGTGGGCCAGGAAATTGATCAGCGTCGGATAGGGGGATTCGTGTGGTACCCGACAGCAGCGCATGGTGGTTGATGACCACGATGTTCGCCTCGATGGCTTGCGACAGCATCCGGGTTTGACCGCATTGAAATAGGAAAGGGCAATGCTTCAGTCGCTTTGAAGATTCGCCCTCATCGTTTTTGATCGTCGACACCTGAACGTTGAAGCAAGGCTCAGTGCCAGGCTCTATGGCCTTGAGATCGCCCGAGTAGGCATTGAGCAGGCAGGTGTAATCGTAAGGGTGGTCGACACTGTGCTGTGCGAAATGCATTTCTGCTCTTTCATGAATACGCGTCGCGGAATGCAGCGGTGCGACGGTTAGATCCTTGGCGGTAACTGCTACCGACTGCTTGAGCGCCTGCACGGTGTTGGCCAGTTCGACCAAGGTCGGTACGGCAATGACGACTTTGTGTCCACGGCGAGCAGCGTCAATTGCCATGATGAGCATGACGACACTTTTACCAGTGCCCGTTGGAGCATTGACCCGATAGAAACTGCCGGAGTTGGCCGCGCGCGTGGCTTGCTCACCCCAGATGTTCTTCAGGGACGTGGCGTGCTGGCTGTGAAGGCTGGATTCCAAGTCCAGCTGTTGGGCTAGTCGTTCTAGCGCCTCGTAGTCCCAGCTTAATTCGGGGACAGCTGAGGAGGGGGCAATGTTGATGTGCTGGATGCGCGTCGCCAACACGGCTCGTTCGGCCTCAGGGATCTGGAAAACTCTGATCTGATCGCCGGTGATGTGCTTGAGCACCACGTCTCCCGTTTCCGGAAGCTGGGCCGTGACGCTGGCCGGGCGCCCATTTCTCAACGCCTCAAAGTTTTCCCGGATCAGTTGGTCAACATCCAAGCTGGGTGATACGCGATACCTGTCGCGCTCATTCAGCTCAAGGCCGAGTTTCGTGCTATCGACCAGTTCGAATGGGCTCATTTCGCTCTTGATGATGGCCTCGGCACTCATCATAAATCGCTTGGGCTGCGCGAGCATGGATGGCCTGAGCCGCAAACCCTGGGCGATCAGTGATTGCTGCAACTCTGGCAGTGACTCCCAGGCGCTCCATTTGCGCGTGCGTCCTGCGATGATCGCAGCGGCATCAGCCAACATGGGTTCGGTGGATACATGGCGTGCGGCGAGCGCGAGAAACAAGGTGGTGGCGTAGTCAGAAAGGGGCCGCATGTTTTTGTGCCTCCCGTACGCATTGGCTCTGGGTAAATACCCGTACACCCGCAGGGCACCGCTCTCTGAGCAATGGGATATTTTTCTTCTGGTAATCGGGTATCACGATCCAGCGGGACACCTGGTCTGGAATCCTTTCGATGTGCTTGGCGAGCTCGTGGGGCGACACCCAGACTTTTGCATCAATATCCTGGATCGAGCCGCCCAACTGGATACGCAGATCGGTTCGATCGACGTCGGGCCAAAGCAGCGCCTCAAATCCTTTTTCTGTGAGTTTTTCCGCCAGTACCAATTCCAGCAACCCGGGCTGCAACGTGAACTTCCACAGCGCGGGCTTAAGCATCAGGCGGTCTTTTGGAGGCTCGCCTTTCAGTGAGCTGTTATTGATGCGATTGACGAGCTGTGTGCCCTTGAGCTGAAAGACGCTTTTCTTTTCCCGACACCACGCCGAGTCGCAGTTAACCTCGTGCCGCTGCGCATTCATGGGCCATCGGCAGATGGGGCAGAGGTAGATCAGCCCGTTGTGTTGCAGCTGCGGTGGGATGGGTTCGTAGAAATCGGAAAGCGACAGGTTCAGTGGTACGAAAACGTCACGAGCCTGAGAGGGCTCGATGACGGCGTGCTCGATCAGAAACAGACGAAAGTTGCGGTAAAGCGTCTCACCATCCGAGCGAAGACGGCAGGCCTGCTTTACTCGGTTGACGCACGCTTGGATCACCTCCCAGAGCTGCCTGACATTAAGCTCCAGTATCATTTCGTTGCATGTCTGCGTCGCCATGTTGGTGGTCAGTAGCGGGCCTGAGTAATCACCCCTGATCTCCTCGGGCAGCCAGCATTCAATCGGCGTGCTTAATTTCTGTTCCAGTACGAGGGCGGATATCGGCGGCCCGGACGGCTCAAATCTCCAAAGCAGGGCGCTGGCCTGGCGCAGGACGGTTAACGCATTGGCGCGGTCAGCACTACAGAGCGTGGCTGCGTAGGCAAGTAGTCTTAGCAAGTGCTCGGCGTTTTGCTTTTCCATTTCGCAACCTCGCAGCCATCCTTGAGGGAGGCTTAGCAACAGCTTGCTGCCGTTGTGGCAAATGATGGAACCTATGTGATCAGACTGACATCGCAGCAGGTCAAAGCGTCAGCTTTTGAAATGATGTCTGTCAAGTGATAGCTGTGCGCGTACTGTAAAAGTCGGTTTCGTTGCATGCTATGAACGCCTCAACGACTGTTTTTAGCGGTGGAGTGCAGACAGCTTCGTCTCGGCGGGCGGCATATTCGCCCCGCAGGTGAGGCCGATCGATGCGCCCACACTGTTCAACACTAACTTTGCAGATTCGCATGTCCATACACTCTCAATGACTTTCGAGAAGTGTCATGGCAACCGCAAAAACACCGCGCAGCATTGGCTTCATCAGTTCCCAGCGTCGTAGCCAGACCCTGGACAACCTTCCGCCTTTCGACTCATTCCCACGCCTGCTCAGCGCTGAGCTGAATGTGAAGGAGGCCTTATGAACGCCGACTTGGTGTTGATCAATGGTCGCTTTCAAACCGTTGATCGCGAGAATCGACCGCCAGCGCTGTAACGATAAAGGATGGCAAGCTCATCGCGGTGGGCATTGATGAGGGGATCATGGCCAATCGCGGCAGTGCCACTCAGGTGATCGACTTGAAGAGGCGCACAGCCATTCCCGGACTGAACGACTCGCACATCCACCTGATTCGTGGTGGATTGAATTTCAACCTGGGCTGCGTTGGGAGGTCGTGCCCCTTGCGTATGCTCAAGGATCAGGGCCGGTATGAAGAGTACTCGTACGTCTGTTCCACTCAAATTCTGGGCTTTCCGCCCTGATCCGTCATTTTCCAAAGGTCATGAATCGTGGACTTTGGAAACCCCAACTTCTCCATCGTCGCTTTTTGTGTGAGGCCTTCTCGCTTGCACTCCTGAACGGCGGCCAGCTTGCGTAGTTGCTCACTGGCGCGTGATTTGAGTACGCCACTTTCCATGCTGTCGGCCAATTCTTTCGTCCCTCCCATAAGCTCAAATTCCGCGAGTTCTTTCTGAACTCGCTGAAGAACGTCGGATGGCGAGACTTTGTCGCGGACTGCGACACACAGGGCAAGCAAAGTGACTGGATCAAATTGAAGCGCCTTCGAAAGCTTTTCGAGCTTGTTCAGCGTTGGAGATGATTTTGCATTTTCAATTTGCCAAAAGTGTTTGCGGTCACTCGCATCTCCCAGATCCTGCTGAGATAAGCCTCTTACCGCCCGAGCAGTCCGTAATACGGCCGCAAACCCTTTGCTTAATGACATCAAAGTCTCTCGAAAAACGAGGATCTAGCCATGTTGCTCAGTCCGGTGCGACGGTATATAGTCCCCGTTCCGGATTTTCCGGTGGCTCTACCAAGCTGTAGAAACAAAGCAAAAGCATCTGCGTCAGCCTCGCTGGCACGCCTGCCCACGCGCTTGTACTGACCTTATCAATTTAGCTGTAAATCGAGACTAGCTATCGATGAAGCTGTATGTGCTTTCAGATTTGCACAACGAATTTTCACCCTTTCAACCCATATCCGATGCCTTTGACTTGGTAATTTTGGCTGGGGACATTGATGTCAAGGCGAGGGGCGTGACATGGGCAAATGAAGCCTTTGAGTGCCCAGTGATCTACGTCTGCGGCAACCATGAGTTCTATGGTGGCCACATTGATCACACACTTCAAAAAATGAAGGAAGCCGCCTCACCGCATGTCCACGTCTTGGAAAACGAGGTTTTTATTTGGAATCAAACAAGGTTCCTCTGCGCCACCGCTTGGACTGATTTCTCCGCCACCGGAAATGTCGTGGCAGCTGCCCAAACCGCATCGGAGTGGATGAATGACTTCCGTGTGATCCTTACTGATGACAGTTTCCGTAAGCTGCGTCCCTGTGACCTGTTCAACCGAAATCATGCAACGCATGACTGGCTCGCCAAGGAGTTGGATAAACCTTTCGACGGCAAAACAGTTGTCGTGACGCATCACGCACCGGTGCCAGAAGTGGTCGGGGATAAACATGAGGGGCATCTGATCGCTGCTTACACCAACAGCTGGCATGCGCTCCTGGAAAAAGCGGATCTCTGGGTGTTCGGTCATACGCATCGCGCCGTCGACGTCAAGCTAGGCCGGTGTCGTGTGGTCTCTAACCCTCGCGGTTACCCGCGCGAAGACACTGGCTTTGATCCTAGTCTAGTGGTTAGCCTTTCATGAGTGCGGTCAGACGGCATGCGCCCACTAGGTGCACCTTCAATCCTGTGAAACAGTTCTGGCACATATCGACCTGTCTACATTCCAATGCTGTGAGCGCGCCGGTCGGTGTCCGATTTTTCATGCTATGCGGACTTTGAATCATGCACAGGAAAGACCAAATGCGACCCTTGGTAACTCAGATCCACTTCATAGTTGCAGCGGTATGAGCGAGGTAGAGCGTGGCACATCGACTCCGTCAGCAGTCGCCATGGCAATGGAGATGGATTTCGGTATGCCCATCACAGCGTATTTATTTGCAGCCGTAGACAGCCCTCCAATCCTGATGGGGACAGTCTATGGCGATACTACGGGGCGTTTTCGCGAAGGCGCCAGCATCCGCACGTCCAGGATTACAGGCGTCAACTTCGTCAATGGCTATTCAATAGTTCAAACCGTGGCAGGAAGTCGGTACCTCATCGTCAGTTGGGCGCCTGGTGGCCACAACATCTACATGAACCGCATCTATCACTGAGGGATCTGCGAACGCAACGCGAGAAAGACTTTCGGGTCATCCAGGTGGCAATTGGGATTGGGCAAATGACCGCTGGTTTGGTACTCGCGGTAAGAGCAGGTTAAAGCACGATTATGTATACAAGCGTCACGGACACAGACCTTCTGGGTGATTTACTTTTTGGGCCAGCGCAACCCCTTGGGGGTTCAAGGCTTGGCGACGATGAGTTGATCGAATTGGCCACTGATACTTTCGGAAAAAAGCCTTTTTGCATCGTCCGAAACTGGATGTTGTTGAATGTCATGCTTCCGGACTTCCAAGAGCGTGAAATCAAAACGCAAGGCCTATGGGCAACTCTTTTGTATGCCCAATCGGCAGTGTTCGACAGCGAGAACGTACATTCGCCTGGTGACAGCATCCTGAGCGATTACCAAAGTGACTTCGACGGCTGCATTTTTGAAAGCAAAACCACTATTTTCATCTTGGCCGGCCGAGGCGCGCGCAAACACGTGAGCTTGCCCGCTGTGGAGGCAATGGCCGCTGACATGAAGCGAGTAGAGAATACCTATGGTTGAAAATCTGTTGCCGATCCTGCGAAATCGCTATCCGGAGTTTTTCTCCCACGCGCCCCTTCGCGAAATCGCCTGTTTGCCGGGCTGGTTGGATTTTATTGATGAGTTGTGCCGCACACTGAAAGGTCACTTGGATGCGTACCCCGAGGTGCCTCAAATCCAGGTACGCCAACTTAAGGAAAAATTCGGTGGATTACGCTTTTACTACTCTGGTGGTGATATGGCGTGCCGTGAAATGGTTGCCTCTGCAGAAGAACGGTCGATGTCGACTTGCGAAGTTTGTGGACAAGCCGGGACTTTGGGAGGGGAGCAATGGCTCAGCGTACGATGCCTTGACCACGTCAACTGGTCACCCTCAGGGGACTGCGTATGAGCTCACGGAAAGCACCTTGCTGAATCCATGAAAACAGACATTTGGGTCACTGTGAATTTGCCTTCGCCAAGCATTGATCTTCACGATGTCGTTAGGCGCCGTATGCCTTTTCCCTCATTTCAATCTCTAGCCGAGATGTTGTGTATCGATGAAGATCTGCTTGGTAAGCGCATGGGGATTTCTTCCGAACTCTTGTCGAACGCGACGACTGTAGGATTTTTTCCTTTGTGGGAAAGCCGACGGCTGTATGGATTGATCGTTGCTCTACAGGCGTCCTGCGAACTGTTCGAAGGCGATGTCCAGGCAGCCGGGGCTTTCTTACGCTCGCCGCTGCGTTGTTTTAACTCAAAGGCATCTTTGGAAATGCTCATTGCCGAGGAGGGCGCGAGTGCCGTGATCGATCTGATCGGATAACTCGAACACGGCGTCCTCACCCGAATGGTTTCTATTTTATGGGGTAACGAACACGGCATTGGGAGAGGGTAGAAACCTTGAAAGAAGATTGTGCGGTAATCCAGATGCTGGATTTCTTGGCGGCTGACATTCTTCACCGCCCCGAACAATTGCAGCCTTTGAACTGAAACTTGATCGCCCGCATTACCTCGCTCGTCGGTGATGTAGACGTTGATCTGAACACACCACTCGAGCTCGATGACGAATGATGTGATTATTCCTTTATGGATAACGCCTGTCGTATTAGCAGCGTTAAAGCCCGCTATGTCAGCTCAATGGGCTCTCCAACCATTGTTTATAAAACTATGCTTTCGTCACGTCTTCTTTGTCTGCAAACATCGTGTCTTGATGACCCATCAGAAAATTGATGTGGGTTTTGATGCCAACCATTTGCCCACAATTGTAGTAATCGTGGCACAGCGACTCCATGCCGATCAGCGTTTCAACCGGTGTCATGATAGAAATATACCCTATTAAAACGGCTTTACCTGGATCTGATGGGTGAGTGTTCAAATGATAAATCGCGAAGAAATCTTCATGCTCCTCGTCATTGCATAGCTGAATTTCCCAATGGGAATCTTTGCCCAGCTCTTCATTGTAGTGTTTGATATATTCAGCTGATTTGTAATTCATGATCATCTCCTTTTTTGTTATGAGATAATTATAAAATTGGAGCAAACATGGTCGCAACTACGTCGCGCGTAGTTTTTTTCAATAAACGATGACCGGCCTAGAACGAGAAAAAATTGACAAGTTGTTTACAGCGTTATGAAGTGCGGTGTGTTCCTCGCCGTGATATTTACCGTGCAGATCTGTTGAGCGCCACGGCACGCACAAGCAAATCAGCCTAACGGTGACGACTGATAAAGGCTGGTCGTCGAAAAGAACACAGCCCGTATGCCTAACTATGCAGGTGGCTTCGCTTGAAGAGCCGATGACGTTAGCGAGACCAATGCTTTCATAAGAAGTGTTGGGGACGCGCCGAAAGATGATTGATTGGTTGAGCCTAGCTTTTTGTCTGCATGAACACGGATTACTCTGTACCTCTCAATGCTTACGAGGACTCTGATGGGGCGTTCTCTCCTTGGATCCACGCTGAGCTGCAGTTTAGCTCTGTAGTTAGGCGCCGAACGCCAATGGGACGCAAGTGGTGCACTCGGGACAACGTTGTAGTGGAGAACAGGCGCGCTCAGCGCCGAATCCCGAACTTCACGTTCATAGCCCTAAATTCCCAGTATCCAAAAAATAAGCGGTTCGGATCTCAGCAGATAGTCAGAGTTTTTGTACGATGAACCGGGAGGGGGAAGTGGCTGGCAGGAGCAAGGTTGTAAAAAGGCCGGGCGCGTTCTTGACCATCTGTACGATGCTTCAGAAATCCCAGGCCAATTCTGAAAACTTTGAGGCCAAGCCGCTTCCAATTTCAAGAAAGTCTTGTAACTTGAAGGTTGGCCTGGCTGGGTTGAGTCCATCCTTTCATTGGAAGTCGTAGAGCAGGTGTTTTCTTAAGCAGGTGCCAGCCAAAGCCTCCGTTCGTGTAGGGTTTTCGAGTCAAAAAAATCCAGCAGCGGCTGTGACGCCACCACATCACACGGAATAAGAACATGTCATTTTTTACCAAAGCCGAGGCGCGATCTGCAGCCAAGCGAGCAATGAAGAGCCGCAGTCTCGGTGAGATGAAATCAGAGTCGATGGAGTCCAATAAACGCGCGAGCAGGTTCGACGTATTTCTGTCTCACTCGATCAGCGACGCGGAGTTGGTACTCGGTGTGAAATTACTCTTGGAGGACATGGGCAAGAAGGTCTATGTCGACTGGGTGGATGACCCTGAGCTCGACCGTAGTCAAGTCAACAAACACACCGCGCAGCAGCTGCGGGGTCGGATGAATCAATGTGATTCCTTGCTCTATATCGCTACGGAGAACGCTTCGAACTCCAAATGGATGCCTTGGGAGCTGGGATATTTTGATGGCCATAAACCAGGCCAAGTCGCCATTCTGCCGGTGTTGGACAGCGAAAATCAGCGATTCGAAGGGCAGGAATACTTGGGCTTGTACCCAACCGTCGATAAGGACAGCATGAGAGGCCCCCGTAGGCCGAGTCGTGATCCTTCGGGTGACATTGCCGCTCTGCGAGGCCGTAGACCAGGGTTTCCGGTCTCAGGCATTGGCAAAATTCTCCTCTAAAGCGTTGACGACTGCTGTACAAGGGGGAGAGCGAGGTCAATTAGCTCCCTAAGATTATCCAGCCCGCTCCCCAATGCGGGCTTTTTTTCGCCCGCAACTTCTGTAGTCCGTACACCATTGCGATGAGTGATCCTGGGACTTTTGGCAGACCGACCCATGGGTAGTCATGGTTGAGGGTGCTGAAGGTCGGTTACCCAGCAGCGTGCGCCTTCACCACGTAAACCACGACCACTGCCGTGATTGCCACCAACACAGCCCCATGGAAGACGATCAATGTCTTGGAGAGGGTGGCTTTGAGCCAGTTTTTCCAACCTTGGCCTTTATCGATCACCATCATAAAGTCGATCTTGTCTTTGTCAGTGGCCCGGACTTTGTCGTAGAGCCTGCGGTAGCAGCGCTCGAGCGCCAAGAAATAGCCGTCGAGGCCCCAGAAGGCGATGCCAGGAATATAGGCCAGAAGCGCGAAACCCTTGTCAGCGTCCTTGGCAGACAGCGCAAACAGCGCTGAGATCAGGATGATTGACCAGCCCTTGAGCAAAAAGGAATTTGTGGACAGGCGATTGACTACACCTTGAACGAATTCTAGATGTTTGAGCTTTGCATCCATGGAGCTTATCCGTTAGAAATTATCGTAAAGTTGATCGATTGCCCTTGACCCCTTGAGGTTGGAGGCTTGCAGCATCCACCTTCTAAACTCCGCCTCGGAGATAGGCGTAAGCTGGCCGACGGGAGCGTCATGCGCCATGTTCAGCTGCTCGGCCGAATAGACCTCGTCCATTGCACGTTTGCTCTCCACTACCATTCTGTAGCGAGGGCGGCGCCGTACCAGTGTGGTGAAGTTGAGCTCCATGTGTATCCATGGGGACAACGTCTTGTGCTCCGCATCCACCGAGTGTTTAAGCGAAATCGATTGGTCTGTGTTCATGAAAATGATCGTGTGAGTTTGATCAATCATGCGCTGGAGCGCAGTGGTCAGAATCATGTGCACATGAGCCGTAGAGCGATTGCGCTCATCATAATCGTAGTACGTTGTGTCTTCGCGACGGCAATATTTGTTGTCGATGGCCTTAAGCAAGTCGTATATCGAGCCCCAGATGCAAGAGTCTATAAATACGTCCAGGCCGCATTTTTCCTTGAGTTCCAGCGCGATTTGAATCGCCTCGTCTACGTCTTTGGACGAGTGGGAAAGGAATATGTCAGCTTTCACGGCCGGAAAAAGCGAGTCCAGAATGAGTGACGCATCGAATGTGTCCTCATCGATCATTAGCTTAGCCAGCTCGTCGACACGTTTCTGGTTGGCGGCCTTATAGGCCATGACTTTCGAGTTATCGACAGGGTAAGAGAAGGTGTCGATGCTGAGATTGAAACCGCGATCCATCTAAAAACTTCCTTAGTTACCGAAATTCCGTTCGCTATCCGTTTCGATGCCGAGAATGCTGGTGTACAGGGAGAAATAGTCCCTGGATTTTTCAAGCTCCTTGAGGCGGTGATCAGCGTGGGTAGAGGGGAGGGTCGCTGTGGCACCGCCCCCCGCTCGGACTGCAATGATCTTGGCCTTGGGAAACTTGGACGTGAACAACTTGTATTCTTCGATGATTCCCTCCATGCCGCCGATAAAGATGCCGGCCTGGAACTCATTGTCTTCCATCATCCTATCGCGCATGGACAGTACGCTGTCTTTGAGCGTTTCTTCCTTGGCGATTAGGCGGATGTCTGCAAAACCTTGGTTTTCGAGCGGAAACTTGTCTTCAAAATACGCAGACTGATAGACAGTTGCGCACTCAATACTTTGAAGTTTAAAATTTCTGCCCGCGGCATAGACCATTGGCGTGATCGAAGGGTGGCCGCCAAACACAATGCGTCGCCGCCCGAGCACGAGAAGCAAGAGTGACCTCACGGCCATTTGTATTTGGTACGGGTGGCAGTCATCAAAAAATGCTCTGCCGCGGGTCGGCACACTGGCGGACAGGAAGATCGATTTTTTCATTTTCGCCAGTCCAAAAATAGCAAGCCCGAACTATAAGGATCGATTAATCGAACATCCTTTTCCAGGTAGTTGCTAATCCAATCCATATGCGACTTCCACCGTTTCTCTTCAATTCCTAGATTATCGTACACTACAGCCACAGGCGCTGGGTGATTGTCAAGTGTCGCTTCGTGCAGAGTATAGGTCGTCGGCACCCCTAGCGCTGGATAGACGTAAATGGGCTCACCACGCTTCGGCTTCACGGTAAGGCTTCGTCGTAGTGAATAGCCCTCGATTGTCGCGTGGGCACGTTTGAGCGAGCTCCCGAACGCGTCCATCAGCTGGTGGTAGCGCGTGGCGACACCTTCTGCGCGTAAATCCTCAGCCGATCGGCAGATGAGTGCGAGACACTCTTTGGTCAACGACACCCCATCAGGCAGGAAATCGTCCTTTTTCAGAAGAAGATCCAGTGTGATCTGGCTACGGTCATCGAGATCTACATCTGGCCAACCCGCTCTGAGGATCGGAATGCCCCGAAACATGGCGCGCCCGAATTCCAAGGTAGTCCAACGGCTCTCGAAATAGGTCGGGGTGTCCAAATAGATCATGACATCGGTGTCGCACAGCTTCTGCCACAGCACTTCCTGGAAGTGTTCGCCGGGCAGAATCTCATGGGTATCGAGGAACACATCGAACAAACGCTCTGAAAGCGCTGCATAGAGCTGCAGCGCAGCGGTGGTCGATTCCGTCCGTCGGTAGCTGAGGAATACACGCCGCTGCCGGGGCAGAAGCGATGCGCATTCCAGCAAACAATTGACAATCGTAGGGATATCTGCAGAGTCAAGGCCAAGCCCGTTGAGGATCGAGACAGACGGCGGAAATTCCTCGGTCAGCTTTCCAAGTTTCGATGCGACAGGGATGACAGGAATACCATCCTTCATCATTTTCGTGATGTGCTTTTCCTGGCCGTCAGGAAGGGGAAAGCACAGAGCCGCTGTGCATTTACCATCTGCGACCTGATATTTATCAGGCGGCCCTGCGTACCAATCGACCTCGACATCGAGGTTGAGCGACAGTACGGCAAGCTTCGCCTTCAACGCTTCGTGGAATTCCTCAAGGAAACCGTCGGGAGGCGAGCCGAAAATAGCCAGGTAGTAAGAAGCGTCCTGCATGGTGTTTCTCATCGATAGAGTGGTGAGCGGGGCGGTTAGTAGCGATTTCTGATCGCTATCGCTTCTTCGACCCACTTTCCAAGATTTTGGGAAATATCGGCGTACCGTGTGGCGCTGTCGTATCCCGCTGGATCATACGCACGTACGATATTGGAAAGCGCGACATTACCCACGTTGAACTTGGCGAACGGGTTGATCCCGGCTCTGGCGGTCTGGCCGTTGCGATCAGTGATCCCGTGAATGTAGATCCCAAGCAGTCCCAGGCCTTTTTCCCAAGCTTGCTTGATTTCGTAGTCAATCCATTTACGGCCTGCGGTTTGCTCACCGATCAGCACAATGGCGCAGGAGCAGCCATTCATTTCGGTGTTGATCCAATTTTCGATTGCCTGCTCACTTCCATTCTTCACAGCTTCCCAGCCGTTGTCGTAGGCCTCACGCTCACCATGAATGGCTCCAATCGAGCGAATTTTCGCGGCTCGCCAATTATCGGCTTGGTAGTGAAAGCTGTAGAAGCAATGGCGCATGACTGTCTCCGCGCAGGTAATGCAGCACCGAGGGCTCGTTGCTGCGGGCGTTGATATCATAGGGCCGCATTTGGCGCGGCGCTACAGCGTCCTACCAAAGATAAATCACGTCTGGGCACCCTGCGCGGGCAGTGTGTGAAGTGTCGACTCGAGCAGGTTGCTTCGATGGGCAAATGGCCTATCGACTGCGGGTCTGGCTGTGTTTGCCAGGAGCTGTAAGGGTAATGGATCAATGCGCCCAGGCTAAGAGTTGTGCGCATGGTTGGTAACGTGTCATTCACGGTGCGGTGCTGAATTGATCTGAGTGTCGTTTTAGCTTTAATCACTTTGCGTAATAAGACCTTTTTCGTAGAGTTGCTTAAACACAATCTCAGTCAATATTTGGGCATAATTCATCATCAAACCCAGCAGATCACTAAGATTATAAGTCGAGAAAATGCGAAGGGTTGGGTCGGTATGACCAAGGAGGAACACGTGAGTTTCTTTGGAGTCTTTTAGGTTTTTGAAGAACTTGTTGGCTTTAGCTGTAAGCCTCTCTTTGTCTTTCTCATTTATTGCGGACGCTTTTAGAGTGCGAGCGATCACTTCGTCTTTGTTTTTGGCTAGACCTGAGTTGTGGACGATCAAGTGGCGCAACTTGGATATTAAGCGCAGCTCAAATCCTACGTGGCAATCGAGATGGTTTTTTGTTTCTATTTCTCTGAGTTCTTTGAATGTGTTCCTGAAACAGGAGAGGATGCTATTTGGTTTGTTCTTTTTGAGGGCCACCTGGTTCAGAAACCAGCTGAAGTCTTTGGTTGATAATTCCGAAAAAGCAATATTACCAAAGTCCGACTTCGGCCAGAAGTCGATGTCGACGTACCCTATTCCTGCGTAGAGGTGTTCTAGAAAATCTTCGAACGCTTCGTAAGCTTCTGCCAATACCCACTGATAGTGTCGGTTTTTATGAATATAAGCAGATCTAATTTCATCGTCTAGAAACAGACGTTTAGCACCATAGGTTGTCGCTCGGCCGTTTCTCAAGTCATGGTAGATCATGTTATGGACAGAGCGAGGAATATCCTCCATGCCCGATTCGTGCTCATGTTTTTTCTCTTCTTGCAATCTTCGCAATTCACTATCAAAGCGAGAACTGATCGAGCTTCTCAGTGCGCTCGTTTCAGTCATCTTATGTTTGAATGCTGCGAGTGCATCTAAAATTTTTTGCGCTTTCAGAGGTTCGTTCATGGCAGATCCTTAGGGGCATCCCATTCATTCATTTGAATATTTCCAGAAGTTCGTGGCGTCGATGCGAGTAATCGTGACGAGCGAGCTTCGGCCATGCCGTCCACCAGCATTGGCACCGTGTGCGCGTCTCTCAAGGTCTTTTTCTGATGCGATGAGAGAAAAATTCTCTCTGGTGGTAGGCTTCGCGTGGCCCAAACCTCGGATGTGGCGTTGCATTGGGGCCTAGGAGCGCGTGAGAAGCCTGGCGCGTGAGCGTTGTCGCACAAAATGGAGATTAGTTGTAGTGGATGCCCCAAAGTCTGACGCTCAAGTTGATGAGATCGTTGAGCCCTCTTTTTCTAAAAGTCTACTGAGTCGCATGATCAACCGTCTACTCGATGCAGCCGGTGTGCAACAGGCATCGGCTTGGAGAGCTGGTCGTGCAGCGGGGCATCATGATGGATACCAGCGGGGCTTCAGTTTGGGGCAGGCTGCTGGGCTTGTCACAGGAGATGAGCTGGGCCATGAGCGCGGTCTTGGCGAAGGCCATGTGAGTGGCCAGGAAGAAGGTCGAGCCCTTGGCTTCGAAGAAGGGCAGGTAACAGGGTTCGAAGCCGGGCACAAAAAGGGATTTGACGAAGGCAAGCTGGTCATCGAGGTTCAGCCAGGCCCAGAACCCATGATTGAGGCTCCCGGGATTCGCGACGACCAACTCTTTAAAGATTGGCGCTTCCCAATCACTGATGAGTTGGAGGCGCAAATTAGAGCTGAGGTTGCTGACAAAATGCCGAAGCAACCACCCTCTGCGGATCAGTGGAAAATGATTCTGTCCAAGACGCCTACGACCTCTGTGGTTGCCGGCGCGGGGAGTGGCAAGTCAACGACCATGGTGCTGCGACTCCTGGTGCTAAGGCATTACTTGGGCGTCGATTTCTCGAACCTCACCGTGGTGACCTTCACTGTTGAGTCCAAGAAGGATTTCGCGAAAAAAGTTCGCGAGGTCTTCAAGCTTTGGGGCTATGACATTTCGCATGATGACTCGCTTAAAATCGTTCGCACCTTCCATTCACGAATTTTGTCCTTCGCTCGGTGCCTGCCGGGCATGAGTCAAGTGCAGCCTTTTGAATTCTTGGAAAAGGATGGCAGCACGAAAGAGAAAGGTTCCATGTTCCAAGTGAAGGTTGGGGAGCCCCAACTTGAGCTGATGAACGAATGCTATATGCGCCTTTACGACAAGAATCCAGACTTTAAAACGCTCATCGGCAAGCTATTTCGCCACGCGCTAGCGATGGAAAAAGTGAACGCAGATAGTCCTGATGCACTAAAGGCGCAACGCCAAGCTCGCGACTTGGCCAAGGCTGACGATGACATTTGCGACACTCTGGAAAAGCTGTGGCGAGCTGCAGGTAAATGGCCGATCGAGGGCATCGAGCCTTCGCGTAAGGTGATCCAGCTCCTAGGCCAAGATTTCCAGGTCAACGGTTACATTCCGGAGCTCGACGCTTTCGTCATCCTGGGCGTAGATAAATCTGAGCCAAGTGATTTGAAGGCTAAGGAAGGGCGCTTTCCTTACCTGAGGGCGGATGTAAAGAACAAGCGAATCCTCTTCCAAGCTCACTGCAACCGTCCGGTGATCTACCTCAAAAGCTATGTCGAGTCAGCTAGCCCCATTGAGGCGATCCGAAGCTTGGTAAACACCTGTCCCAAATTCACCTACAAGCTCGAAGGTGACATCGCTGCGCAGTACATCACCGAGGCGTTCTACAGCGCCGCATCGTACATGGAGAACCTTGGCCTGGATGTTTTCGAGGCGATCCGAGCCATGCGCTTGCGCAAAGACGACGCGGATCGCGATTTCTTCCATGCCCTCGCGATCTACTGGAGCGACTTCACACGCATGCTCTTCAACATGACTCCGCCGGTCATGACGTTTAACACGATGTTCGCTATCTTCAGCGAGCGTAAGCCGCACAATCTTCGTGCACTGACGCCTGGGGTTTTGCGACCGATGACCACCTTGCTCGTCGACGAATTCCAGGACGTCGGGGCCAATACCATCTCGTGGATTCGCGCGACTTTCGCCGAAATCGAACGACGGAATTTGACTGTTCCTACCAATGGCTCACCGGCCTACGCCTCGCTCATGGCGGTCGGTGATGACTGGCAGAGCATTTACGGATGGCGAGGCAGTTCGCCGCACTACCTCATCGATTTTGACAAGGTTTTCCAATCGCCAGAGCCCAATCGAGTGTTCATGCAGGAGAATCATCGTTCGCATCAGATGGTAATCGATGCCGCGGAGGAAATTGTGAAACGCACACCTGGTGGTGTGCCTGGGAAGCGGGGGATTGCCAAAAACGGCTCAGTGACAGGGCACCAGGTACCGGTAGAAGTCCGAGATATGGATTGGAAACAAATCGCAGCGGATGTGGAGCGTCATTACGATGCGGGCGATTCGATTCTCATCCTGACACGCTCAAACTCCGTCAAGGAGGAGGCGCGTGACGCGCTGGAAGATCTTCGAGAAAGAGCCAGGCTGGAAAAGCGCTCTAGTGAGATACATTTCCTGACCTACCATTCTGCTAAGGGCCTGCAGGCCAAAGCCGTTTTTCTTCTTGGAGATTGCGACCTTAAAACCTCCTCACCATCCAAAAATGACCTGTATACGCAGGCAGGTATGAATCGCCCAGGTGACCCGTGCGGTTACGACACTTCACAGGGGGAAGAGGCGTTGCGCACTGCTTATGTGGCGATAACCAGAGCCATCACCTACTGCTACTGGTATCTGGATGACGAGTCGAAGCCTGCCATTCAAAGGGCCAGCCGCTACATCAACGCGGCACAGCCGTACTGGAATAAGGTCAATGCTCCCGTGCCCGCTTCCGCCAGCAAAGCTAAAACGCCGGCAAAGCATCCTGGCAACCGTGTTTATTGAATGCATCAACGAGTGGGTAGCGACACCGGAGCGAGCGATTGAGTGAGTATCTCGTTCGATTCCTCGAAGGTGACGATCCCTTGATGCGCGACGAATCCGACGCACTGATGCGTTAGACAGGCAGTCGGTGTAATCACTGGTTATTGGGACTAATTGAAAATGTTCGGAGTGGAAGCCATGGGAAACCATCAACAGCTTGTGGAGCAGGCGCTTGGCGGAGACTTACCCAAGCTTGCGGTCGACTTCTTTGTTGTCTTCGCAAGGTTTGAATGTGCACTCAAACGATCCATTACCTATGCCGCGCTGGATAGAGAGAAGGTGAGCGCGGACTGGGACGGCTTCGCACGAGATCTGGGAAATAGCTTTCTAGAAGAAGTGATTGCTCAAGAGATGGCTCCAGATCTGGTCAATAGGCCACCCAAGCAACAGGTCATGCTCCCCGACGAAGGTGGTCTAGGATGGCGCGAAACTCCGGTAGTCAGAAACTCTGCGGAGCTTTTCGTCGCAATTCGCCGAGCGCGAAACAACCTGGTGCATGGTGCCAAATATCGTGACGGGGCGACCGGCCACGTAGATCTTGTAGAGGGATCCGAAAGGGACAATATGCTTTTAGATCAATCTCTGGCGGTACTGGGCCTCGCGCTTGAGAGAAGCCCAGATGTCCAGCGTTTTTTCCTGCGGTATTGAGTGGCGGCGTTCTCCAGTTGGCTTACCGCTGTCCTCGCTTAGCGTCGACGGATTCAATTCAAGACGTTGGCCGCTCTCTGCCGATCGAAAAAAGAAGTCACTCGACATTCGGGTTGGCCTTCTGCAAGGATAAGTCCTTCCCATGCCAAGTTTAGACATATGCATACCCTTTCAGTCCAACAGCTATACGCTTTACGCTTAGCGATCTTTGATAATGCAGCGGCGTTACATCACGAGTCTGAACTTCTACTGCGAAATGAAATGTACAGCCGTGCGTACTTGCTCGCACATTTCTGCATTGAAGAACTTGGTAAGATCCCTATCTTGATAGGTGTCATTAGTCGACTCGAAAAAAATGAAGCGGTCGACTGGAAGGATGTCAAAAAGCGCTTCACCAACCACATGAGCAAAATTGGGTCGCAAAACGGCCACTTCTATGCTTTTGGTCGAACAAGCGAGGTCGTTGGTGATAACGGTATTCCATGGCTGATTGCTGCGAACCGATCTGTTCCCGAATACTATAACAAGAAGAACCTGTCGACATACGTGGACGTCAAGGATGGAGCGATCCTGCGCCCAAGTGATGCTATAGACAAAAACGGCGCCACGAAGCTGGTAAGTTACGCGTCAGATTGCCTGAATGCTCATCGGCGTTCTGAAGAATTGACCAACCCAATTGTGTACGAGACCCATGAGGACGGCAGACTTTGGGAGCACGCCGATTAAGTGGTGTTATGGGGCTTTGCACTGCGGGAATCGGTTTCAGGAAGGATTCCCGATAGTGCGTCAATATTCGGGTGTACTTTTACTATTTTTGCGGGTATCGAAGGCTTGCTGTCTAAACTGGAAATGATTGCATGAGTGCCGATCTATTTATCTCTTACGCGTGGACATCAACGGCTCATCGAGAGTGGGTTCGCTTGCTCGCTAGCCAACTCCATCTAATCGGGTATGACATAAAACTTGATGAGGAGGTTGATTATGGATCAAGTCTGACTGGTTTCATGCGACAGGTTACAGAGGCTGCTCACGTTCTGTTGATTGTCGACGAGAATTACGTTGACCGCGCCAACAATAAACCAGAATCGGGAGTCGGCAAAGAGACAAGGTGGATGAATGAGGCTTTCCTGAGCAAGCCTGCTACATGGTTGTCAGTCGTCTTCATCAATAACCCTGAAAGTCTCTTGCCTGATTGGCTTAAAGATCATGATCCAAAGGGCTTTGACTTTAACTTCTACCCCGAAAAGAATGAATTTCCCGGGTCGCTTCAGCTCGAAGAAATCTGGCGATGGGTTGAGGGGTTACCTGCAAATAAGGCGCATGCTGTCCCATTATCGGTGGTTCGTAAACGCGCCGCACGTCTTGAACGTATTGGTGCTCTCCGTGACAAGGCTCTCTACGCGAATCCCGCCCTCAAAGGGCGCGTAACCTTTCGTTATAGAGACCATGCTCACTATACGATTGGTCACGGAGAGTACGAATTCAAAGTAGCATTTAGTGGAGCTTCCACCAATAGCGTCCATGTCTACATAGATGGCGGTCTTGAAGCTATCGGTCTGATTGCTGATCCAACCTTTAATCCACACACTGTTGCTTCTTACTTAACGCCTGGTCGCGCTGTCTCACCAGATGTGGGGCAGCGGATTGTGCTACTTAATTCACATGGGGTTCTGTGTATCATCGCAATAGATGAGGTGCAGAGTGAAGTCAACACTAAAGACTATGTTCCAGAACATGTAACATTCACTTATGAGGTTCTGGTGAATGACTAGGCGTTGTACGTAGAGAAGTGCCCTATACACCGCTGCCGGGAGGTCAATGTGCTCACTGTCGCATGACTTTTTGCGAGTTGCAGTAACGGGTCGCCAGGCGGTGTAGTAGCTTCAGCCAATTCACAGTGTGATGTCGACCCAAGTAGCGACCCCACCAACCGCGATTTGGGTAAATACTTCGGCCAATTCCCGATGGCATTTGCCTAATCTCAAAAATGTCCTATCGCGCTTGTGCGCGCTCCTGAGGATATTGCGGGCGAATAATATCTTCTCCCATAAGAGCGAAGGCCGCTTGGTGATATTCAATGTTTCGACGGTACCGGAGGCTAGGGCATGGAAGAACTGGATGGTACGGGGTGGGACTGAGTTTTTGCCGGGCAATGTCAAGAAAAATATTTTTTCAGAAGGCCCCTTGAAAAAAATTTTCAGCAACGGATCTTTATATTTGAGACCAACAGAAAAGCAGCGATCTCGGCGCTCTGCCTTCCACCGATTCTGCGGGAAAAATGATGGTGTTTTTGGCTTTTGCAGTGATCCTGCTTCTGGCCTTTTTCTCCCGGTGTATCCTGCTGACGCCGATGTGTGACTGCCCTATGGGCATAGCAAAATCGGCACTGTGCGGCGTAAGCCGCTGCTTTCACGTTTGATTTCAAACAACGAGCGTTTTTTTTGAAAAAAATACCCGTGTTGGACAACACGCGCACAAAGCCGCGTAACAACGGGGTCGGTGATGTATAGGGAGCGTGAATTCGCGGGGTGGGGCGCATCAAAGTGATGGCATCCACAAGCACCATTCAGGGCATACCATGATCCCCGCACTCAACCCTGCAAAAGTCTCTGCCAGCGTGCCTAAGTCGGCTTGCTTGGAGAAGGGAAGGGAGGCCGCTCTGGAGTAGCTTTGGGAATGCCAAAGCCAACCTTGCTTTTCTTGGCCGCTGCTTCGTTGAGATCTACTGGATTAAGGTGAGCCAAGCTTATCTGAAGGCCGAATTTCTTAAATACAGCTTCCAGGGTTGAGAGAGTCGGATTCCCGCTATCGACCTCAAGCTGCGACAGAGCCCGCTTTGAAATTTTGCTGGCCAGCGCGAACCGCTCTTGGCTCACACCCAGAAGATTTTCACGAAGACGCTTAACGGCGCCGCCAAGCGTCAGTTTCCCTTTGGCGACCTCATCGGCCACTGCTTGAATGTAGGCCTTGCGCTCTTCTAGGGTCATCTCCTTCATATCCACCCTCATCCCTCCAAGCAAGTATCCAGATTGTTGATAGGATTGCTCTTCGCGTTGTGAGCTCTAAATATCTTGCCAGGTGCTATCAGCCAACACTTGGACGGTGAGTTCCTAGGCCAAAACAATGGTCAGCGCATTATAATGCACTAATGTATGAACAATGAAGGATGGCAGCGCATTAAAATGCGCTGGTTGAGTGCTCATCGCCTTCTCAGTGCTATGTAAAAATACTACGAAAAGCCCCGGCACTGATGGCTGGGACTCTTCAACACCTCAACCAAACGGCTTGTGCCAGGCTGGGGTTCTGGCTTGATTCAGAAACTACCTATGCGCTACAGCGGCTGTTGATTCGTGCCTTTAAGCAACTAGCTCGGCTCTTAAAACTCTTCAAATGTCCAATTTTACCTATCGTTGCGATCAGCGAAGACAGGACTCGTCTCACGGCGCTATGCCTTCGAATTTTAACCTGTTTGGCGTGCACCGGTAGCTACCACAATCGACGCGTTTGCCTAGCGTAAAGCAATAGGGGCAGAGCATCTGACGAAATACTTAAGCAAGCATAGCCGCCGTCGCGAACCAGGAGGAAGGTCATGAGAGACGGTGAGCCGCCAGATGCTCCATTTCTCGAATCCAGCCCCTCAGAAATCGACGCCAATCATTGGCATAGCTTCCTTCCGAAAAACGTTCGGAGAGTGTGTTGGCTGCTTCGAATCTCGTTCGCCAAACTTGAGGAATGTGCTGGTCTAGAACGATCACGAAATGGTGGCCGTCGCTGCTTTCGTACTGCGTTTCCGGCACATAATTTCTCAACTCTTCTATCGTCATGATCTGAGCTTCCCCGTGGGGTTGTTCGAGATCTTGCCGGTCAATTTCATCGAGAATGCTCAGGTGAGGTTTTGCGCGTTCATCACCGGGTTGCAATCCTTCCAGATTCCATAAAGCCGCACGTCTTGCGCGCTCACGCTGCCACAGACTTTTCAAGTCGACTGCCATCAGTGTTCCCTTAATACATTCACATTCCGCGCTAACGCTTATCGGTAGGAGTGAGTTTAAGCTTATCCACACCTTCCTGGACGATCCAAGCTGTTTCCATCAGTAAGCGTAATTGTACGCTGTTGGACGTTTGCATCTGAATGCGCTCATCGAACAGTGTTCAAGCAAAACGAGTTTGGGGCGTCGTGAATTCTTGATGGGCAGAGTCAACAAAAATATTTTTTCAGAAGGCCCCTTGAAAAATTTTTTCAGCGACGGATCTTTATTATTTGAGAGCAACAAAAAAGCCGCGATCTCAGCGCTCCACCTTCCACCGATCCTGCAGGGGAAACGGTGTTGGTTTTTGCTTTTGCGGTGCTTCTGTTTCTGTCCTTTTTCTTGCGATTTATCCTGCTGACGCTGATGTGTGACTGCCCTGTGGGCATAGCAAAGTCATCCCTTCGCGGCGCCAGCCGCTGCTTTCCAGTTTGATTTCAAACAACGAGTCATTTTTTTTAAAAAATACCCGTGTCGGACAACTTTTGCGTGAGCGGAGTCCGCGTATGAACTGGAGAGAGCAAATGGAAGATGAGATTGAGTTGAAGGTTTGGCGCTTGGCGCAGCAGACTAGTGACCCGGTAGCGTTTGTGCGACTGGTTGAAGAGGCGGTCGGTAGTTTCAAGAGAGATCCTGGGTTCGATCCTATCGTGCGTTTGCACGCCTCAGGGATTGGCGTGGATGGCATCAGGGTGCTGCGTGATGCCCTGAAACGTCGTGATATCTATGCAGGCCCAACTGCAGGCTACGTCGAGCTCAGGTCTCGTCTGAATATGCATTTGCGAGACCAGTTGCAATTGCACCTAATGGGGTCGGGGCAGGCCACTGACGAAATGAAGGATGATCAGTTGGGTCGAGACCTGGGACTGTAGAAGGCTCCACGTTATCGCGCTCCTCCGCATCCCAGCATAACTCCCGGCGAGTGGGCTTCAAACCAGCCTGCAGTCTGCACGTGACCAAGTTCATGGGCGAAGAAATTGGCTGCTGTCCAGAATTCATCGGTCTGGACGTCATGCATCGCCGAATCACCGAGATAGCGCCGATCAAGGAGGCGGTCGCTACATACATGATGCGAGCCACGGAGAAACTCTGGGCTCAACAGTCACTATGCAAGAAGATCAGGGTCAGCTTTCGCACGGGTATGTTCAACCCAGAGGATGCAAAATAAGCCAATGGTGTGCTGGTTGAATTGCCTTACCCAACGGATGATGTTCGATTGATTGGCGTGCTGAATTCGATCAATGAGCGATGGGGATAGGGAAACACTGCGCTTGGCGAGTACCAACCGATCCTGATTGGGGGAGCGCCGAGAGGTGATGAGCCAGAGCTTCACGACGCGGATTGATCAGCTGTGGACGGTGTACTGCAAGTGATTCGAATCGCGCATCAATGGGGTTGTTCGAGGAGCCGGCAAAACTGATTTAGCCCAAATTATGACTCAGCCATAATTTCACGCTGCTTCGTTTCAATGTTAGGTTTCCCAAGCAGTCCCTATTGCATGAGCGATTTGCAATATACTATTAGATAACTACTGAAAAGAGACCTACCATGTCTAAACTCGCTGAATTTCGCCAGCTCGAAAAACACCTTGCAGAACAGCTCCAAGCTCTCGAAGCGCTGAAAGGCGATGCTGGCCTCAAGAAAGAAATTGAATTCGAAACGAAGCTTCGGGCTCTGCTAGCCGAGTACGGCTACAGCTTGCCGAACGTGATCAAACTTCTTGATCCTCAGGCTGGTCGGCGTGCATCTGGTGCTGAGCAAAAAGCCGGTAGCCGTAAAGTTCGTCAATTGAAGATCTACAAAAATCCGCACACCGGCGAATTCGTCCAAACCAAAGGCGGCAATCACAAGATTCTGAAGGAATGGAAAGCAGAGTATGGTTCGTCGAACGTCGAGTCCTGGCTGACCAAGTGAATTTGGTTTGAGTGCAAAAAAAGGTTTAGTCGTTTTACACCTACAAAACGACTGGCTCTTGGTGGAATAACCCTGCGATGAGAATCTGAGCCGTGACCTTGGGCTCCCAGTTTGATAAATGAGTTATCGACGTGTTTTTTGATTCATTCCTATAGTGTATTCCCTGCTCCATCTGCTGATTGGTGCTGATGGTGCTGGAGCCTGCCACAACGACGGCGTGGACCTTGCTAGTCAATGAGCTCGTGTGCAAGCGAATGTGCATACGAGGGGCACTGATGATCCTGATTTCGGATAATTCGCAGTGCCCAGCGGATGGGCTCTTGCCGTCTTACCGCACGACAGACGTCAAGCAGGATGACCCTCGAACGATTTCGCAAGGAAATCAATCAGTGCCCGTACCGAGGGAAGCAACCCTCGGCGGGAGGGGAACACTGCCGTGATGACGCCCTCAACGGGTTGCCACTGTTCGATCAATTTCATTAAACGGCCATCAGCCAACTCCTGACTGATCGTTGTCAGCGGCAACACCGCTATGCCAACGCCCTCGAGCACTGCACTTTTGAGCACGGCTATATCGTCGCTGACTAGGCGCGGAAAATGACTGACCTGAGCTGTTTCACCCGTTGGCCCGTTTAGTTGCCAGTGGTAGTGCGACTGAACCGTGCCCCAGGCCACACTGGGCAGATCGATGAGGTCCGCCGGCAACGTGAGATCAGGAAAAAGCTGAACGAGGGCCGGGCAGGCGACCAGTACCTGCGGACTTTTCGCCAGCACTTTCATCACCAATTCACTGTCCTCCAACGGCGGGACACACAGGCTCAAGGCCAGATCGTAACCTTCGCTGATCACGTCGACCCGGCGGTTATAGCTCTTCACATACAACTCGACCGATGGGCACTGGGCCATGAACCGACCCAGTACCGGGGCGAGCCAGAAATTCAGCAATGGCGTGGTGCAACTCAAGCGGATCACCCCTCGCGGTTCCGAGCGATTCTGCTCAATCACATCCTCTGCCGATTCCGCCTCGGCCATCATCGCCACACAGTGTCGGTAGTAGGCCTGACCAATGTCAGTGACCTGAAACTGCCGTGTCGAGCGCTGGATCAGCCGCACGCCCAACCGACTTTCCAACTGATTGACCCGGCGACTCAGCGTTGACTTGGGCATGTCCAGCGCGCGGCCAGCAGGGGCGAAACCGCCATGTTCAACCACTTTGGCATAGATAGAGAGTTCGTTGAGGTCAATCACCGGAGGTTTCACCGTTCCATTTTCGAGACTGTGAAGTCTAATCCGCTGACTACCGACATCCAAGTTCGGCGACTAAGGTAATTGCTTGGCTTCGTCACGAGCGATGCTCCATGAAGAACATTCTGGGTATCTATGGCAGCCCCAAGCGGCACTGGGTAGGCGATGGCTTGGCTGTGCGGTCATTGTTTACGTACGGCATATTGGGGCGCCATATCAGCCCGTTTTTAATGCTCGACTATGCAGAGTCCACGGATTTTCCGGCCTCGCGGCATAGGCGAGGGACAGGTCAGCATCCGCAGCGCGGATTCGAAACGGTGACGATGATGTACCAGGGCGAGCTGGAGTATCAGGATTCCACAGGTGCGGGCGGCAAGATTGGCCCTGGAGATGTTCAGTGGATGACAGCGGCGCGCGGGATGCTTCATGAGACATACCACTCGGCGGATTTCAGTAGCACGGGTGGAACACTGGAGATGGTGCAACTGTGGGTGAATCTGCCCGCGAAAAACAAAATGTCCGGGCCTCGATATCAGACGATTTTGAATCGCGACATGGTGCGAGTCAGCCTTCCTGACGATGCAGGTCAAGTGCGCGTGATTGCCGGTGAGTACGCCGGGCGCAAAGGCCCTGCACAGACATTCACACTCATGGATATATGGGACATACGTCTGAACGCAGGCAAGAGCATTTCCTTGCAGTTAAGGGCGGGCTTCACCTGTGCAGTCGTCCTGCTCACTGGGGGCATTGGGCTGAATGGCAATGCGGTTTTGCGGGATGCACAGGTGGCGCTGCTTGATCCTGCTGGCGTCAAGCTATTGCTGGAGGCCAGTAGCGATTCGAAGCTGGTCCTGCTCTGCGCAGAGCCCATTGATGAGCCCATCGTTGGCCAAGGTCCGTTTGTCATGAATACCCAGGCAGAAATAGTCCAGGCCATCACGGACTTCAACAGCGGCCACTTTGGACAGATTACCCCGTGATCATTTTCGGAGTGTCATTGGTTGACATTGCGAAGTCTGTCGGCGGCTAAGCCGTCTTTTCTCAAAGGAGAACGTCATGAGTACCCCGGCTAATTTCAACAACCAGAGACCCGTCATCGACCCCTCCAATGTCGCCATGCTGCTGATCGACCACCAGAGTGGCCTGTTCCAGACAGTGGGCGATATGCCGATGCCAGAACTACGATTGCGCGCCGCGGCGTTGGCCAAGATGGCGACGCTGGCCAAGATTCCGGTCATCACCACCGCCTCGGTGCCACAAGGCCCAAACGGCCCACTGATCCCCGAGATTCATGAGAACGCCCCACACGCCCAGTACGTGGCGCGCAAGGGGGAGATCAATGCTTGGGACAACCCGGAATTCGTCGCTGCCGTGAAGGCCACGGGCAAGAAGCAACTCATCATTGCCGGCACCATCACTAGCGTGTGCATGGCGTTCCCGGCCATCAGCGCCGTGTATGACGGCTATCAGGTCTTTGCCGTGGTGGATGCCTCAGGCACCTACACCAAGATGGCCCAGGAAATTACGCTCGCGCGAGTGGTACAGGCGGGTGTGGTCCCGATGGATACCGGTGCTGTCGCGTCTGAGCTGCAAAAATCCTGGAACCGTGACGATGCGCAGCAATGGGCTGAGGTCTACACCAAAATTTTCCCGGCCTACCAGTTGCTGATCGAAAGTTACATGAAGGCTCAAACGGTAGTGAGTAACCACGAAGTTTTGGACTCCCAACGCAAGTAACTGAATCCAACATGAGGGGAGTGCGCCCTCATCAGTGGAGGCCATCAGGGCTTCCGTTGTTCACCTGGAGAATGAAAATGTCCACTGCCTACAAACGTCTCGATAAAGATCAAGCGGCCGTATTGCTGGTCGACCATCAGACCGGTCTGTTGTCGTTGGTACGCGACATCGATCCGGACAAGTTCAAGAACAACGTGCTGGCGTTGGCCGATCTGGCCAAGTACTTCAAACTGCCGACGATTCTCACGACCAGCTTTGAAACGGGCCCGAACGGCCCACTGGTGCCGGAGTTGAAGGCTCTGTTCCCGGATGCTCCATACATTGCGCGCCCAGGGCAAATCAACGCCTGGGACAACGAGGACTTTGTCAAAGCCATCAAGGCGACTGGCAAGAAACAACTGATCATCGCCGGGGTGGTGACCGAAGTCTGCGTGGCGTTCCCGGCGCTGTCGGCAATCGAGGCGGGCTTTGATGTATTTGTGGTGACCGACGCGTCCGGTACCTTCAATGCCCTGACTCGTGATTCGGCGTGGAACCGCATGTCGACGGCCGGCGCACAATTGATGACCTGGTTCGGGCTGGCCTGTGAGCTGCACCGCGACTGGCGCAATGACATCGAAGGGCTGGGAACGCTGTTCTCCAACCACATTCCGGACTACCGCAACCTGATCACCAGCTACACCCAACTGACTTCCGACAAGTAAGTTCGAGCCAGGGACCACGACAGCATCAGTGGCCTTTCACAGGTGTGTCGAACAGGCCCTGATCTGTCGGGGCCTGTTTCAATCAGGATTTGTTTTATGCGGTCTGCTTGAGGCTTTATGTCTGGATCATCAGGCATGGAGCCTCGCGGTAAGAGAGATAACGATGAGCAATCAAGAGCCCCAATGTCAGTTGTCCTCTTCCTTGGATTGTCCGATGGAAGAGGGCGTTAAAGCGATTCAACGAATCACTGCGCGCTCCGCCGAAGTGGGTGGCGGGATTACCGTCAACCGATTGATGCCCTCGCGCCAACGACGAATGATCGGCGCGTGGTGTTTTCTCGATCATGCCGGCCCTGCGGTGTTTGAAAAAAAAGCCGGCCTGCGCGTCGGTCCCCATCCGCATATTGGCTTGCAGACCTTCACCTGGATGATCAAGGGCAAGGTGCTGCACCGCGACAGTCTGGGCAACGTCCAGGTCATTCGCCCGGGTCAGGTCAACCTGATGACGGCCGGACGGGGGATCACCCACACAGAAGAGTCGCTGCCTGACGAGCACCATCTGCACGCCGCGCAGTTATGGATTGCCTTACCGCAAGGCGAGGAGAACTGCGCTCCGGCGTTCGATCACTATCCAGACTTGCCAGTCTGGGATGAAGGTGGAGTGAAGATTACCCTGCTGGCCGGGAGCTTCGAGGGTCGCATCGCCCCTAGCCGCATTTTTTCGCCGCTGGTGGGAGTGGACCTGGCGAGTCAGGGGGCAACCTCGATTCGATTGGCCGTGGAGCCGCAATTCGAATACGGCATCCTGCCGCTGGAAGGTACGTTCACCATCAACGGCCAGACTTTTGCCCGTAATGAACTGGCCTATCTGGGACGCGGCCTCAGCGACATTGAGTTGTCATCCACCCAGGGCTCACGCGCCTTGCTGCTGGGGGGTGAACCATTTGCCGAGGAAATACAGCTGTGGTGGAACTTCGTCGGCCACAGCAAGGAGGAAATCGCCGAGGCCCTTGAGGCCTGGAACAACCGGGACCTGGAGCGCTTCGGTGACGTTGAGGGTTTTGACGGAGAGCGACTGGTCGCCCCGCGGTTGCCGTGGCAACGCGTGTGACGCTCAGGTCAACAATGAGCGGGAGCCCCGGTGATGGCCAATACGTTGAAACGACTGCAGTGGGTCTCTATTTCACTTGGGGTGTCACTGGCGGCGATGAACTCCTCCGCGGATAACTCGTTGGGCCAGCGGGATAACCTCAGTAGCGGAATCAATGATCGACAAAAGGCCGAAATGGCAGTGCCGGCCGGTTTTGTCAGCGGCTCGTCACTTAACGGATTATTACGTAACTACTACTTCAGCCGTGATAACCATGACACACCGGCCAGACTCGACCAACGTGAGTGGGTACAAGGTGCCTACCTGTCTTTTCGCTCCGGGTATACCGATTCACCGATCGGCGTCGGTGTTGATATCCACGGGTTTTATGGGCTGAAGCTGGATGGCGGAGGGGGCAGTGGCGGTGCCGGACTACTCCCACTGAACTCAAAAAAAGAACCGGAGTCGGAGTTCTCCGCCACGGGAGCGGCATTGAAGTTCAGAGGCTTTGACAGCCTCGTTCAGGCCGGCGATCAATACCTGGAGAACCCGATAATTGCCGGTGGGGTCAGCCGGGTGTTTCCCCAGACCTTTCGCGGCGTGGCGTTAAAAAACTACAGCCTGCCGAACCTGGCCCTCGATGCTGGCTGGGTCGATTCCACACGTTTGCGTAATCAGAGTGGTCAAAGCCATTTGGTCACCAGCTATGGTGTCAGTAACAAGGCGGGTGTGCCTGCCGATCGTGAAAGCCCCAATATGGAGTGGCTGGGCGGTATTTACAGTGTGCCAGACGCCATCACCCTGACGGTCTACGGTGGACAATTGAGCGATATCTGGAACCAGTACTACGTGGGAGCAAGTTGGCCGCTGAAGCTCACCCAGGCGTTGACGTTAACGCCGTATCTGCACTATTTCAAAACCCGGGATCAGGGTCAGAGTCAGCTCGGGCGGATCGACAATGACACCTATAGTAGTGGTCTGACGCTCTCTGGCGCTGGCCAGAGCCTGACGCTGGGCCTGCAAAAAGTCGCCGGCAACACGCCCTTCGACTACATCGCACAGGATGACCGGTCGTTTCTCTACCTGAGCAACTCTCAGCAGTACGCCGACTTCAATGCGCCGGGAGAGAAGTCCTGGAAACTTCAATACCAGACCAGCCTGGCATTCGTGGATGCTCCAAACGTGCAGCTCAGCACGTCCTATACCCGCGGCGAAGCCGACCTGACCCGTGTGGATCCCGCGAGTAAAGGGTATGGCTACATCTACAACGCTTCTGGAAAAGATGCACACCATTGGGAGCGGGATGTGGCCCTGCGTTATGCGGTGCCCGACGGCAAGGCCAAGGGGTTGAACGTGACCCTGCGTTGGGCCGCGCATCGCACGGGGGATGGCTATACGGCGCCGGGTAACACCCGGGGTAATTCGAACGCCGATGAGTACCGCGTGATCGTGGACTATCCGTTCAGTATTTTTTAGCAAGTAGCGTAAGAAGGCATGACATGCGACAACAGGTTGGCTTAATCAAGGCAATCGGCATCAGCTCGATTTTTGTTTGTTCACCGAGCGAGGCCGATAGCGTCAGTTTACCGCCCTTGGCATTAGGCAATGCGAGCTTCATGGACGGTGTGTCCGGCCCGGGAATGCTCTTCGAATTGCCCACGCAAATCTATCGCAGCAACTCGGCGAATGATGCTCAAGGCCACTCCATGCCAGGATCGCAAAAAGTCCGCAGCACGACCGTACTTCCACATTTTGCCTACATCAGTTCCAACACCGTTCTGGGGGCTAACTATGGTGCGGAAGTGCTACTGCCATTCGTGCATCTGGACCTGGATATCGACCACGGGCCTGACGGAAGTCGTACACGGCAAGGCGACATGATTATCAGCCCGCTGCTGTTGCAGTGGGCACCGCGTTCGGTACTCGGCAGGCCTTACTGGCAGAGGCTGAATTTTGTTTTTTCGTTGCCGACGGGTTCCTACAGCGACAACTCGGACATCAACACTGGCAGCAATGTCTGGGTTTTCAATCCCCACTACGTGTTTACCTGGGAGCTGACTGACCGCCTGGAAGTGAGCGGTCGTTTCCACTATGCATGGT
>RCUP01000286.1_pt1 | contig 42452 bp, 39 predicted proteins | sample 2166341 | NCBI WGS metagenome assembly RCUP01 (sample SAMN09932325, study PRJNA488358) | compost metagenome | isolation source: compost soil in succinonitrile-enriched | place: Germany: Experimental Botanical Garden | reverse complement strand
TTCTCGGCCAGTTCCATCTCGGCCTCGTCCAGCGTGGCCTCGTCGAAGTCCGCCAGGACCGCGTCAGCGTCGCGCAGGACGCCGTAGAGGCGGTCCAGGTTCTTGCGGCTCTGCTCCAGCAGGGTCTGGTTCCAGTCGAGCGGCTGACGATAGTGGGCGCTCAGCAGGGCCCAGCGCACCACCTCGCCCGGCATGGCCTGGACCAGATCATGCAGCAGCAGGACGTTGCCGATCGACTTGGACATCTTCTCGGCGTCCACGGTCAGGAAGCCGTTGTGCATCCAGTAGCGGGCGTATTCGTCGTGGGCCTGATCGCCGTGGGCGTGGCCATGGGCGCAGACGCCCTGGGCGATCTCGTTCTCATGGTGGGGGAAGACCAGGTCGATGCCGCCGCCGTGGATGTCGATAGGCAGACCCAGGGTCTTTTCGATCATGGCCGAGCATTCGATGTGCCAGCCGGGACGACCCTCGCCCCAGGGCGACGGCCAGGACGGCTCGTCCGCCTTGGACGGCTTCCACAGGACGAAGTCGTGGGGGTTCTTCTTGTAGGGGGCGACCTCGACGCGGGCGCCGGCGATCATGTCGTCCAGATTGCGACCCGACAGCGCGCCGTAGGACGGATAGGAGGAGACGTCGAACAGGACATGACCCTCGGCCGCATAGGCGTTGCCAGCGTCGATGATAGCCTGGATCTGGGCCGTGATGGCGTCGATGTAGTCGGTGACGTGCGGGGCGATGTCGGGCGGGCTGACGTTCAGCAGGCCCATGTCGGCCAGATAGGCGGCCTCGTAGCGGGCCGTGATCTCGCCGATGGCGACGCCTTCCTTGGCGGCCTTGGCGTTGATCTTGTCGTCCACGTCGGTGACGTTGCGGGCGTAGATCACCTTGTCCGGGCCATAGGTCCGGCGCAGCAGCCGCACCAGGACGTCGAACACCACCGGCGGGCGCGCATTGCCGATATGGGCGTAGTCATAGACCGTCGGACCGCAGACATAGAGCGTCACCCGGTTCGGATCGCGCGGCGTGAAGGCGCGCTTTTCACGGCGAAGGGTGTCGTGGATATGCAACGGCATGGGTGACAGTCTTTGCGAGTTTTCTTGCGGGACGGACGGCGTGTCCCATATAGCGGCCTGATACACAGTCCGAACGGATTGGTAAAAGGTAGCCTTGGCGGTCTCCCCCGCCCCGCTGGATCAGTTCATGAGCACTTCGCCCGCCAAGCCCGTCCTCGTCACCGATGAAACCGCCGTCGTGCGCCCCAGCCGCGAACAGGCGCTGGAGGCCGTGCGCACCCTGATCGCCTGGGCGGGCGACAATCCGGCGCGCCCCGGCCTGATCGACACGCCCAAGCGCGTGGTCGACGCCTATGGCGAATGGTTCGACGGCTATGACGCCGATGCGGGCAAGGAGCTGTCGCGCACCTTCGAGGACGTGACCGGCTATGACGACATGGTCATCCTGCGCGACATCGAGATCGAGAGCCACTGCGAGCACCACATGGCCCCCTTCCTGGGCAAGGCCTATGTCGCCTACCTGCCGGGCGAGAAGGTGGTGGGCATCTCCAAGCTGGCGCGCGTGGTCGAGATCTTCGCCCGTCGCCTGCAGAACCAGGAGACCCTGACCAACGACATCATCGAGGCCATCGAATCGCACCTGCAGCCGCGCGGCGTGGCCGTCCTGCTGGACGCGGCGCACCAGTGCATGACCACGCGCGGCGTGCATCACCGCCACGTCACCACCATCACCACCCGCTTCACCGGCGCCTTCAAGGCCGACCCGGCCCTGGCCGACCGCTTCCTGAAGCTGGCGCGGGGCTGAGGACAAAGAGCCGAGTCTCAAAGGGTTTGATCCGGTCGTTTCGCAGGTGCGAAGCGGCCGGTTTTGCAATCTTATTGCCCGATGACGCGAATTCGTCACGCATGACGGCTTTACAAGCCCGGCGCGGGACGCCAAGACACCAGACATACCTTTGAGTGCTGCTCGTCAAAGAATGCGAGCTGTGATGGGAGACGACGGCGTATGGGCTCTAAACTTTCCGGTCCCGCGGGCCAGGGCGGCAAAACGATCGAACAGAACGCGGACATCAACGTCACGCCGTTCGTCGACATCATGCTGGTGCTGCTGATCATCTTCATGGTCGCCGCGCCTCTGGCCACCGTGTCGATCAAGCTGGACCTGCCGCCGGCGACCCCGCCGTCGCCGACCGACAAGCCCAAGGAACCCGTGTACATCACGATCCAGGAATCGGGCAGCATCTTCATCGCCGAGCAGGAAACCACCGTTGAGAAGCTGCCGGCTGATGTCTGCGCCGCCCAGGACGTGACGACCGACTGCCGCGAAGAACGCGTCTTCGTCCGCGCCCAGCCGGAAGTGAAATACAACCAGTTCATGGAAGTCATGAACAAGCTTCAGGAAAACGGCTTCTACAAGGTCGGCCTGCTGAACGAAGACATCGAGTAGGACTGCAAGTTCGCTCAAACGGATCAGGGCCGCTCCTTCGGGACGGCCCTTTTTCTTTGACCGCACGTCAACACGCGCTTGCCCCCGTCCCGCTCCCGGTCCTTGATGCGGCCTTCAGCTCTCGGGGGAGTTTCACCATGCGTCGCCGCACCTTCCTGTCCACCCTGCCCGCCGGCGCCCTTCTGGCTGGAGCCGGCGCGAGCGTCGCCCGGACGACCCAGCCGACAGCGAAAGCACCAGCCGCCTCCGCTCCGACCGACCCTTACGCCGGCGTCGGCATCGGCGACCGGGTGACGGGACCCAAGTTCGTCGGTCGCTCGACCGTCTGGGGCGCCAATGGCGCTGCGGCCACCGCCCACCCCGCCGCCACCCTGATGGGCCTGGACACCCTGCGGCGCGGCGGCTCGGCCATCGACGCCGCCATCGCCATCAACGCCGCCCTGGGCTTCCTGGAGCCGACCGCCAACGGCATAGGCGGCGACGCCTTTGGCCTGATGTGGGACCCGACGCAAAAGAAGGTCGTCGGCTTCAACGGTTCGGGGAACAGCCCGCGAGGCCTCTCGCTGGCGACCGCCCGGTCCAAGGCCGGCCCCGACGGCTACCTGCCCAAATACGGCGCCGTGACCGTCAACGTGCCGGGCACGGTCGATGCCTGGTGGAGCGCGCACCAGCGCTACGGCAAGCTGCCGTGGAAGGACATTCTGATCCCGGTCGCAGAGCTGTGCGAACAGGGCGTGCCGGTGCCCCAGGTCATCGCCTGGTATCTGGAACGCAACATGGCCGGCTTCGACCGCGCCGCCGCCCAGATCGAAGAAAACGACAACCGCAAGAAGGTCTACGGGCCGAACGGGCGCACGCCGAAGACGGGCGAGGTCTTCGCCAATCCCGACCTGGGCCGCACCTACCGCATGATCGCCGAGGGCGGGCGCGACGCCTTCTATGACGGGGCGATCGCCGACCACATCGAGCGCTATTTCAAGCGCATCGGCGGCTGGATGACCCGCGCCGACCTGGCCGCCCACCGCACCGAATGGGTCGAGCCGCTGATGACCACCTATCGCGGGGTCGAGGTCTATTCGCTGGGCCCGAACACCCAAGGGCTGTCGACCAACCAGATCCTGAACATCTGCGAGCAGTTCGACCTGAAAGCCATGGGCTTCCAGTCCGCCGCCTCGATCCACATTCAGGCCGAGGCCAAGCGGTTGGCCTTCGAGGACCGCGCCCGCTACTTCGCCGACGACCGCTTCGCTAGGGCTCCGACGGCCTGGCTGAACTCCAAGGCCTATGCCGCCGAGCGCGCCAGGCTGATCAACCCGAACCGCGTCATGGACCGCGTCTTCCCCGGCGACGCCCCGACCCAGGGCGACACCACCTATTTCAGCGTGGCCGACAAGGACGGGATGATGGTCAGCTGGATCCAGTCCAACTATCGCGGCATGGGCTCCGGCCTGACGCCCGACGGCCCGGACGGCGGCACGCTGGGCTTCATGTTCCAGGACCGGGGCGAGCTGTTCTCGCTCACCGACGGCCACCCCAATGTCTATGCGCCGGGCAAGCGGCCTTTCCACACCATCATCCCCGGTTTCGCCTGCAAGGACGGCGAGCCTTGGCTGGCCTATGGCGTCATGGGAGGCGGGATGCAGCCGCAGGGACAGGCCCAGATCATCATCAACATGGTGGACTACGGCCTGGACCCGCAGGAGGCCGGCGACAGCCCGCGCTGGCAGCACTACGGCTCGTCCGAGCCGACCGGCCAGCCCGCCGAGGGCGTCGGCAAGCTGCATCTGGAATCGGGCGTGCCGGAGGCGACCAAGCAGCAGCTGACCGCCATGGGCTGGGACCTCGGCCCGCCCGACGGCGGCTTCGGCGGCTATCAGAACGTGATGAAGCAAATCAACGAGCAGGGTCGCTGGACCTATGGCGCGGCCACCGAGATGCGCAAGGACGGCAACGCCCTGGCCTATTGATCTGGCCGCTTGACCTGACGTGGCGTCAATCGCCTAGAGTTCGTTTCCAAACAGGACGGACCCTATGACCGAGCTCGTGACCCGCGACTTCACCGCTCCCGCCGCCGACGGCTATCCTTTGTCGATGCGGTTGATCTCGGCAGCTGAGCCGAGGTTGGCCGTGCTGGTCTCGTCGGGGACCGGCTTTCCCAAGGGCTTCTATGAGCGGTTCGCCCGGCATCTGGCGGGTCAGGGCGCGGCGGTGCTGACCTATGATTTTCGGGGCATCGCCGGGTCGCGGCCTGACGACCTGAAGGCCATGGCGATGGACTATCCCGACTGGGGCCGACTGGACATGCCAGCCGCGCTGGACGCCCTGATCGCGGCGGCGCCGGGCCTGCGCGTGGTCCATGTCGGGCACAGCGTCGGCGGGCACTTCCTGGGCTTCATGAGCAATCAGGACCGCATCGACCGCCACGCCTTCGTCTCGGTCGGGACCGGATGGTGGGGCGGGCATCACCGCAGCTACAATCCGCTGGAGCTCTTCTTCTGGCTGGGTTTCGGCCCGTTCAGCCTGATGCGGCACGGCTATATCAAGGGCGGCGGCCTGTGGGGCGGGACCGACCTGCCGCGCGGGGTCTTCACCACCTGGCGGCGCTGGTGCCTGAAGCGGGAGTACTTCTCGCGCGAGCTGGAGACGACGCTGCGGCCGCATCATTACGAGGCGGTGACCGCCCCGATCCGGTCGTGGATCTTCACCGACGATCCCATCGCCACGCCGAACAGCGCGCGCGACCTGTTGAGCGTCTATCCCAAGGCCCCGTCCGAGATCAGCGTCCACGCGCCGTCCGACTTCGGCGCGCGGCGCATCGGCCACGAGGGCGCCTTCCGCAAGGGGATGGAGCCGCTGTGGGACCGGATTTTCCACTGGCTGGAGAATGGCGAAGGCTGATCCGGCGCCTATATCGAGCGCTCCCCCGACTTCGCGGAGCCAACCCATGCCCTATGCCGATCAACCCACCGTCGTCGCCTCTGGCGTGGACATTCCGCTGCTGGGCTTCGGCACCTGGCAGCTGGAGGCCGACGACGCGCGGCGCATGGTGCGCGAGGCCCTGCGCATCGGCTATCGCCACATCGACACGGCCTGGATCTACAAGAACGAGAAGGCCGTGGGCGACGGCATCGCCGACGCCGTGGCCGAAGGGATCGTGACGCGCGACGACATCTTCGTCACCACCAAGATCTGGGTCGAGCACTTCCATCGCGACGCCCTGCTGCGACAGGCCGAAGAATCCGCGATCAGCCTGGGCCTGACGCCGGACCTGCTGCTGCTGCACTGGCCCAAGCCGACGCCGTCGCTGGCGGAGACCATCGGCGCCCTGAACGCGGCGCAGGAGAAGGGTTTCACCAGGCATATCGGCCTGTCGAACTTCCCCTCAAGCCTGTTCCGCGAGGCGGCGGGGCTGTCGAAGGCGCCGCTGATCACCAATCAGGTCGAGTATCACCCCTATCTGTCGCAGAAGACCCTGATCGAGACGGCGCGCGAACTGGGCTCGTCCATCACCGCCTGGTCGCCGTTGGCCCAGGGCAAGATCGCCGACGACGCGGTGATCGGCGAGATCGCCAAGGCCCACGGCAAGACCCATGGCCAAGTCACCCTGCGCTGGATCATCCAGCAGGGCGTCATCGCCATTCCACGCACCGCCAAGGAGAGCCGCGCGGCCGAGAATTTCGACATCTTCGACTTCGAACTGTCGGCGGAGGAGATGGCGCGCATCCAGGCCCTGGCCCGTCCCGACGGCCGTCTGGGCGACTGGCTGGACGCGGCCTTCCAATGGGATCAGGATGCCTGATCTGACAGCGTTATAAAGCGCCAGCGTCGGGGAGGACGCCATGGGTTCGGTTCTGGGCTTTCCGGGGATTGATCCGATGGACGCCGTCGTCGGCGCCCGCATCCGGCGCTGGCGCGACCAGAGGGGCGTCGCGGCCGACGATCTGGCCGCCGCCCTCGACCTGACGCCCGAGGCCCTGCGCCGCATCGAGGCGGGGCGCGAACATCTGGATTCCGCCGGCATCGACGCCGCCACCCGCGCCCTGCACCTGCCGGTGTGGGCGCTGGCGGCCGACAGGCCCGAATACTGATGGCTCGCCTCTATCGCGCGGTCTTCGCCTGCGTCGGCTGGTTCGCGCTCGGCCTGCAATACGGGTTAATGCTGGGCGGAAACCCGGACAAAAGCGTAGGCGAACTGACGCTGAATTTCTTCAGCTATTTCACCATCCTGTCGAACATCCTGGTCGCTCTGGCCCTGACCGCGCCCGCCGTGGCGCCGAACAGCCGGATCGGGCGCTGGACGCTCAGCGAAGGTGTCCGGGCCGCTGTCGCCATGTTTATCGTGGTGGTCGGGGTGGTCTATCACTTCCTGCTGGCGGGCGTCTGGGAGCCGCAGGGTTGGGCCCTGGTGGGCAACAGTCTGCTGCACTACGTCATGCCCGCCGCCTTCGTGATCGACTGGCTGGCCTTTACGCCCAAGGGCCGATTGCGCTGGATCGATCCGGCCAAATGGCTGATCCCGGTGCTGATCTATGGCGGCTGGACCCTGCTGCACGGTTGGCTGAGCGGCTGGTGGCCCTACTGGTTCGTGGACGCGGACACGCTGGGGCTGGGCAAGGTCGCGATCCATTTCGCGGGCCTGCTGATCTTCTTCCTGATCGTCGGCCTGATCGTCGTGGCGATCGACCGCACCTTCGGACGGCGTGACAGACGGCTCGCGTCCGCCTAAGCGTCAGCGCATGGCCTACAAGTCCCTGCGCGATTTCATCGCTGTCCTCGAAGCCGATGGCGAACTGGTTCGCGTCTCCGAACCCGTCTCCACCCATCTGGAAATGACCGAGATCCAGACCCGGCTGCTGAGGAACGGCGGCCCGGCGGTCCTGTTCGAGAAGCCGGTCATGCCGGACGGCTCGATCAGCCCCATCCCCTGCCTGGCCAACCTGTTCGGCACGGTGAAGCGGGTCGCCATGGGCGTGACGCTGGAGGGCAAGCAACGCACCACGGCGGGTGAACTGCGCGAGGTCGGCGAACTGCTGGCCTTCCTGCGCAATCCGACGCCGCCGCGCGGCTTCTCCGACGCCATGGAGATGCTGCCCCTGGCCAAGACCGTCATGTCCATGCGGCCCAAGACGGTGAAGAAGGCCCCGGTGCAGGAGGTGGTGCTGAAGGGCGATCAGATCGACCTGACCGCCTTGCCCATCCAGGGCTGCTGGCCCGGCGAGCCCGCGCCCCTGATCACCTGGGGTCTGGTCGTGACCAAGGGGCCGTCGGACGACCGCGAGGACGACTTCAACCTGGGCATCTATCGGATGCAGGTCCTGGGCAAGGACAAGGCCATCATGCGCTGGCTGGCGCACCGGGGCGGAGCCCAGCACTACGCCCGGCACAAGAAGGCGGGCAAGCGGGAGCCCCTGCCCTGCGCCGTCGTGCTCGGCGCCGATCCCGGCACGATCCTGGCCGCCGTGACCCCGGTGCCGGAAACCCTGTCGGAGTATCAGTTCGCCGGCCTGATGCGCGGCTCCAAGGCCGAGCTGGTCCCGTGCAAGACCGTGCCGCTGATGGTGCCGGCCAACGCCGAGATCGTGCTGGAAGGCCATGTCCTGCTGGACGAGTTCGAGGACGAAGGCCCCTATGGCGACCACACCGGCTACTACAACTCGGTCGAGAAGTTCCCGGTCTTCCAGGTGACGGCCATCACCATGCGCCGCGACCCCATCTATCTGACCACCTTCACCGGCCGTCCGCCGGACGAGCCGTCCGTGCTGGGCGAGGCGCTGAACGAGGTCTTCATTCCGCTGATCCGGCAGCAGTTCCCCGAGATCGTCGACTTCTGGCTACCGCCCGAGGGGTGCAGCTATCGCATCGCCGTGGTGTCGATGAAGAAGGCCTATCCGGGCCACGCCAAGAGGGTGATGATGGGCTGCTGGAGCTATCTGCGGCAGTTCATGTACACCAAGTGGATCATCGTCGTGGACGACGACATCAACGCCCGCGACTGGAAGGACGTCATGTGGGCCGTCTCGACCAAGATGGACCCGGCGCGCGACATCACCGTCATCGAGAACACCCCCATCGACTATCTGGACTTCGCCAGCCCCGAGAGCGGCCTGGGCTCCAAGATCGGCCTGGACGCCACCGACAAGTGGGAGCCGGAGACCAAGCGCGAATGGGGCGAGGAGATCCGCATGGACGAGGCCGTGGTCGAGCGGGTCAACGACCTGTGGGACCGTCTGGGCCTGCCGGGCGACAAGAGCCCGATCTGGAAATAGCGCCGACGGCGCTCGCCGAACTCCAGTCCCGCTAGCCTCTCCTTAATCCTCTCACCGTTAAGCCGGAGAGGGGTTGAGGAGTGATCATGCTTGCTTTCAAGAATCTGACCGTCGCCGGCAAAATGCTGATGGCGGGCGGCGCGGTGACAGGCGTCCTGTTGCTGTGCGCGGCCTTCGCCGTCTCCCAGAATACGCGCACCGTCGCGCGCGGCCTGTCGCACGACTACGCCCAGGCCCTGAGCGACGGCGCCGTGGCCAATGTCGGCGGCCAGATCAACGAAGCCTCCGCCACCGCCCGTTCGATGGCCGAAATGATCGGCAAGGCGCATGAAACCGGCCTGCGCGACCGCGCGTCGGTCATGGCCATGATGAAGCCCGCCGCCACCGCGACGCCGCTGGTTCTGGGCAGCTGGTTCATCGCCGCCCCCGGCGCCTTTGACGGTCGGGACGCCTCTCTGGCGGGCCGGATCGATCTGGGCTCGAACGCCGCCGGCAACTTCCTGCCCTACTGGGTCAATGACGGCGGCGTAATCACCATGCAGCCGCTAAACGCCGGCAACGACTACGAGCAGCCCTATTTCACCCAGCCCTTCAACAGCGGCAAACCGGCCATCGTCGAGCCCTACGCCTATGACGTCGGCGGCAAGTCGGTGCTGATGACCTCGGTCGCCTATCCGGTCGTCTCTGGCGGCAAGGTGATCGGCGTGGCCGGTCTGGACCTGGCGCTGGACGACCTGTCCACTCTGCTGGGCAAGATGAAGCCGCTCGGATCGGGTCAGGTCATGCTGCTGTCCAGCAGCGGCAATTGGGTGTCGCACCCCAACGCCGCCCTGCTCACCAAGCCCTATGCCGAAGATCAGGCCAACGCCGTGCGCGCCGTGCTGAGCCGTGGCGAACCCGCCCTGCTGACCGGCCTGCACAGCCTGACCGGCGAAAGCATCGAGCGCCGGGTCAGCCCCGCGCCCCTGGCGGGTCTGAACGCCACCTGGGGTCTGGTGACCGACATCCCCACCGCCGCCATCAACGGCCCGTCAGACCGTCTGGCCATCGCCATGATGATCGGCGGGCTGGTCATCCTGGCCCTGGTCCTGGCCAGCCTGTTTTTCGTCACGGACAAGGTTGTGCGTCAGCCCCTGGCGCGGCTGACCGCCTCGGTCAAGACGCTGAACGCCGGTCGCTACGAAGAGCCGGTGCAGGGAACCGGCAGCATGGATGAACTCGGCGGCATCGCCCGCGCCCTGGACGGTTTCCGCCATCAACTGGCCGATACCGATCGCCTCAGGGCCGAGCAGGAGCAGACCCGCGCCGCCGCCGAGGCCGAACGCCTGCGTAACGACGCCATCCGTCAGACCGCCGAGGACGAGCAACGCTTCGTCGTCGCCTCGGTCGGCGAGGGCCTGTCGCGCCTGTCGAACGGCGACCTGACCTATCGTCTGGAAGCCGACTTCCCCGAGGACTATCGCAAGCTGCGCGACGACTTCAACCTGGCCATGAGCGGTCTGGAAGAGACGATGACCGTGATCATCGGCAGCGCCGCCGGCATCCGCTCCACCACCTCGGAAATCAGCCAGGCCTCCGACGACCTGTCGCGCCGCACCGAACAGCAGGCCGCCTCGCTGGAAGAAACCGCCGCCGCCCTGGAACAGGTGACGGCCACCGTGCGTCAGGCCTCGGACGGCGCCGACCGGGCCCGCGACATCGTCGAGGCGACCCGCCACAGCGCCCGCCGCAGCGGCGACGTGGTGGATGAAACCGTCACCGCCATGCGCGAGATCGAAACCTCGGCCCGGCAGATCGCCCAGATCACCGGGGTCATCGACGAGATCGCCTTCCAGACCAACCTCCTGGCCCTGAACGCCGGGGTCGAGGCGGCGCGCGCGGGCGAAGCCGGTCGCGGCTTCGCTGTGGTGGCCTCTGAGGTGCGGGCCCTGGCCCAGCGCTCGGCGGAAGCCGCCAAGGAGATCAAGATCCTGATCAGTTCCAGCACCGACCGGGTCAATCAAGGGGTCCGACTGGTCGACGACACCGGCCAGGCCCTGACTCGCATCATCGACGAGGTGGCCCAGATCAGCGGTCTGGTGGCCAATATCGCCGCCTCGGCCAAGGAACAGGCCAGCGGCCTGGGCGAGATCAACGTCGCGGTGAACCAGATGGACCAGATGACCCAGCAGAACGCCGCCATGGTCGAGGAATCTACGGCGGCCTCGCATTCCCTGGCCCAGGAAACCACCAGTCTGGCCGACCTGATGCGCCGTTTCCGCACCAGCGCCGAAACCGGACAGGAGCGTTCCGCGCCCCGCACGGTCATCGCCCTGAAAAACGTCGGCGGACGGGGCCTGTCCGCCGCCCCCGTCGCCTCGACCGACGACTGGGAGGAATTCTAAGGCCCGCCTCTCTTCGTCCCTGACTGGTGCGGGGACGAGGAACCGTCTAGCTTGACCCCGTCTTGGTCGGGGGGCTGCCTTGAGCGCGTTCGAGTTCTTCTTCAGCTTCTACGGCCTGTTGCTGGGTCTGTCGGTGGCAGAACTGGTCGGCGGCTTCGCGCGGGTGCTGCATGAACGCGAGCGCATCCGCTTAGGCTGGCTGACCCCGGCCCTGGCCCTGTTCGTGGCCATCGACATCGCCACCTTCTGGAATCAGGCCTGGGTCATCTTTCGCGGGGCGCCGTTCAACACCTTCCTGCTGCTGGTCAGCCTGAGCATCGCCGCGACCTTCTATGTGGCGGCCAGCGTCACCTTTCCGCGCGTCTCGGCCGAGGGGGCCCATGACCGCGTCGATCTGGACGCCCACTTCTGGGCCCATCGCAAGCTGGTGTTCGGCTGCATCCTGGGCGCCAACCTGATCGTGGCGATCATGGTCGTCATCCTCGGTCAGGCGGATGCCGGTTTCGCCAGGATCGCCCGTTCGGCCTCTCTGTGGACCGGGGTCGCCGTCTTCGTGGTCGGGACGGCGACCGCCGCCTTTGCGCCCTGGCGTCGCGTGGCGGTCGGCGCCCTGGCCGTGGTGCTGCTTTACAGCCTGTGGCAGATGTCCCGGTCCGCGGCGGCGTTGGCGGCGGCGGGCGGCTGGTCGCTCGTCACCGGCGCGGGCTGAACCCGTGAACTGTCAGAGGCTTGCCAGACGATGATGATCGGCCCACGAAACGCCATGCGCGCTGATTATCTCCTTGCGGCGACCGTCGCCGCCCTTGTCGCCTGCGTGAGCCCCGCCATGTCCCAGACCCCGAACTCAGTCTCCAACGCCGCCCCCTGGGATCAGGCCTTCCTGCCGCCCGCGCCTGCGTGGAACGGGGCGTCCAAGGCCCTGCTGCGCGACGCCGCCGATCCCTGGGTCACGGCCTTTGAGGCCGATGCGGCGCATGACTTTTCGCCCTCCTATGCCGACACGCGCGCCTGGTTCGACCGGCTGGACGCGGCCAGCGATCTGATCCGCATTGAGCCGTTCGGCGTCTCGCCGGAGGGCCGTCCCCTCTATGCGGTGATCGCGTCCAAGGATGGGGCGACGCTGGACCCGTCCAAGCCCGTCCTGCTGGCCCAGGCCGGCATCCATCCGGGCGAGATCGACGGCAAGGACGCGGGCATGATGCTGCTGCGCGACATAGCCTTCTACGGCAAGGACGGCCTGCTGGACCGGGCCAACCTGATCCTGATCCCGATCCTGAGCGTGGACGGGCATGAGCGCACCGGCCCCTATTCGCGGCCCAACCAGCGCGGGCCGCGCAATCAGGGCTGGCGTCACACGGCGACCAACCAGAACCTGAACCGCGACTTCATGAAGCTGGATCAGGCCGAGATGCAGGCCGTCATGGGCCTGATCCACAAGTATAATCCCGACCTCTACGTCGACATCCACGTCACCGACGGCATCGATTATCAATACGACGTCACCTACGGCTACAACGGCGAGGACGGCGTCTGGAGCCGCAGCCCGGCCATCGCCAAGTGGCTGGACGACGCCTTCAAGCCCGAGATGAACGCCGCCCTGGAGGCTCAAGGGCACATCCCCGGCGAGCTGGTCTTCGCCATCGACGACCGCGACCCGAAGAAGGGCATGAACGACGGCGGTCTGGGCGAGCGCTATTCCAACGGCTGGGGCTCGGCGGCCCACGTCCCGACCATCCTGATCGAGAACCACAGCCTGAAGCCGCACGAGCAGCGGGTTCTGGGCACCTATGTCTTCCTGGAAGAAGCCCTGAAGGTTCTGGCTGAGAAATCCCAGACCCTGCGCGCCGCCATCAGCGCCGACCGCGCCCTGCGCCCCGCCGAACTGCCCGCCAACTTCAAGGGCGACGAGCAACCGACGCGGATGCGCCCGTTCAAGAGCATCCTTTATGACACCTATGACAGCACCGCCTCGGGCCGTCCCGAACTGCGCTGGCTGGGTCAGCCGGACCCGGAGCTGTGGCAGGTGCCCTATTTCGGCTCGCACCCGACCCTGACGCTGAAGCGCCCGACCGCCTATTGGGTGCCGTCCTATCGCGCCGACCTGATCGAGCGGTTGAAGATCCACGGCGTGCAGATGGAGACGCTGGCCGCGCCGCGCACGGTGGCCGTCGACATGCTGCGCCTGGTCGACCCCAAGGTCTCGGGCCGCACAAATGAAGGTCATGTGCCGATCACGGTCAGCGAAGTCCGCACAGAAACGAAGGACTGGACCTTCCCCGTGGGATCGGTGCGCGTGCCGACGGATCAGCCGATGGGCGATCTGGCCATCCTGCTGCTGGAGCCGCAGTCGAGCGAGAGCTTCTTCGCCTGGGGCATGTTCCCCGAGGTGCTGAATCGCGTCGAGTACATCGAGGCCTACGCCATTGCGCCCCTGGCCGAGAAGATGCTGGCCGCCGATCCGGCGCTGAAGGCCGAGTTCGAGGCCAAGCTGGCGGCCGAGCCCGCCTTCGCCGCCGACGGCGACGCCCGTCTGGCCTGGTTCTATGAGCGCACGCCCTTCTATGATCAGCGCTTCCGCCTCTATCCGGTCGGACGGGAGAAGTGAGCATGGTGCCTTCGATTCAGGCCGCGACCCTGTGGGGCGGGCTGCTGATCCTGCTGCTGCTGGTCCTGTCCAGCGTGGTGGTCAGCCGTCGGCGTCGGCATCTGATCGAGTTCGGGGACGGCGGAAATCCCGAGATGACGCCCGCCGTCCGGGCCTTCGGCAACGCGGCGGAGTACATCCCGGCGGGCATCTGCGGCCTGATCCTGCTTGCCTTTGTCGGCGCGCCGCCCCTGCTGATCCACGGCGTCGGCGGGGTGCTGTTCGCGGGCCGGGTTATCCACGCCCTGGGTCTGCTGTTCCAGAAAGGGCCGTCGCTGGGTCGGGTGACGGGCATGGTCCTGACCTGGCTGGCCCTGCTGGTGGCGTCGGTCAGCCTGATCGCCTGGTCGGTGATCTAAGCCTTCTTGTTGCGATGCGGGGTCGGGTCCGCCATATCGGGGCATGTCCGATAAGACGCCCTCCCCCGACATCCTCCATGATCTGGTCGCCGCCGCGCTGAAGGCCGGCGCCGACGCCGCCGAGGCGGTCTCCGCCCACCGCGCCTCCCTGTCCGTCGGCGTGCGCAACGCCGAACTGGAAGAGGTCGAGCGCGAGGAGGCCCGCGACCTCGGGCTGCGCGTCTTCGTCGGGCGGCGACAGGCGACGGTGTCCGCCTCGGACCTGTCCGACGCCACCCGCGCCCGTTTGGTCGAGCGCGCCGTGGCCATGGCGAAACTGGCGCCGGAAGATCCCTATGCGAATCTGGCGCCGCAGGACCGGCTGGCCAAGGGACCGCACGCCGACCTCGACCTGTTCGACCCGTCCGAGCGCACCGCCGAGGCGCTGGAAGCCGCCGCCGCCGAGGCCGAAGCCGCCGCCCTGTCGGTCGAAGGCGTGGCCCGGTCCGAGGGCGGTCATGCCTCCTGGTCGGCCAGCGAGTGGCGGCTGGTCACATCTCACGGCTTTGACGGCCGCCATAAGGGCAGCGCCTTCTCGCTGGGCGTCGGCGTCATCGCCGAAAAGGACGGGGCCATGGAGCGCGGCGGCGAGAGCCGGGCGACCCGCTATCTGTCCGACCTGCCGGGCGCCGCCGAGATCGGCCTGAAAGCCGGTGAGCGCGCCGCAGCCCGCGTCGGCCCGCGCAAGATCGCTTCGACCACCGCCCCGGTCATTTTCGAGAACCGCATCGCCACCCAGGTGCTGTCGCCGCTGCTGGGCGCCATTTCCGGCCCGGCCATCGCGCGCGGCAGCTCCTTCCTGAAGGACAAGCTCGGTCAACAGGTCCTGCCGGCTGGCGTGGACATGATCGACGATCCGTTCCGCCTGCGCGGTCTGGGGTCGACCCCGTTCGACGACGAGGGCGTGGTGGTCGAACGCCGCAACATCGTCGAGGACGGCGTCATCACCACCTGGCTGCTGAACACCGCCGCCGCCGCCCAGCTGGGGATGGCCTCGACCGGCCACGCCTCGCGCGGGCTGGCGGGACCGTCGGGCGTCTCGACCCACAACCTGCATCTGGCGCCGGGCGAGCACGACAAGGCGGGCCTGATGGCCGGGGCCAGGTCAGGCCTGCTGATCACCTCCATGTTCGGCCCGTCGCTGAACGCCAACAACGGCGACTGGTCTGCGGGGGTCTCGGGCTTCTGGTTCGAGGACGGCCAACTGGCCTATCCGGTCAGCGAAGTGACCGTGGCGGGCAATCTGATCGACCTCTACGCCCGACTGGTGCGCGGATCGGATCTGGAGTTCCGGGGTTCCTTCAACAGCCCCTCCCTGATGTTCGACGCGGTGGCCATCGCCGGAAAATGACTGATCTCGCTTCCGACCTCGACCTGATCCGCGACGCCGCCCTGGCGGCGGGCAAGCTGGCGCTCGAGCATCGCGAGGCGGGGCTGAAGGTCTGGTCCAAGGCGGGCGGCTCGCCCGTCACCAGCGCCGATCTGGCGGTCGATCAGCTGCTGCGGGACACCCTGCTGACGGCGCGGCCCGACTATGGCTGGCTGTCGGAGGAGACGGCGGACAACGCCGATCGTCTGTCGAAGAAGCGCATCTTCGTGGTCGATCCGATCGACGGCACCGTCGCCTATATGAAGAACAAGCCGTGGTGGTGCGTGCCCATCGCCGTGGTCGAGGACGGCCGCCCCGTCGCCGCCGTCATCCACGCCCCCATGCTGGGCGAGATGTTCGAGGCCACGCTGGGCGGCGGCGCGCGGTTGCAAGGTCGCCCGATCAGCGCCTCGGACACGGATACGCTGGAGGACGCCGAGCTTCTGGCCGACGCGCGGCTGATGGAGGCGCGCGAATGGGCCGAGCCCTGGCCCGAGATGCGCTTCACCAAGCGCAACGCCTTGGCTTACCGGATGGCCCTGGTAGCCGCCGGAGCCTTTGACGCGGCCATCGCCATCAGCCCCAAGTGGGACTGGGACGTCTGCGCCGGCGCCCTGATCGCCGAAGAGGCCGGGGCCAGGGTCAGCGACCATATGGGGCGCCCATGGTGCTTTAATCGTCGCGATCCGCGACAAACCAGCCTGATCTGCGCCGCGCCGGCCCTTCACCCGTTGATCGTGAGGCGCACAGCGCCTATCCCGCTGGCGATCTGATCTCCCCTTTCTCGCAATGGAACCCCCTCTCCATGGCTGACGCCCCCAATACTGCGCACGATCCGCAACTGCTTCACCTCGTCATCGGCGGCGAGATGCGCCACCCGGCCGAGCCCGTCTTCCGCGACCTGACCCAGGTCGAGTTCGTCGGCGCCTATGGCAGCTATGACGAAGCCAAGCAGGCCTGGAAGGCCCGCGCCCAGGCCACCGTCGACAACGCCCACATGCGCTACTTCATCCTGCACGCGCACAAGCTGATCGACCCGCGCTCGGACGTCTGATCCGCCGCCTTCGCCTCCCGGCGAAGTTTTCGGAACCGCACAGGCGGCTGACGCGCTTTCCCGTCAGCCGCCTTTGGCGTTTCTGAAGAGGTGACCATCATGACGCCCACCCTGATCGTCCTGCTGCTGGTGATCCTGGCTGTGGTCGCCGTCGTCTGGGTCGTGAAAAAGGGCCCGGCGCACACGCCCCGTCCCGGCGAGGATCAGGACACCGCCTGGAACGACCCCATCACCCCGGCCGAATCCGGGCATCATCATCCGCCGCATAAACCGGAGCCGCGACCGTGACCCTGTTCGGCCAGACCCTCGACGGACAACAGCTGTTCGGGATCATCTCCCTGATCAGCGTCCTGGCCCTGTGGCTGATCGTCCTCGGCCGCGAGCGCAACTACGCCCGATGGTTCCGTCAGTGGGAAGCCGACCGCAAGGCCCGCCGCGACGCGGAGACCGCTCACCATGGCCCGAAGCGCGGTCCCTGGGGCTAATCGCCTACTCGCGCTTCAGCAAGCGATCGACGACCAGCTTGCCCCACCAGCCCGCCTTGAACTCGGCGCGGATCGCCTTCGGGTCGTAGGCGTCGCTGGCGACCCAGTCCTCGAAACTGACGCCAGTCGGTTCGACCTCGTCGACATACTTCTCAAGCGTATAGTCCAGCACCCCGGTGAGGCCCTCGCGGCTGTGCAGGGTGCGTTTGCCCAGTTCCGACATGGCCGCCGAGATCGGCTCGCCCAGATGGAAGTGGCGATAGAGCACCGCCATCATCCCCGCCCGGTCCGCGCCAGACTTGCAGTGGATCAGGGCCGGATATTCGATGGTGCGGAACAGCTCGCGCGCCCGGTCGATGCGGTCGCGGCCCGGCGCGTCGCGCGAATCCAGCGGGGCGTCGATCAGGGTCAGGCCCAGACGCTCGCAGGCGGCCTTCTCCAGCCAGTAATAGGCCTCGTCACGCTGACCGCGCAGGTTGATGACGGTCCTGATCCCGCGTCGCTTCCAATAGGCCAGCTGCCCCGGCGACGGCTGGTTGGTGCGCACCAGGTCGGGGCCCAGCCAGTGGGCGTTGGTGAAGGCCGTGCGCAGGAAGGCGTGGTCCTTCCAGAAATAGGACCAATGCGCCTTGAATCGGCCCATCGCCGTGGTCAGATCATAGCGCTGCATAAGCCGCAGATAGCGATGAAAAGGCACCGCGTCACCTGCAGGCTTCGCCACGCGGCTTGACTTGGCGCCCCAGCCGTTCGACCGAGAGCCGATGACCACGCCCGCTAACGACATGGCCGAACCGCTTCGCCCCCTGCTGGGCCGGATCTGGCGCGACTATCTCTCTCGGCACAAGACCGCCCTGTTTGTCTCCATGCTGTGCGCCGCCCTGGCCGGCGGCCTGTCGGCGGTGCTGCTGAAACTGCTCGAGCCGGCGATCAACGGCCTGTTCGTGCAGCAGGGCGCGCCGATCCGCCTGTGGGGTCTGTTCGACATCGCCCCCGAGCGGGCGCTGCTGGCCATTCCACTGGCTATTCTGGGCGTGGCCCTCGCTCGGACGCTGGCGTCGCTGGGTCAGGCGGCCCTCGTCAACCGGCTGGGCCACGGCATTGTCGGCGATATTCAAGTGCGCCTGTTCGCGGCCATGATCCGCGCCGACCTGTCGCGGCTGCGCAGCCAGCACTCGGGCGCCTTTGTCTCTTCGGTGCTGTTCGACGCCAATCTGGTGCGCGAGGCCTTCACCACGGGCGTCGTCAACTACACCCAGCACGCCCTGACCCTGATCGCCGTCATCGCGTCGATGGCCTTTATCGACTGGCGTCTGACCCTGATCGTGCTGCTGGGCGTGCCGGCCGTCAGCCTGATCATGCGCCGCTTCGGCAAGAAGACGCGGAAGGCGGCGCGCGGGGCCATGACCGAGACCGAGAACCTCTCCACCGCCCTGATGGAGAACCTCGACGGCGTGCGCCTGATCAAGATCGAGAACCGCGAGGCGGCCGAGGAAGCCCGCGTGGCCGAGGTCGTGGCCCGCCGCCAGCGGCATATCATCAAGGGCGCCGACGCCCGCGCCTTCGCCGGTCCGTCCAGCGATCTGGTGGCAATGGGCGTGGTCGCCGCCGTCATGGCCTATGCCGGGTTCCGCGCCCAGTCAGGCGACATGACCGTCGGCGGGTTCGCCGCCTTCATAGGCCTGCTTCTGGCCGCGGGCCAGTCGCTGCGTCAGGTGACCAACCTGGCCACGGTGATGAGCGAGGGCCTGACCGCCGCCCGTCGCCTGTTCCGCGCGCTGGATATCGAACCCGAAATTCGCGAGGCCGCCGACGCCGCCGACCTGTCCGACGGCCCCCTGACCGTGGCGCTGGATCACGTCTCCTTCGCCTATGACACGACGGGCGAGACCGGCGCGCCGCCGACCCTGTCGGACGTCTCCATCAGCGTGAAGCCCGGCGAGACCATCGCCCTGGTCGGCCCATCCGGCGGCGGAAAGTCCACCATCCTGTCGCTGCTGCCGCGCTTCTATGACGTCACCGCCGGGGCCGTGACCGTCAACGGCCGCGACATCCGCGAACTGAAGCTGCAGTCCCTGCGCGACCATATCGCCCTGGTGACGCAGGAGCCCTTCCTGTTCGACGACACCATCGCCGCCAACATCGCCTATGGCCGCAAGGGCGCCAGCGCCGAGCAGATCATCGAGGCCGCACGGTCCGCCGCCGCCCACGACTTCATCGCCGCCCTGCCCGAAGGCTACGCCACCCGCGTCGGCGAGGCCGGGATGCGCCTCTCGGGCGGTCAGCGCCAGCGCGTCGCCATCGCCCGCGCCTTCCTCAAGGACGCCCCCATCCTGCTCCTGGACGAGGCCACCAGCGCGCTGGACACCGAGAGCGAGGCCCTGGTCCAGGCGGCGCTGGAGCGGCTGATGCACGGCCGCGCCACCCTGATGATCGCCCACCGGCTGTCGACGGTGCAGAACGCCGACCGCATCTATGTCATCGAGGCGGGCCGGGTGGTCGAACAGGGCAGCCACGCAACTCTGGTCAGGAAGGGCGGCCTCTACGCCCGTCTGGCCCGGCAGCAGTCGCTGGACGGCCCGGCGCCCGTCGTCGCCTCCCCCCTGCCCGACGAGACCGGCGCATGAGGCCCCTGCGTAATCCGGTCATCCAGACCTCCATGGCCTGGCTTCTCTCGGAATGGATGCGGTTCTGCTACGCCACCATCCGCTGGACGCATGAGAACGAGCAGGTGGCCGAAGAGGTCTGGGCCGAAGGCGGCGGCGTGCTGTGCGCCTTCTGGCACTCGCGACTGGCGCTTGGCCCCGCCAGCTGGCCGATGAAACGGGCGCAGCCGATCAAGGGGCTGGTCTCGCTCAGCCCGGACGGCGAGTTCTTCACCAGGGCCGTGGCGCGTCTGGGCATTCCCGCCGTGCGCGGCTCCTCCAGCAACAAGGACAAGGCCAAGCAGGCCAAGGGCGGCACCCAGGCCCTGCGCGACGGTCTGAAACAGCTGAAGGTCGGCGGCCTGGCCGTCACCCCCGACGGTCCGCGCGGCCCCTCGCGTCAGATGGCAGAGGGCCTGCCCCTGATGGCCAAGCTGTCGGGCGCGCCGGTCCTGTTCATCGGTCTTTCGTGCAAGCCTGCCATCCGGCTGAACAGCTGGGACCGGGCCGTCCTGCCCCTGCCCTTCGGCAAGGGCGCCATCGTCTGGGACAAGGCCTGGTATCCCGAAGGCGCCGAAATGTCCGAAGTCGTCGCCGACTGGACCGAACGCCTAACCGCGGTCGAGGCCCGCGCCGATGCGATCACCGGGCTGGAGCGGATCTAGACCGTGATCTTCAGCCCCGCCCTGATCGCCTATCGCCTGCTGACCCGTCTGATCGAGCCTTTGGCCCCGCGCCTGCTCGACGCCCGCGTCAAGCAGGGCAAGGAAGACCCGCAGCGCGTCGACGAGCGCCTCGGTCTGGCCGGCGTCGCCCGCCCCGCCGGGCCGCTGATCTGGATTCACGGCGTCAGCGTGGGAGAGGCCTTGTCCATCCTGCCGCTGGCCGAGCGCATGCGTAAGGACCGCCCCGACGTGACGGTTCTGGTCACGACCGGGACGCTGACCTCGGCCCAGGTCCTGGCCAAGCGCCTGCCGCCCGGCGTCATCCACCAGTTCGCACCCGTGGACAGTCCCGGCGCCGTCGCCGCCTTCCTCGACCACTGGCGGCCCACCGTCGGGGTCTTTGTCGAGAGCGAGCTGTGGCCCAATCTGCTGATGGCGGCGAAGAAGCGCGGCGTCGCCCTGGCTTTGGTCAGCGCACGCATCACCGACAAGACCGCCGAGGGCTGGAAAAAGGCCCCCGGCATGGCCCGCGCCCTGATGGCCTGCTTCAATCATGTCTGGCCGCAGGACCAGGCCAGCACCGACCGGCTGACGTCCCTGGGCGCCCGCGTCGACGGTCAGGTGAACCTGAAGCTGTCGGGCGAGCCCCTGCCCTATGACCAGGGCGAGTTCGGCCGTCTGTCGGCCCTGATCGACGACCGCCCCGTCGTGGTCGCCGCCAGCACCCACGAGCACGAAGAAATGGCCATCGTCGGCGCGCTGGACCATCTGGCCGACCGCCTGTTCCTGATCGTCGTGCCGCGCCACCCCGATCGCGCCGACGAGATCGCGCGGTCGCTGGCTCAGGACGGCTACAGCTTCGCCCGGCGCAGCCTGCGTCAGCCGATCACCGACGACACCGACATCTATCTGGCCGACACGCTCGGCGAACTGGGCCTGTTCATGCGGCTGGCCGATGTGGTGGTCATGGGCGGCTCCTTCGCGCCCGCACTCGGCGGCGGGGCTGTCGGCGGCCACAATCCGCTGGAGCCTGCGCGTCTGGGCAAGCCGGTCGTCACCGGCCCCGACGCCAGCAACTGGGCCGCTGTGACCCGGATGCTGAAGTCATCCGGCGGGCTGATCTCGGTGCTGTCGCCGGCCGAACTGCCGGGCATCGTCGGCCCCTTGCTGGCCGATGCCGACGCGGCGCGCGACATGGGCGAGCGCGGCCGCCGCGCCGCCGCCGAAGCCGCCGCCGGACTGGACCGGCTGTGGCTGGCGCTTCAGGCCCATCTGCCCGCCGCCCCGTCACGAGGCCGTCGATGAAGCTGAACACGCCCCGCTGGTGGTACAGCCGCGACCGCCGCCATGCCCCGGTGGCGCGGATGCTGCTGAAGCCCGCCTCGTGGATCTGGGCCGGCGTCACCGCCCGCCGCATCGCCAAAGCCACCCCGGTCGATCCCGGCGCACCGGTCATCTCCATCGGCAACCTGACGGTGGGCGGCTCGGGCAAGACGCCGATCGCGCGCGAGGTGCTGCGCCTGCTGCACGCCCAGGGGGTCAAGGCCGCCGCCCTGTCGCGCGGCTACGGCGGGGCGCTGGAGGGGCCGGTTCAGGTAGATCTGAGCCTTCACAACGCCGCCGAGGTGGGCGACGAGCCGCTGATGCTGGCCGCCGACGCCCCCGCCTGGATCGCTCGCGACCGCGTGGCCGGGGCGCGCGCCGCCGTCGCCGCCGGGGCCGAGGCGCTGGTGCTGGACGACGCCCATCAGAACCCGGCATTGAAAAAGACGCTCAGCCTGATCGTCGTGGACGGCGAGACGCGCGGCGACGAATGGCCCTTCGGCGACGGCTCGGTCTTCCCGTCCGGCCCGATGCGCGAGCCGCTGAAGGCCGGGCTGGCGCGCGCCGATGCGGTCGTCATCCTGCTGCCTGCCGACCTGGCCGAGGCCGACCCCGAACTGGTCGACACCTTTGGGGACCTGCCCGTCTTCATCGCCCGACTGGAGCCCGCCGCCGCGCCGCCGTCCGGCCCGCAGGTCGGCTTCGCCGGCATCGCCAAGCCGTGGAAGGTGGAGCGGTCGCTGATCGCCGCTGGCTGCGACCTCAAGGAGTTCGTGCCCTTCCCCGACCACGCGGCCTTGTCCGAGCGTGATTTCGCCCTGCTGACGGATCGGGCGGCCCTGTTCGAGGCCGGTCTGGTCACGACGGAGAAGGACTGGGTGCGCCTGCCGCCCGCGTGGCGCGACCGCATCGTCGCCTGGCCGGTCGTGGCGCGACTGGCGGATGAAGCGGCTTTTCAAGTCTTCCTTCGCAGGAAGGTTAAGTCGCCCTCCTCAGATAGCGCTCGGCGGCCAAGCTCTTCCTGAAGTGACGAGATTTTACAATCCTGACCTTGGTCTTCGGCCCCAAGCCTGACCTTAAGCGTTATGGATGGGTGATCTCTCGGAGCACTCAGTAGCATGAAGATCGCAGTTCTCGACGACGACCCGGTCCAGTTGGAAACCATTTCCGGCGTGGCGGAGACGGCCGGCTATCGCGCCGTCCTCTTCTCTCGAGCTCAAGCCCTGATCTCGGCGTTGCGCAAGGATACCTTCGACCTTCTGGTTGTAGACTGGAACCTGCCGGATCGTTCGGGTCTGGAAGTGCTGGCCTGGGCCCGGACCAATCTGAAACCGCCGCCGCCCATGCTGCTGGTCACCAGCCGGGCCGAGGATGAGGACATCGTCGCTGGTCTGAACGCCGGCGCCGACGACTACCTGCCCAAGCCCCTGTCGCCCGCCGTGCTGGAGGCGCGCATCAACGCCCTGATGCGCCGCGCCTACGCCCAGCCCTCGACGCCCGGCGCCGAGATTCACGGCGACACAGTCTTCCATGACTCGTCCGCCGCCGTCACGCGCAACGGCAAGACCGTGATCCTGACGGCCAAGGAATATGCCCTGGCGCAGCTGCTGTTCCGCAACCTGCACCGCGCCCTGTCACGGACCTATATTCTCGAGACCGTCTGGGGGAACGAGCCCAACCTGAACAGCCGCTCGCTGGACATGCATATCTCGCGCATCCGCACCAAGCTTGAGCTTCGCCCCGAACAGGGCTTCCGCCTGACGCCCATTTACAGCTACGGTTATCGCCTGGAACGTGTCGGCGCTCTTGAGGCTCTCTCGGACGACGTGCAGTCCGAGGACGCATAAGAGGCGAAGACATGAACCGAAACCGAGCGATCATCGCTGGCCTGACGGCGGCGCTGCTCACGGCTTCTCCCAGCTTCGCCCAGAACGGAACCGCGCCCCGAGCCGACGCCCGCACCGCGCCAGCCGCCACAGCGGTCGAGACGCTCGACTATGTCGTGCGGCCCGGCGACACCCTGATTGATCTGGCCGTCGCCTACCTGAACCGTCCCTCGGACTATCGTCGGGTTCAGCGTCACAATCGCGTGGCCGACCCGCGTCGCCTGCCCATTGGGCGCACCTTGGCCATTCCGGTGTCGCTGCTGCGCGCCGATCCCGATCAGGCCCGCATCTCCAGCTTCAGAGGCGCCGTCACCCTGAGCCAGGGCGGACGCGTGGCGCCGCCGACGCAGGGTCAGTCGGTGTCCGAGGACGCCGTCCTGACCACCGGCGCCAACGCCTTCGTCCGACTGGCCCTGTCGGACGGCAGCCATGTGGTCGTACCGTCCAACAGCCGCGTTCGTCTTTCCCGGTTGCGGCGCTACGCCCTGAACGGGGCCGTCGATCACGACATGACCGTAGAAGCCGGGCGGGCTGAATCCCAGGTCACGCCGCGTCGTCGGCCGGGCGGATTCGTGGTTCGCACCCCCGTTTCCGTCTCCGCCGTGCGCGGCACCGAGTTCCGCGTCGCCTTCAGCGACGCCGCCGACCGCTCCGCCACCGAGGTCATTGAGGGCGTCGTCGAAGTGGATTCTGGAGACGGCCTGAGCGAGACCGTCGCCGTCGCCGATCAGGGGGTGTCGACCAGTCTGACGGATACACGCCTTCTGCCTCTGCTGCCCGCGCCCGCCCTGACGCAGCCGGACGAGGTGCAGTCGGGCACGGTCGTGGACTTCGTCCTGGCGCCGCTGGACGGCGCCGCCGTCTATCGCGGGCGTCTGGCCACGGACGCCGGCATGATCGACGCCTTCGCCGAGGCCGACAGCGCGCCGAACACGCCGCGCCTGTCTTTCGGCGCCCTGGCGGACGGGGCCTATTTCCTGCGCCTGAGCGCCCTGTCGCCCGAGGACCTGGAAGGTCGCGCCACCACCTACAGCTTCATCCGCGCCCGCAACGGCGTCGGCGGCCTGACCTCGAGCAGCGAGACCCGCGACAACCGCCGCTTCTATCGTTTCCGCTGGGAGTCCGAGGGCGAGGGCGAGGCCCGCTTCCGCTTCCAGCTGTCGCGTGAAGACGCCGAGGGCCGGGCCGAGGGGCCGCCTCTGGTCGATCAACAGGGCGTGGCCGAACAGGCCTTCACCCTCAGCGACCTGCCGCCCGGCGTCTATACCTGGCGGGTTCAGGGGTCGCGTCATCGCTTCGGCCGCCTGCTTCAGGTCTGGTCCGAACCCCAGCAACTTCGCATCGGGCGCTGATCCGTGCCGGCGCGACGCTGGCTGGGCGCTGGCCTGACAGGCCGACGCGCCCTGATCGAATGGGGGCTGGTGGCGGCGGTCACGGCCCTGCTGGTCGGCTGGCTGGCGCTCACCCCCACCGCCGACCGCGCCGACAACCTGTTCTATGACGGCCTGATCCGGGTGCAGGACGGCCCCGCCGACCCGTCCATCGTCATCATCGCCATCGACGACCGCAGCCTGAACGCGCTCGGCCGCTGGCCCTGGCCGCGCACTGTCCACGCCGCCCTGGTCGACCGTCTCAACCAGGCCCAGCCCCGCGCCGTGGCCTATGACGTCCTGTTCACCGAGCCCGAAGCCGGCGACCCCGCCCTGGCCGCAGCCCTGGCCCGCGCGCGCGACGTTCACCTGCCCCTGCTGGTCGAGGCCCCCGGCCAGAACGGCGCCGCCTGGCAGGTCAGCGAACCGGCGTCCGATCTGGCCCGCGCCGCCGCCAGCCTGGGCCACGTCAACATGATCGTCGACGGCGACGGCGTGATCCGCCGCGTGCCGCTCTACATGCAGGCGGGCGCTCGCAGCTGGCCGCAGTTGGTCCTGCCCCTGGCCGAGACGGCGGGGGCCGCACCGCCCGCGCCGCGCCCGGACGCGGACAGCGGCGAGGCCCTGATCGCCGCCGCGCCTGAAGCCATCGCCTATCGCGGCCCGCCTGGACGGTTCCGCACCCTGTCCTTCGTCGACGTGCTGAACGGCGAGGTGCCCGCCGACTTCCTGAAGGACAGGCTGGTTCTGGTCGGGGCCACGGCGCCCGGAATGGGCGACCGCTACGCCACGCCCGCCGCGCCGCACGGCGAACTGAGCCCCGGCGTCGAGATTCAGGCGGCCCTGTTGCAGACCTTGCTGGAGGGCGGCGGTCCGCGCACGCTCAGCCCGCCCTGGGTGCTGGGGTTGTCCTTGCTGCCGCTGGCCCTGCTGATCGGCGGTTTTCTGGTGCTGCGCCCCTTGGCCAATATGGTGCTGGGGGCGGGGCTGATCGTCCTGACGCTGGGGTTCAGCGCCGTCGCCTTTCTCAGCGCAGGCCTGTGGTTCCCGCCGGCTGCGGCCATCGCGGGCCTGGCCACGGCCTATCCCTTCTGGAGCTGGCGTCGCCTGGCCGCCGCCTCGGCCTATATGCAGAGCGAGGTCGAGGCGTTTCAGCGCGAGGCCGCGCCCATCCCGATCGCCGGCCTGACCCCCGCCGTCATCGCCCCGCGTCACGGCGACGTCGTCGCCAAGCAGGTGGACACCCTGCGCGCGGCCCTGAAGCAGTTGCGCGACCTCGACCGCTTCATCGCCGACGCCCTGCGCAGCCTGCCGGACGCCACCGTCGTCGCAGCGCCGGACGGGCGCGTGCTGGTGGCCAATGATCGGGCCCACGCCCTGTTCGGCGCCGCCCTAGGCCCGGACGCCCGTCTGGGCGACCTTTTCCTGACCCTGGGCGAGCCCTCATGGCGCCGCTTCATCACCAACGAGGCGGATGACCTCGGCGATATTCTCGCCCCCGGCGGTCAGGTGCTGAAGGTGGCGGCGGCGCCGTTGACCGACGCCGAAGGCCGCCCCGTGGGCCACATCGTCCGTTTCGCCGACATGACCGGCTTCCGCGTCGCCGAGCGCCAGCGCGAACAGGCCCTGCAACTGCTCAGCCATGACATGCGCGCGCCCCAGGTCTCGATCCTGACCCTGCTGGACGGCAAGCAGGACCGCACCGATCCCGCCTTCGAGCGCCGCATCGGCGACTATGCCCGGCAGACGCTGGATCTGGCCGAGGGCTATGTCCAGCTGGCCCGAGCCGAGTCCCAGCCCTATCGCAGCCTTGTCCTGGATCTGGGCCAGGTGCTGATGGACGCCGCCGACACCCTGTGGCCCCAGGCCTCAGCCAAGGGCATGACCATCCAGACGCCCGACAGCGAGGAAGAGCATCTGGTTCAGGGCGACCCGGCCCTGCTGCGGCGGTTGCTGACCAACCTGCTCGACAACGCGCTCAAATACGGCCCGGCGGGCGGCGTCATCACCTGCACCCTCGAGGGCGGCGAAGAGGATGGGCGTCCGACCCTGATCGTGCGGATCAGCGATCAAGGCCCCGGATTGTCCGAAGAAGCTCAGCGACGTCTGTTCCAGCCCTTCGGTCACGGCGACGCCGACGCGCGCGGGTCCGGTCTGGGCCTGGCCTTCGTGCGGACGGTGGCTCGGCGTCACGGCGGTCAGGTGATCTATGAGGCGGGGCTTGTCGGCGCCACCTTCGTTCTCACCCTGCCCCGGTTCATCGAGGCGGACGCGGCCTAGGGTTTCATGGGGCCGCAGGCAGTTCCGCGACCACGGCCTGGGCCAGGGCGTCCAGGGCGGCGTCCGTCTGACGATCCCCAACCACGGTCACGGCCTGGGCCTGATAGGCGGTCGGCGCGGCGCCGGGTCCGTTCAGGGTCAGGCTGAGGACATGGGTCTTGCGCCGGGCCGACCACCATTGCGGCAGGACCGGCGACGCCGTCCATTCGCCCTGACGCGCCGCGTCGTCGGTGAAGGCGCCGGTACGCTGAGGCCGAACGCCATAGGCGATCTCGATCAGCCAGTCGGCGCTCTTGTCGCCCTCACGCCAGCCCCTTGCCTGGAGTTGGCGACGCACGGCGGCCGTCGCGGCGGTGACATCCGGCGCTCCGGCGTCGGGAACCGCCAGCCGATAGGTCGCCGCGCCGGGCTGGAACGCCGCAGGCGGGGTGACGTCAATGCGCGGCCCCGCAGCGCACCCGGACAGGGCGGCGGCGGCGGCCAGGGCGATCAGGAGGGAGGAAGAACGGGCCATGGCTCACTCTAGCCCGCAGAACACGGTCGAGCCATGGCCGTCGTCAAAGGGTCAGTCCTGACGGAAGACCTGGCCGCTCTTCATCACGAAGCGGACGCGTTCCAGCTCGGTCACGTCGCTCAGCGGGTCGCCCGAGACGGCGATCAGGTCGGCGGGCATGCCCGGCGCCAGACGACCGGCCTCGTTCGAGATCTTCAGGTGTTCGGCGGCGCCGACGGTGGCGGACTGGATGGCCTCCAGCGGGGTCAGACCGGCGCGGACCAGCAGGGCGAACTCCTGGGCGTTGTCGCCGTGGGCCGAGACGCCGGTGTCGGTGCCGAAGGCGATACGGACGCCGCCGGCATGGGCGCGGCGGGCCATGTCCAACATCTTGGGTCCGGCCTCCAGCGCCTTGGCCGTCTGGGCGGGGGTGAAGAAGTTATCGGGGCTGGCGGCGATGCGGGCCACATAGTCGCCGGCCATCAAGGTCGGCACCAGCCAGGCGTCGTGCGCCTTGAACAGGCGCATGGACTCGTCGTCCAGATAGGTGCCGTGCTCGATGGAATCCCCGCCCGCCTTGAGGAAGGCGTTGATGCCGTCGACGCCGTGGGCGTGGGCCGTGACCTGGCGCCCCATGCGGTGGGCCGAGGCGACGATGGCGGCCAGTTCATCCTCGCTGAACTGCTGGGCCAGGCCCGCCGCGGTGTTGGACAGGACGCCGCCGGTGGCGGTGATCTTGATGATGTCGGCGCCGCTGCGAACCTGAAGGCGCACCGCCCGCATGCAGTCCTCAGGTCCCGAGCAGATGCTCTCGGGCGACATCAGGTGAAGGATGTCGTCGCGATAGCCGTTGGCGTCGCCGTGACCGCCATGGATCGACACGGCCGAACCCGAGGCGATGATGCGCGGCCCCGGCACATCGCCGCGCCGCACCGCGTCCCGCAGGGCGAAGATGGCTTCGTTGCTGGCGCCCAGGTCGGCCACCGTGGTGAAACCGGCGTTCAGGGTGCGGCGCGCGAAACGAGCGCCGACCATGGCCTGGGTCGCGTCCGACTGCGTCACCCCGTCCAGCCGCGAATTGGGGCTGGATTCGCCGGTCAGATGGACGTGGCTGTCGATCAGACCCGGCAGGACGAAGGCGCTGCGCAGATCGACCACTTTTCCGCCGCCGACGAAGCCGTCGCGGATTTCGACGATCTGGTTCCCTCTGATCACGAGAGTTTTATCGCGCAGGACGCGACCGCTGGCGGGATCGGCCAAAAGCCGCCCGACTTGGACGAACGTGGTCGGCTGTTCCGCCGAAACGGCAGCGACCGCCGGGGCTTGTCGCGCCTGGGCCGAGGTGGCGGCCAGAACGGCAGCGGTCACAATCAGAGCCAGTTTCTTCATCGGTCCCTCCCAGAACTACGGGCGGCACCTTAGCGGCTCGTCGGCTTTCGCCAAGGCTCAGGTTGCGTCGTTACGGGGCTTTGTGAAACAAGCCGATACAGTTGTTTAAATCGTGCGAGGGGCGTCGCATGCGGCTATCCAGACGTGGCTTGATCTTGGGCGGTTCGGCCCTGTTGGCGGGATGCTCTTCCGCCGCCTCTACCGTTCAGCTCGCCGGCGCCGCGCCTGCCAGCCTTCCTGTCGTTCCGGTCCCGACCGTGACGCCGCAGACGGTTTCCGTGGCCAGGGCGACCGGCCCCGCCATCGATCCGCACGGGATCGTGCGCAAGGACCTGATGGAGCGCGCCCAGGCCGCGCTGGACACCCACGGCCACAAGATCAGCAAGCGCGACCGGATGTATCTGGTCGATTTCCAGAAGTTCTCGGGCGAGGATCGCCTCTACGAAGTCGATCTGGAAGGCGGCTGGGTCACGGCCTATCGCACCAGCCACGGGCGGGGCTCCGACCCCGCGCACTCGGGCTTCGCCCAGCGCTTCTCGAACCAGATGGACAGCCACATGTCGTCCATCGGCGCCTACGCCACGGCGGGCGCCAGCTGGGGCTCGCAGCAGGGACCGAACGTCCTGCTGGACGGGCTGGAGTATTCCAACGACCGGGCGCGCGAGCGGGCCATCATCATCCACGGCGCCGACTACGCCGACCCGGCCTTCCTGGCCCGCGAAGGCAAGCTGGGCCGGTCCTACGGCTGCTTCTCGGTGTCGCACGCCGACCTGGCGCCCCTGCGCGAACGCATGGGCGAAGGCCGGCTGCTGTTCGCCATGGCCTGATCGTTTGATCGTCACCCTCGGACTTGTTCCGAGGGCCTATCGTTCGGCCAGGCCTCACATCCAAAACGAGAGGCGCAGCTTCAGCGCCAAGCGCCGCGTCAAAGACCGCCATGGGCCCTCGGGACAAGCCCGAGGGTGACGTAAAATATTAGATCAGCGACCGGGCCTATCGCGGCTCCAGCGCCCGCCAGCCGATGTCGGTGCGGTTGAAGCCGCCGGGCCAGTCGATCCTGGCGATGGCTTCATAGGCGCGTTCGCGGGCCTCGGCGATGTCGGCGCCGTAGGCGCAGACGTTCAGCACGCGACCGCCGGCGGCGACCAGGGTGCCGTCGTCGCGCTTCCTGGTTCCAGCGTGGAAGACCTGGACGTGGGGGCCAAAATCCTGATCGGCGCCGCGAATGACCGAGCCTTCCAGCGGGCTGTCGGGATAGCCCTTGGCCGCCATGACCACGCAGATGACCGTGCCGTCCTTGAAACGGGGCACCGGGGCCTTGGTCAGGTCGCCGCGCGCGCAGGCCAGCAGCACGGGCACGATGTCGCCGTCGAAGCGCATCATCAGCACTTGGCATTCCGGGTCGCCGAAGCGGGCGTTGAACTCGACCACCTTGGGGCCTTCGCTCGTCGCCATCAGCCCGGCGTAGAGGACGCCGCGATAGGGGGCGCCCTCCTCCGCCATCTTCTGAATGGTCGGCTGCACCACGCGGTCGTTGGCGGCCTGCACCAGTTCGGGGGTGAAGACCGGCGCCGGAGAATAGGCGCCCATGCCGCCCGTGTTCGGCCCCAGATCGCCGTCAAAGGCGCGCTTGTGGTCCTGTGCGCCGCCGAACAGGACGGCCCGCTGTCCGTCGCACAGGGCGAACAGCGAGCCCTCCTCGCCGTCCATGAACTCTTCGATGACCACGCGCGAGCCCGCCGAGCCGAAGCGACCGCCCAGCATGCGCTCGATCTCGGCCTCGGCGTCCTGCCTGTCGGGGCTGATAGCCACGCCCTTGCCCGCCGCCAGACCGTCGGCCTTGATGACATAGGGGGCAGAATAATTGTTCAGCGCCGCCTTGGCCGAGGCGGTGTCCTCGTAGACGCCGTAACCCGCCGTCGGGATACCATGGCGTTGCAGGAAGGCCTTGGAGAAGGCCTTGGAGGTTTCCAGCTGCGCCGCCTTGGCGGTCGGGCCGAAGCAGGGAATGCCCGCCGCGTTCAGCCGGTCGGCCAGGCCCTCGGCCAGGGCCGATTCCGGGCCGACCACGACCAGGTCCGCCTTCATCTCGCGCGCCAGGGCGGCCAAGCCCTCGGCGTCCGTGGCCTTGAACTCGGGCCGCAGTTCGGCGTACCGGGCCATGCCGGGGTTGCCGGGCGCGGCGACGAGCCGCGTGACCAGCGGCGACTGGGCGATCTTCCAGGCCAGGGCGTGCTCACGCCCCCCCGATCCGACGAGCAGAATGTTCATGCTCGCGAAATGACCGGCCCAGCCGCCGCGGTCAAGCGGGAGAAAGGGTTACTGCGCCGGCGGCGTCCAGCGCGGGAGGGCCGCCAGCTGCTGCACCGTCAGGTCGGTGGTCAAATCCTTGTCGGCGCCGTTGTTGCGCGCCAGACCGCGAACCTGATCGACAGGCACCTGCACCTTTATGTCGTCCGGCCCTTCGAGTTCGACCACGACGTGGGTCAACTTGCCGGACGCATCCAGGACAAGGGTTTCGATGTCTCCAAGGTCAGTGTTGTCAGACGAGAGCAGATCCGCGTCTTCCAGCTGGGAGCGCGACATGCCGAAGGCCAGGGCTGCGTCAGCCGTCGCCGCGTCGGCGCGCGTCTCAGTCACCGGGGCGGGTTGCGCGCCGGGTGCGGGCGACTGAACCACGTCGTCGGTGCGGTTATCACCGCAGGCGGCCAGCATGAGAGCGGCGACGGAGGCGGCGGTCAGGACATGGATCTTCATCAGGCTTCCTAGATTTCAAAACAATGCGGACGCGACGTAGATCACCGCCCCCAGCAGAAGGATGGCGACGATGACCAGCCAGGGGCTGACCGCCGGAGCATTGCTGCGACGCGCCAGTTCGTCCTCACGCGGGGCGCGCTCGGCTGGGTCGGTTCCGGGCGGGTCGGCAGGGTTCATGGTCAAGCTAACGGACGCGGCCCCGCCCCGTTCCCGCATGCGACAAGACGGGCTAAGGTCGCGCCATGATTTCCGACGACGATTATGCTTTTGAAGGCCCCGCCGAGGCGCCGGCCGCCGCGCGCGACAACAATCCGCCCCTGTCGATCTCCGAGCTCAGCTTCGCGCTGAAGCGCACGCTGGAGGACCGCTTCGGCCACGTGCGACTGCGCGGCGAAATCTCCAAGGTGAACCGCCACGCCTCGGGTCACGTCTATCTGACGCTGAAGGACGACAAGGCCGCCATCGACGGCGTCATCTGGAAGGGCGTGGTCAAGGGCCTGGGCGCCCAGCCGGAAAGCGGGCTGGAGGTCATCGTCACCGGCAAGATCACCTCCTACCCGGCGCGGTCTTCCTATCAGATCGTCATCGAGAGCATGGAGCCGGCGGGCGCGGGCGCCCTGCTGGCCCAGCTGGAACGGCTGAAGGCGCGGCTGCGCGACGAGGGCCTGTTCGAGCCGTCGCGCAAGAAGCCCCTGCCGACCTTCCCCGCGACCATCGGCGTCATCACCAGCCCGACCGGGGCGGTGATCCGCGACATCCTGCACCGCATCGCCGAGCGCTGGCCCTGCCGCGTCATCGTCTGGCCGGTGGTGGTTCAGGGCGACGCCGCCTGTGGTCAGGTGTCGAACGCCATTCGCGGCTTTGATCAGATGACGCCGGACGGGCCTATCCCCCGCCCCGACCTGCTGATCGTGGCGCGCGGCGGCGGCTCGGTCGAGGACCTGTGGTGCTTCAACGACGAGGGCCTGGCCCGGACCGTGGCCGAGGCCCGCATCCCCATCATCTCGGCCGTGGGGCACGAGACCGACACCACCCTGATCGACTTCGTCTCCGACCGTCGCGCGCCCACGCCGACCGGCGCCGCCGAGATCGCCACCCCGGTTCTGGCCGACCTGCGCTGGGCGCTGAGCGATCTGGAGGCCCGTCTGGCCCGGTCGGGGTCGCGTCTGCTGGAAGACCGTCGCACCCGCCTGCGCGCCGCCGCCCGCGGCCTGCCCGCCCGGCCCGAAGACCTGCTGGCCCTGCCGCAACAGCGGCTCGATCACGCCGCCAGCCGTCTGGGGTCGGGTCTGCATCGCAACGTCGCCGTGCACGAGCGCCAGTTGGCCGTGGTCGGCGGGCGTCTGTCCAAGGGCCTGCTCGACCGCGCCATCGAGCGGCGCGGCGACCGGCTGGCCGCCTATGCCGACCGGTTCGGCCCGGCGATGAAACGGCGGCTGGATCGCGACGAGACGCGGCTGGCCGCCCTTTCGCGGGCCCTGGCGACGCTGGACCCCAAGCGGCCCAAGCCCGGCTTCGCCCGCATCGAGGACGCCGAGGGCGCCATGATCGCCTCGGCCGCCGCCCTGTCGCCGGGCCAGGCGGTCCGCATCGTCTTCGGCGACGGCGCCAGGGCGGCGACCATCGACGGCGGAGGCGCCGGGCCTCGGCCAGCCGCCACGCCCGCGCCCAAGCCCGTGCCGCGCCCGAAGGCGCCGGCGGCAGGTCAGGGCGACCTCTTTTAGATTTTCATCCGCTCATCCCCGCGGAGGCGGGGATGAGCGGTTTTTGGTTCACCCACCCGCCCCGACTTCGTCTTCTTTGAGATGACGGCGATTCGGCTCTCGTCTCGCGCCGCGACCCGTGCCAATCATCGATCCATGACGACGCCTGCTTCGCCTCCCGTTTCGCCCTCGCCCGCCACGTTGCATTACGGCGACGGCGAGTTCGCCGTGCTGCGCCCCGGCGCCTATGTGGCCTGCGCCGTCAGCGGCGTGCCCATTCCGCTGGCCGCCCTGCGTTACTGGTCCGTCGAACGCCAGGAAGCCTACGCCAGTCCGCTGGAATTCATGGCCGCCGCGCGCGACGCCTGACATCCGTTCCTTCCCTCGCTGAGACGCGCTTTCGCCGCCTGTCAGATTGTGTCGTGTTCCTATGTCCGCCCTGCAATCGCTTGACGTTCTGCTCGCCGACGACAACCCCAACATGCGATCCATCGTCTTCGCGATGCTGAAATCCATCGGCGTGACCCGGTTGCGCGAGGTCAATGACGGCTCGGCGGCCCTGGAAGCGCTAAACGCGCGCCCCGCCGATCTGGCCATTATCGACTTCAAGATGCTGCCGGTGGACGGCGTGACCTTTACCCAGCTGGTCCGCACCGCGCCGGACAGCCCCAATCCCTATCTGCCGATCATCATGATGACCGGCCACTCGGAGAAGCGCCGCGTGGCCCAGGCGCGCGACGCCGGGGTGACGGAATTCCTGGTCAAGCCGGTCACGCCTCTGGCTCTGCTGACCCGGATTCAGTCGGTCATCCTGCACCCGCGTGAGTTCATCAAGACTGACAGCTATTTCGGCCCGGACCGCCGCCGCACCCAGACCGAAAATTTCGGCGGCCCCTTCCGGCGCGCCACCGACGCCCTGCTCGACTAGATGTCGGCGGCCTTCATCGCCTCATAGACCTTGGGCGGCCAACGCTTGTGGACCCAGAACCAGTCCACCGGTTGTTCCCTGACCCGCTCCTCGACGAAGCGGTTGACAGCCTGGACCCCGGTTACGACGTCGGCGGCCTTGTCCCCCGTGTCCGGCACGGCGATCGGCTCATGAGCCGTAACCCGGAAGCGCACGCCCGGCAGGCGCGTCACCGACAGGGGCTGCATCACCGTGCCGAACTTCAGCGCCAGTCTGGCGGCTCCCGGCGAGGCGTTGACGGGCTGGCCGAAGAACTCGACCTCCGGCCCCTGGCTGTATTTCTGATCGACCAGCAGGGCGATGGACTCGCCGCGCTTCATCCCCGCCATCAACTCGCGCGTGCCGTCGCCCTTGGGCGCGAACAGTTTGATGCCGTAACGCTCGCGGCTCTGGCGGATCAAGGCGTCCACATAAGGGTTGTTGGCCGCGCGATAGGTCACCTGACAGGGCACGCCCGCCGCCATGATGACCGCCGCCATGACCTCGAAATTGGCCAGATGGCCCGAGACCAGCACGACCGGCTTTCCACTGTCGCGAATGGCGTGCAGCCGTTCCAGCCCGACCACGTCGATCCGCCCGCTTTCGGGCGTCAGCCGATCCATGACCGCCAACTCGGCGAAGGTGCGCCCCGTCTGCTCCCACTGATCCACGGCCAGGCGGTCACGCTCGCGGGCGTCCATGTCCGGGAAGGCGATGCGCAGGTTGCGCGTCACCGTCTTGTGCGTGCCGGTCAGCGGGCCGAGTGTGCGCAGCAGCCCCCCGCCAAAACCGGAAGCCCCCTCGACCCCCAGCGCTCGCAGGACGGCGAACAGCCCGGAAAAGGCGGCCGCCTGCAGTCGCCAGTTCAGGTCCTGCAGAAACCCGACTTTGTTTTCGTCTTCACCAGGCAATCGTCAGTCCGCCGTCCACCACAAGGGTCTGTCCGGTCACATAGGCCGAGGCAGGGCTGCACAGATAGACCGCCGTGCCCGCGATTTCATCAGGCTGGCCGATCCTTTTCAGCGGGGCGGGTTCCGTCACCGTCTTCAACAGCTCCGGATTCTCCCACAGGTATTTGGCGAAGTCGGTCTGGACCAGGCCCGGGGCGATGCAGTTCACGCGCACGTTCGACGGGCCGTATTCGACCGCCAGGTTGCGCGCCAGCTGCATGTCGGCGGCCTTGGAGATGTTGTAGGCGCCGATCAGGGCGTTCCCGCGCAAACCGCCGATCGAGGAGATGATCAGGATTGCTCCATCCTTACGCTCCAGCATCTGCGGCGCGACCATCTGGATCAGCCAGTGGTTCGAGATGACATTGTTCTGAAGAATTTTCTCGAACTGGTCGTCGGCGATGCCCGCCATCGGTCCGGCGTAGGGATTGGTCGCGGCGTTGCAGACCAGGATGTCGATCTGGCCAAAAGCGGCCCTGGTCTCGTCCGTCAGCCGTTGCAGGTCTTCTTTCGAGGCGATGTTGGCGGGGATGGCGATGGCGCGGCCCTCGCCGTGCCTGGCGTTGATCGCGCCGGCGACCTCTTCGCACGGGCCGGCCTTGCGCGAGGAGATGACGACACGGGCGCCGTGCTCGGCCAGACGCTCGGCGATGGCCTTGCCGATGCCCTTGGAGGAGCCGGTGATGACAGCGACCTTGCCGCTCAGATCAAACAATTCCACGCCTAAACCTCCCATTTGGTCGGATTTCTGTGTCCGAACCCTAGCCGTTACCTCTAGTTACCCTGATACTTGGCCGATTCCATACGGGAAAGGCGGTTCAACACCGGCCCCATGCGCAAGATTACCGGCGGTTTTCTGTTCTTCGGCTACCTCTTCCTGTCCCTGACCATCGGGGCGGCGATCTGGCGCGCCGGTATGGGCGCGGGCGCGGGCGCCGCCGGGGTGCTGGGCGCGCTGGGGGTTCTGGTCGGGCTGCACGCCGCCGTGTCAGGGGTTCTGGACCGTCGCGCCCTGCGCAAGGAGATCGCCAAGGTCCGCGAGGCGCACCGCCTGCTGGCCGACGCCATGGAGTCGACCCAGGGCGCCCTGACCGAACTGGCCGAGGCCATCGAGAGCGGCGCCCTGTCCAAGACCGAGGCCCTGACCGGCGAGGTGCGGATGCTGGAGGGTCTGGTCCAGCAGATGAGCGAGTCGATCGACGAGCGTCTGGCGACCTCGCCCATCACCGCCGACACCTATGAGGGCCGTCGCCAGGTTCAGTCGAACACCCTGTTGAAGACCGTCCACGACGCCCTGACGGAAAACCGCATCGACCTCTATCTGCAGCCGGTCGTCACCCTGCCCCAGCGCCGGACCGTCTTCTACGAGAGCTTCACCCGCCTGCGCGACCCGTCCAACCGGGTCATGATGCCCGCCGAATACCTGTCAGTGGCCGAGGGCGAGGGCCTGCTGCCCGCCATCGACAACCTGCTGCTGTTCCGCTGCGCCCAGATCGTGCGCCGCCTGGCGCGTCAGGATCGCAAGGTCGGCGTCTTCTGCAACGTGTCGCTGGCCTCGCTGGGCGACGAGACCTTCTTCCCGCAGTTCCTCGACTTCCTCAGCCAGAACCGCGACCTGAAGGACGCCCTGATCTTCGAACTGGGTCAGGCGACCTTTGACGCGCGCGGCGCCGCCGAGGCGCGCAACATGGCCAAGCTGGCGGACCTAGGCTTCCGCTTCTCCATCGACAAGGTGCAGACGCTGGATCTGGACTTCGCCGACCTGCAACGCTCGGACGTGCGCTTCATCAAGGTCGCCGCCGACCTGCTGATCGAACAACTGCTGGACCTGGACGGCGCCGCCCCCCTGCCGACCCAGCCCGACATCCAGGCCGCCGACTTCGCGCCCCTGACCCGTCGCTACGGCCTCGAACTGATCGCCGAGAAGGTCGAGAGCGAGAAACAGGTCGTCGACATCCTCGAGCTCGACATCAGCATGGGCCAGGGCCACCTGTTCGGCGAGCCCCGCGCCATCAAGGAAGCCGTCCTGGCCGAGACCGACCCGCCCGCCGAGTTCGTCCGCACCACGCTGAAGTCAGCCGAGCAGCGCCGCCGGTTCTAGGGCGCCTCTTTCCTCCCCACTCGTGGGGAGGGGGACCGCGTAGCGGTGGAGGGGGCGACGCCGCCCTGTCCGATTCCACGCTCCCTCTATCAACCGTCCCGCCGCCCCCTCCGTCACGGACGCTACGCGTCCGCGCCACCTCCCCATACAATGGGGAGGAAAGAAGTAGCCGAAAGCCGCCAGACACAGCGTCTCGGCCAGCGTCTATGACGCCCATGACCGACACCCTCGACTGGCCCCGCATCGCCGATGACCTGAACGCCCAGGGTTGGGCGACTGTCGGGCCGCTGCTGACGCCCGCGACCTGTGAGGCCCTGCAAGCCCTCTACGACCAGCCCGAGCGGTTCCGCAGCCGTATCCTCATGCAGCGCCACGGCTTTGGGCAGGGCGAGTATCAGTATTTCGACAATCCGCTACCCGATCCCCTGCCCCGGCTGCGGGCGCGGCTCTATGCGGGTCTGGCGCCCATCGCCAACGGCTGGGCGGCGCGGCTCGAGCGGCCCGGCTTTCCCGACAGTCTGGATGAGCTGACCGCCCAATGCCAGGCGGCGGGCCAGACGCGGCCGACCTCGCTGATGCTGCGCTACGGCCCCGGCGACTACAACCGGCTGCATCAGGACCTCTATGGCGATCTGGTCTTCCCCTTGCAGGCGGCGATCTTGCTCAGCGATCCCGCCGCGTTCGAGGGCGGCGAGTTCGTGCTGGTCGAGCAGAAGCCCCGCTCGCAGTCACAGGCCCATGTCGTGCCGCTGAAACAGGGCGAGGCGGTGATCTTCGCCGTGCGCGAACGGCCGGTTGCGGGGGCGCGCGGCGACTATCGCGTGCAGATGCGCCACGGGGTCAGCAGGGTGCGGGCGGGCCGGCGGACGACGCTGGGGCTGATTTTTCATGATGCGACCTAACCCCGCTCATCCCCGCGGAGGCGGGGACCCAGTGAGAGCCTCACGCAGTTCCGCTTGAAATCCTGCCATGACTCAAGGCGCGTCGCTTGCAGCCAAAGCACTGGGTCCCCGCCTCCGCGGGGATGAGCGGGTATTGGATGTCCTGCGCAAGGAAAAGGCCCCTCCGCGGGAACGGGAGGGGCCTGATCCCTAGGCCTTCTGAGCGTCCAGCCAGCGGACGGCGTCGGCGTCGCGGGCTGACAGGTCGGGGAAGTCAGCGTCGGAGCCGACGTCAGGGACGCGGCGCCAGGAGCGGGCGCACTTGGGATGGTCGGCCAGCTTGACCTCGACGGTGACGGCGTCTCCGCCGACCGCCAGTTCGGCGCCCGAGGTGCGGAAGACCTCGGCGGCGTCCAGGCCGTCGAAGGGCGCCAGCAGCTCAGCCGGGGCCGTGACCACCGGCCAGGCGTCAAGGGCGCCGCCGATCAGCTTGTCGCGACGGGCCGCTTCCAGCGCCTCGTTGACCACTTCCAGCACCGTGTTGACCCCGGCCCAGCGCTCGGCCTCGGCCGGGTTGCGCCATTCGCCCGGCGTTTCCGGGATGACACGGGCGCAGTTGGTCCCGGCGTCGGGGAAGCGGGTGGTCCAGGCCTCTTCCATGGTGAAGGGGGTCAGCGGGGCCAGCCAGGCGGTCAGGCGCATGAAGACCTCGTCCATTACCGTGCGGACGGCGCGGCGGCGGACGCTGTCAGGACGGTCGCAGTAGAGGCTGTCCTTGCGCACGTCGAAATAGAGCGCCGACAGGTCGCCCGAGCAGAACTCCAGCACCGGACGGACCACATCCTGGAAGCGATAGTCGCGGTAGGCCTCGCGCACCTGAGCGTCCAGTTCGTGCAGACGGTGCAGGATGAACTGCTCCAGCGGCGGCATCTGGTCGTAGGGCAGACGCTCGGCCTCGTCGAAGCCGTTCAGGGCGCCCAGCAGATAGCGGACCGTGTTGCGCAGCTTGCGATAGGCGTCGACCGTGGTCTGCAGGATCTGCTTCCCGATCCGCTGGTCCTCGGCGTAGTCCACCAGGGCGACCCAGAGGCGCAGGATGTCGGCGCCCGACTCCTTGATGACGACGGCCGGGTCGGTGGTGTTTCCACGCGACTTCGACATCTTCTCGCCGTTCTCATCCTGGGTGAAGCCGTGGGTCAGGACGGCGTCATAGGGGGCGCGACCGCGCGTGCCGGAACCCTCCAGCAGGTTGGACTGGAACCAGCCGCGGTGCTGGTCGGAGCCTTCCAGATAGAGGTCGGCGGGCCAGTGCGACGGCCGGTCGCCGGTGTAGCCGTGGGCCGGATCGCGGGCTTCCAATGTGAAGGCGTGGGTGCAACCGGAGTCGAACCAGACGTCGAGGATGTCCTCGACCTTCTCGAAGCGGTGGGCGTCGTGCGCGCCCAGGAAGTCGGCGTCGGGCCGGTCGAACCAGGCGTCGGCGCCGCCCTCGGCCACGGCCTTCAGGATGCGGGCGTCGACTTCCGGGTCATGCAGGGGCTGGCCCGTCTGCTTGTCCACGAACATGGCCAGGGGCGTGCCCCAGGCGCGCTGACGGCTGATCAGCCAGTCGGGGCGGCTTTCGACCATGGAGCGGATGCGGTTCTTGCCCGCCGCCGGGTGGAAGGCGGTGGCGTCGATGGCCGTCAGGGCCTTGTCGCGCAGGGTTGCACCGTCTTCCAGTTCTTCATCCATGCGGATGAACCACTGGGGCGTGTTGCGGAAGATGATCGGGGCCTTGGAGCGCCACGAGTGCGGATAGGAGTGCTCCATCCGGCCGCGCGCCAGCAGGTTGCCGGCCTCGATCAGCTTTTCCATCACCGCGCCGTTGGCGGGGCCGAACTTGCCGGTCTTCTTGCCTTCGGTCTCCAGCACCTTGAGGCCGGCGAACAGGGGGACGTGCTCGTAATAGGCGCCGTCGGCGTCCACCGTGTCCGGCACCTCGCGGTGGCCGTGGGCCTGCCAGACGGCGTAGTCATCCGCGCCGTGGCCCGGCGCAGTGTGGACAAAGCCGGTGCCGGCGTCGTCGGTCACATGGTCGCCGGCCAGCAGGGGCACGGAGAAGCCGTAACCCGAGTCCAGCGCCGCCAGCGGGTGGGCGCATTCCAGACCCGAGGGGTTGATGGCGTCGACGCGGGTGAAGCCGCTGATCTTGGCCGCCTTGAACACGTCCTCGGCCAGCTTGTCCGCGATGATGAAGCGATCGCCCGGCTTGGCCCAGGGCTCGTAGTCCAGACCTTCCTCCAGCGCCGTGACCTCATAGAGGCCATAGGCGATCTCGGGGCCGTAGCTGATGGCGCGGTTGGCCGGGATGGTCCAGGGCGTGGTCGTCCAGATGACGATCGAGGGCGTCGCCGCGCGGAAGGACAGCAGGTCGTCCGGGTGGCTGTCGGTCGCGCCGACCACCGGGAACTTGACCCAGATCGTGGGCGAGACGTGGTCGTGATACTCGACCTCGGCATCCGCGAGGGCCGTGCGCTCGACCGGCGACCACATGACGGGCTTGGAGCCGCGATACAGCTGGCCCGAGTTCTTGAACTTGTGGAACTCGGCGACGATGGCCGCCTCGGTCGTGAAGTCCATGGTGGCGTAGCGGTTGTCGAAGTCCCCGGTGATGCCCAGGCGCTTGAACTGATCGCGCTGCACGTCGATCCAGCCGGCGGCGTATTCACGGCAGGCCTTGCGGAACTCGGATTTGGAGACCTCGTCCTTGCGGCGGCCCTTGGCGCGGAACTGTTCTTCGATTTTCCACTCGATCGGCAGACCGTGGCAGTCCCAGCCGGGGACGTAGTCGACGTCGTAACCCAGCAGGAAGCGCGAGCGGACCACGAAGTCCTTCAGCGTCTTGTTCAGGGCATGGCCGATGTGGATGTCGCCGTTGGCGTAGGGCGGGCCGTCGTGCAGGACGTAGAGCGGCGCCTTCTGGGCCTGACGTGTCGCGCGCAGGTGGCTGTAGAGGTCGCCCCAGGCGGCGATGATCTCCGGCTCCTTCTTCGGCAGCCCGCCCCGCATGGGGAAGGGCGTCTCGGGCAGGAAGACGGTGTCGCGATAGTCGCGGCCCGAAACGGCGTCGGAAGCGGTGTCGTTGGTGGCGTCGGCCATGGGGTAATCTTTGTCTTTATGCGCGGGCGCCGAGGAGGCGGCGCGGACGCAGTCTAGCGTGAAGGCCGTTGAACGGCATCGGCGATATTCGATCCCGACGTGCGCGGGGCTGTTCGCCCTGGCGCTACGCCGGGCGGCTAATCGAAATCGGACGGATCACGCGAACGGTCATGGTTGAAACCGTCTAGCAGACCGGGCGGCGCCTGCGCCATAGTCGATGCAAACAGAGGGAGGCGATCAGATGCGCGTTCAGGCGATGACAGCGGCGGCGGTGCTGGCTTTGACAGCGGCCTGTTCGCCCGCAGAGGAAAAGGCCCCTACCCCCGCCCCCGCCGCCGAAGCGCCGCTGACTGGTCGCGCGGCCATCTATGCTGCGGGCGAGCGGGACGCCGAGGCCTTCGTCCGCGCCCTCTACGCCAACGCCGCTGCGCCCATGGCGAATGATCCGGCGGCGGCGGCAATCAGCCCCGGACGCGACCCGCTCTATTCGCGCACCCTGAACGCCCTGATCGGCGTCGACTTCCGCGAGGCCAAGGGCGAGGTTCCCTATCTGAACTACGACCCTGTCTGCGCCTGTCAGGACGCCGACGGCTTCGCCCTGACCGGGCTGAAGATGACGCCCGACGGCGACAAGGCGGCCTCCGCCGACGTGACCTTCACCAACCACGGCGAGACGCAGCAACAGACCCTGAAGCTGGTCAAGGAAGGCCCCATGTGGCGCATCGCCGACGTCGTCGACGCCAAGGGTAACTCCCTGCACGACGCCCTGATGGCCATCGCCGAGAAGGCCGAGGGCTGATCCCGGCAACTCCTGCGACACGCGACCGTTAGCGATCCTGTCATCATCGTGTTAAGAGCCCCGCCC
>RCUP01000283.1_pt1 | contig 42570 bp, 43 predicted proteins | sample 2166341 | NCBI WGS metagenome assembly RCUP01 (sample SAMN09932325, study PRJNA488358) | compost metagenome | isolation source: compost soil in succinonitrile-enriched | place: Germany: Experimental Botanical Garden | reverse complement strand
GCGCGGACCCTGCTGAAGCATGGTCCGCGTTTTCGTCTGGCGCCGACGCAGTCGGTGCTGGGCCGGGCCTTGCTGGTCCACTACGGCCTGTCGCCTGACGACCCCTCGACCATGCTGGTGATCGAGGACGGACGCGCGATCAGCCGTTCGGACGGGGTGCTGCATCTGGCGGCCTCTCTGCCGTTTCCCTATCGCGCAGCCGTGGCGGCCCGGCTGATCCCCCGACCGCTCCGCGACTTCGCCTATGGCTTGGTAGCCCGACATCGGCGGCGGTTTCCGGGGCGGGCCTGGTGCGCCCTGCCGCCCACAGGGGCGGATCTCAACGACCGAATTCTGGGATAGACGGATGAGCGACGCGGGACGGGTTCTCGTTCTGGGAGCCAATGGTTTCATCGGCTCGCATCTGGCCGCGGTCCTGTCGCGCGCGGGCTGGTCGGTTCGCGCGGGCGCCCGGCGTCCCGTCGAGGCGTCACGGCGCGCGCCGACGTTCGACTGGATCTCCGCCGATTTCGCCAAGCTGACGACGGTCGAGGCCTGGGCGCCGCTGCTGGAGGGCGTGGACGCCGTGATCAACTGCGTCGGCGTCTTGCAGGACGGGGCGGGGGACAGCACGCGTCTGGCCCATGTCGAGGGGCCGCGCGCCCTGATACAGGCCTGCGAGTGGGCCGGGGTCCGGCGCCTGATCCACATTTCGGCTGTGGGCGCCGATGAGACGGCGGGCACGGCCTATGCCCGCACCAAGGCCGAGACCGAGCGTCTGGTCGAGGCCAGCAGCTTGGACTGGCTGATCCTGCGCCCGTCGCTGGTGGTGGATCGCGCGGCCTTTGGCGGCACGGGCCTGATCCGGGCGCTGGCGGCCTTTCCCCTGTTCAGCCCCGTCGTCGGCGGCGATCAGACCTTCCGGCCCATCGCCCTGGGCGACCTCGGCGCCGCTGTCGTCGCGGCGTTGAAGCCGGGCGCGCCCAGCCGAGAAACCTTCGACATGCCGGGACCCGAGGCCGTGACCATGGCCGAGATGGTCGGCCTCTATCGCGGCTGGCTGGGCCTGTCGCCCGCGCCCGTGATCCGGGTTCCGCGCGCCCTGGCGGCGCCTGCGCTTGTGATCGGCGACCTGCTGGGGCGTCTGGGCTGGTCCTCGCCGATCCGCACCACGGCCATCCGCCAGATGGATCATGACGTTTCCGGTCAGGACAGCGGCTGGGCCGAGCGTCTGGGCGTGCAAACGCGCGGCTTCACACGCTTTCTGGCCGAGACGCCGGCCTCGGTTCAGGACGTCTGGCACGCGCGGCTGTGGTTCGTGCGCCCGATCTCGATCCTGACGCTGGGTCTGTTCTGGCTGATCACCGGCCTGATCAGCTTCGGCCCCGGCTGGAACGGCGCTCTGGCCATCCTGCACGAAGGCGGCTTTGGGCGCTGGGCGGGGCCGATCGCCTGGTGGGGCGCGCTGCTGGACGTGGTGCTGGGGCTGGCCCTGTTCGTGCGGCCGTGGACAGCGCGCGTGGCCCTCTTCATGTGCCTGTCGACGGTCGGCTATCTGATCGCGGGAACGCTCAGCCTGCCGCACTACTGGATTGATCCGCTGGGGCCGTGGCTGAAGGTGCTGCCGATGATGGCCCTATGCCTGTTCGTGGCGGCCACGGACGCGCGACGCTGATGACCTATCTGATCCTCAAGATCGTCCACATCCTGTCGGGCGCGGTCCTGTTCGGCACCGGGGCGGGCATCGCCTTCTTCATGCTGAGGGCGCACGCCACGAAAGACCCGCGCACCATCGCCTCGGTCGGGCGGATCGTGGTCCTGGCCGACTTCGTCTTCACCGCCAGCGCCGTGGTGGTCCAGCCGATCAGCGGTCTGGCCCTGATCCACCTACAGGGCTACAGCCTGACCGAGCCGTGGCTGATGGCGGCCTACGCCCTCTATGTCCTGATCGGCGCCTGCTGGCTGCCGGTGGTCTGGTTTCAGTGGCGGATGGTCAAGCTGGCCGAGGGCGCGGCGGCGGCGGGCACGCCCCTGCCGCCCGCCTATCATCGCCTGTTCCGCGCCTGGTTCATCCTGGGTTGGCCGGCCTTTGCGGGTGTGATCGGCATCTACGCCCTGATGGTGGGCAAGCCGGTCTTCTAGCGGGCGAAGCGGCCCCTGGCGGCGGAGGCGCTCAGGGCCTCGCGGACGGCGGCGGTCAGTTCAGGCAGGGACTGGACCTGTTTGACGCCATAGGCCTGGGCCGTGATGTCGACGTTGCCCTTCCTCCAGAAGCCTTGGGGAGCCAGGACGATCAGCTTTCCGCTGCGCGCGTGCAGGCCCATTTCAAGCAGGCTGATGGGGCTCTGGGTGCCGGGCGCGAAATACATGACGATGACGTCGGCGGATTCCAGCGCGGCCAGTTCCCACTCGACCTGACGGCGGAACTCGGGCTCGTCGGCCTCGGGGCGCCAGTTCGGGTTCCAGTCGGGGCGGCGCGGGTTCAGGATCACCACATCCATGTCGGCCAGGGCCGAGGTCATCGCCGCCTGCCAGTCGGGCGCGCCGCCCATGTCGATGCTGCCGCCCAGGAAGACGCGCGGGCGGCTGTCGTCGATGGGCAGGGGCTGGGGCGAGACCACGGCGGTCGGCCCCTTGCTGCTCTGCGCCAGGGCGGGCGTAGCCGTCATGGCGGCGACGGTCATCATCAGGGCGGCCAGGGTGCGGGTCATCGATCTGCCTCGAGTTCGCGAAGGGGCGGGGCATAGCATCCCGTCGGGCGAATAGTAGGGCGGGGACGATGGAAAAGAGCGGTCATCGAACGTGACGGGCCTTTCACGCCCGGCTGTGGCATCAGGTCGCGGTGTCCAGCCAACGTCATTCCCCGCTCAGCCTGCTCGAGATCGGCGCCATCATCGCGGTGATGCTGATCTGGGGCATCAACAACGCCGCCGCCAAGATCGCCACCGAGGTCATGCCGCCGTTGATGGTGGGGGCCTTGCGCTTTGCGATCGCCGCCGCCTGTCTGGTCTGGTTCGTGCGGCCGCCCTTCCCGAACTGGAAGAGCCTGCTGATCATCGCCGTGGTGGGCGGTCCGATCCACTATGGGCTGATCTATCTGGCCTTCTGGCTGGCCCACGACGTCAGCCCGGTGACGGTGGCGACCCAGTTGTGGATTCCGCTGACCTCGCTGTTCGCCTTCCTGCTGCTGGGCGAGCGGATTTCGAGGATGGCGACCATCGGCCTGGTCATCGCCTTCGTCGGGGTGGCGTGGATGACGCTGGACCCGCACGCTCTGCAGGACTGGAAGGCGATTGCGGTCGGGGCCTTGGGGGCTTCGGCTTGGGCGCTGACGACGGTGATCGCGCGGCGGACGACCTCTATCCCGCCGCTGAAGATGCAGGGGCTGCTGGCCTTGATGGCCTTCCCGGCGCTGACGGTTGGATCGCTGGTGTTCGAGACGGGACAGTGGGAGGCGGCTCAGATCGCGCCGCCCGTCGTCTGGGGCACCCTGGTCTGGGCCGGGCTGATTTCGTCAGTGTTCGCGACCAGCCTGGTCTTCTGGCTGGTGCAGAGGCGCGAGGCGGGGCGGGTGACGCCTTATCTGCTGGGCTCGCCCCTGGTATCCATCCTGATCGGCTGGCTGTGGATGGGCGACGTGCTGACGCCGCAGATCCTGACCGGTGTGGCCATCGCCCTGATCGGGGTGGTGACGGTCGCCCTGGGGGAGCGCGGCCTGCGCGCCGGCGCCCCCGCCAAGGTCTGATCCGAGCTTAGTGGGCGCTGAGAACCGCGCAGGCCACGCGGTCGCCCGCGCCGCCGATGGGCTGGCTGTTGTGGTCGTCGGGGTTGGCGTGGATCACCAGGGCCGAGCCGTCGGCGTCCCACAGCCACTGGCCGGGGCCGTCCTGGCTGATGCGGGCCTTGGTGGTGAAGAACTCGCCGTGAGCCGAGCCGTCAGCGGCGGCGAAGAGGTTGGGCAGGTCGCCGTCGTCCGGGCCTTGAGCGTTCAGCAGGCCATGAGGCGTCTTCGGGTCCGTGTGGTTGATGTGGGCGCCGGCCGAGGTGAAGGGGGCGGCGCACTGGCCCGTGGCGTGGATGTGGATGCCGTGCCAGCCGGGCGTCAGGCCCGCAGCCTCGACCTTGATCAGCAAGCCGGTGGCGCCTTGCGTCAGCGTCGCTTTGCCGATTTCCGCGCCGGCGCCGTTGATAATCACAGCCTGTCCCGTCTGGCCTGGCGTGGCGCGCGGGATCATGGCGGAATGGTCGACGGCGGCCGCTTGAGCATGAGCGCCGTCGCCCATGGCGGCATGATCATGGCTCTGTGCGGAAGCGCTGGCGGCGAGCAGCGAAGTCGCGGCGACGGCGGTAAGTGCGGCGAGGGTCAGACGCATGGTTTTCCTATCCTTTTGGGCATGGGGATATCAGCGGCGTTTCTTTGCCACAACGGCCCCCGGATGCTAGAAACCGGAACAGCGGATCACGTTCCGATTCCGGCCATTTAAAGCCTGATTTCCTTGACCGACGACAGCTACGACAACGCCGCACCTTCGGCGCCCGGCGACATCTCCATCATCACGATCGAGGACGAGCTGAAACGCTCCTACCTCGACTACGCCATGAGCGTCATCGTCAGCCGCGCCCTGCCGGACGCGCGCGACGGTCTGAAGCCGGTTCACCGCCGCATCCTCTATTCGATGCACGACCTGAACATGACGCCCGAGCGGTCTTATTCGAAGTGCGCGCGCGTCGTCGGTGACGTGCTAGGTCGCTTCCACCCGCACGGCGACGCCTCGGTCTACATGGCCCTGGTGCGGATGGCGCAGCCCTTCTCGATGGGTCTGATGCTGGTCGACGGTCAGGGCAACTTCGGCTCGGTCGACGGCGATATGCCGGCCTCCATGCGTTACACCGAGGCCAAGATGGCCCCGGCGGCGGTGGCCTTGCTGACCGACATTGAAAAAGACACGGTCGATTTCCAGCCCAACTACGACGAGAAGGAACTGGAGCCCGTCGTCCTGCCGGCGCGGATTCCGAACCTGCTGGTCAACGGCGCGGGCGGCATCGCCGTCGGCATGGCGACCAACATCCCGCCGCACAACCTGGGTGAAGTCGTCGATGCGGCCGTGGCGCTGCTGGACAACCCCGACATGGGCGACGAGGCCCTGCTGGACATCGTGCCCGGTCCCGACTTCCCCACGGGCGGCGAGATCATGGGCCGCACCGCGCCGCGCAATGCGCTGCGCGACGGACGCGGCTCGGTCATCGTGCGCGGTCGCGCCTCGGTCGAGGAGATCCGCAAGGATCGCGACGCCATCGTCATCACCGAACTGCCGTTCCAGGTGAACAAGCAGACCCTGATCGAACGCATCGCCGAAATGGTGCGCGAGAAGCGTCTGGAAGGCATTTCCGACGTCCGCGACGAGTCCGACCGTCAGGGCATGCGGATCGTCATCGAGCTGAAGCGCGACGCTTCGGGCGACGTCATCCTGAACCAGCTGTTCCGCTATACGGCGCTGCAAAGCTCGTTCGGCGTCAACATGCTGGCGCTGAACCATGGCCGTCCCGAGCAGATGGGCCTGCGCAAGCTGCTGGAGCTCTTCCTCGAGTTCCGCGAGGAAGTGGTCGTCCGCCGCGTCAAGTTCGAGCTGGCCAAGGCCCGCGACCGCGGCCACGTCCTGGTCGGTCTGGCCGTCGCCGTCGCCAATATCGACGAGGTCATCCACATCATCCGCAGCTCGGCCGACCCGGCCGAGGCGCGCGAGCGGTTGCAGGCCAAGGCCTGGCCCGTCGGGGACATGATGGCCCTGGTCGAGCTGATCGCCGATCCGCGCACGGTCCTGGTCGAGGGCGACAAGATCCGCCTGACCGACGAACAGGCCCGCGCCATCCTGGCCCTGACCCTGTCGCGTCTGACCGGCCTGGGCCGCGACGACATCTTCGGCGAGGCGCGCGGCCTGGCCGACACCATCCAGGGCCACCTGACCATCCTGTCGGATCGCGCCAACGTCCTGGCCATCATCCGCGAAGACCTGCTGGTGGTGCGCGATCAGTTCGCCGTGCCGCGCCGCACCCTGATCGGGGAGGGCGACGCCGAGATGGAGGACGAGGACCTGATCCCGCGTGAGGACATGGTCGTCACCGTCACCCACGGCGGCTACGTCAAGCGCGTGGCCCTGAACGCCTATCGGACGCAGCATCGCGGCGGCAAGGGCAAGTCGGGCATGACGATGAAGGACGAGGACGCCATCACCGGCGTCTTCTCGGCCTCGACCCACACCCCGGTCCTCTTCTTCGCCACCAACGGCAAGGCCTACAAGCTGAAGACCTGGCGTCTGCCGCTGGGCAACCCGCAGTCGCGCGGCAAGGCCTTCGTCAACCTGCTGCCCATCGAGCCGGGCGACAGCATCATGAACGTGCTGCCGCTGCCGGAAAACGAGTCCGAGTGGGACAACTACGACATCATGTTCGCCACCAAGTCGGGCGACGTGCGGCGTAACAAGCTCAGCGACTTCGCCACGGTGAACCGCGCGGGCAAGATCGCGATGAAGCTGGAAGACGACGACCGCATGGTCGGCGTGGCCATCTGCAACGCCGACGACGACATCCTGCTGACGACCCAGCTGGGCCGGGCCATCCGGTTCAAGGCCGACGACGTGCGTGTCTTCAAGGGCCGGGATTCGACCGGCGTGCGCGGCATCCGTCTGCAAGGCGACGACGAAGTCATCTCGATGGCCGTCCTGGGCCGTGTCGACGCCTCGCCGGAAGAACGCGCCGCCTACGTCAAGCACGCCAACGCCATGCGCAAGGCCCTGGCCGGCGCGGACGCGGACGAAGAGGTCGCCGTGGTCGAAGCGGACGACGAGGAGGTGGGCGACGCCGCCCTGTCCGTCGAGCGCATCGCCGAACTGGGCGCGGCCGAGCAGTTCATCCTGACGGTCACCGAAACCGGCTTCGGCAAGCGGTCCTCGGCCTATGAGTATCGCCGCACCGGTCGTGGCGGACAGGGGCTGACGGCCCATGGCCTGGGCGGCCGCGCGGGCACGCGTCTGGCTGCGGCCTTCCCGGTCGAGGAGTCGGACGATCTGATGCTGGTTACCGACGGCGGCCAGATGATCCGCACCCCGGTCGGCCAGGTCCGCATCGTGGGCCGTTCCAGCCAGGGCGTGACCATCTTCCGCACCGGCAAGGACGAGAAGGTCGTCTCGGTCGAACGCCTGCCCGACTCGGGCGGCGACGATGACGCCGACGGCGCGGACGACACCGCGATCGAAGAGGGCGGCGAGGGCTGACTTTAACCCTCCCGCTCACCCCGGCGGACGCCGGGGTCCAGTCCTTTGGCTTCAAGGCCTGCGATGGCCTTGAAGCGAACGGCGGCTATGGCTCTCACTGGGACCCGGCGTTTGCCGGGATGGGCGGAGGTTTGCATGACAGCTGAAATGCAGATCGACGGCCGGCCCGCCAGCGCCGCCGACCTGGGCCATTTCGTTCTGTCCAACTACGGCGCCTTCACCTCGATGCAGGTGGAGGACGGCGCGGTGAGGGGCCTGGACCTGCATCTGGCCCGCTTGAACGCTGAGGCTGTCGATCTATTCGGTCTCGCCGTTCCCGAGGCGACCCTGCGTGAACGGATGCGACAGGCGCTGGACGAGCGTCCGGGCCGGTTCAGCCTGCGGGTCAACCTGTTCTCCGACGCCATCAGCCTGCGCGCGCCAGACGCGGTGGTGCATCCGCGCGTCCTGACCATCCTGTCGCCGCCTGTTGCCCCCCTGACCCAGCCGCTGCGGCTCCAGACCCAAGTCTATGCCCGCGAAGTCCCGCATCTGAAGCACGCCGCCACCTTCGGCCTGACCCGCGCGCGCCGGCAGGCGGTGCAGGCCGGATTCGACGACGCCCTGTTCGTCGATGGCGACGGACGCATCTCCGAAGGCTCCATCTGGAACATCGGCTTTGTTCAGGGCGAAGCGGTCGTCTGGCCCGAGGCGCCCATGCTGGCCGGGACGGGCCAGGCCTTGCTGCAACGCGAGATGGCGGACCTCGGCCTGAGCAGCACGACGCGCCCGGTATTTCTGTCTGATCTGGGGACCTTTGACGCCGCCTTCATCTGCAACAGCGCCACGCCCGCCTGCGCCGTGGCGGCCATCGACGGCCAAGCTTTTCCGCCGGCGGGGGGCCTGATTCCGCGCCTGATCGACGCCTGGCGATCAAACCCGCGTCAGAAAATCTAGGCCGTTGATTTCGCACCTGCTAAACGGGTCGAAACGCGGGGAGGCGAAGGCCATGCGCATCGGACTGTATCCGGGGACGTTCGACCCGGTCACGAACGGCCACATGGACATCATCGGACGAGCCATCAAGTTGGTCGACCGCCTGGTCATCGGGGTCGCTCAGAACGACGACAAGGGGCCGCTGTTCTCGACCGCCGAGCGCGTCGAGATGCTGAAGGCCGAGGTCGCGCGCTTCAACGCCGACATCGAGGTGCGTCCCTTCAGCAGCCTGCTGATGCATTTCGCCGAGGAAGTGGACGCCAACGTCATCGTGCGCGGCCTGCGCGCGGTCGCGGACTTTGAATACGAGTTCCAGATGACGGCGATGAACCAGCGCCTCAACAGCGACATAGAGACCGTGTTCCTGATGGCCGATCCGCGCCATCAGGCCATTGCTTCGCGGCTGGTGAAGGAGATCGCCCGTCTGGACGGCGCGATCGAAAGCTTCGTCAGCCCGGCGGTCGCCGCCCAGGTGCGCGCCAAGGTGCAGCGCTAGATTTCAGGATTACGAATGACCTTCAAGATGCTTCTGGCCGCCGCCGCGGTCTCGATGATCGCGGGCGGCGCTGTCGCCCAGACCGCTTCTGAATGGCGCACGGTTTCGCCCGAAAACCTGCTGGTGATCGACACCTCCAAAGGCCGCGTCCTGGTCGAGTTGGAGCCGCGCGCCGCGCCGAATCATATCGAGCGTATCCGCACCCTGACCAACCGCGGCTTCTATGACGGGCTGAAGTTCCACCGCGTCATTCCGAACTTCATGGCCCAGACCGGCGATCCCGAAGGCACGGGCGCCGGCGGCAGCGACCTGCCTGACGTCAAGGGCGAGTTCGAGTTCCGCCGTGGCCGCGATAGCGGCTTCGCCGCCGTCGAGAACAGCGGCCCAGGCCTGCGCGGCATCATGGGCAGCCTGCCCGTCACGACCCAGCCGGACGCCCAGATGTTCGTCACCGCTGACCTCAAGGTCGGCGCCGGCGGTCTTTTCTGCCCCGGCGTGGCGGGCATGGCGCGCGCAGGATCGCCGGACAGCGCCAACAGCCAGTTCTTCCTGATGAGCGGTCAGAACGACAACCTGAACGGCGGCTACACCACCTTCGGCCGCGTGGTTCAGGGGCTGGACGTGGTCAAGGCGCTGAAACCGGGCGACGACGCCAGGGATGGCGCGGTCGGCCCTGACGCCGACGTCATGACCAAGGTGCAACTGGCCTCGGCCTTGCCGGAGGGGCAGCGCCCGACGGTGCGGGTGGCCGTGCCGGGCTCGGCGCCCTTCAACGCCGCCGTGGAGGCTGCGCGCGCCGAACGCGGCGCACGGTTCGGCATCTGCGACGTGCAGCCGGTCGTGCAGGTCACGGGCGGCTAATCATCGACTTCAGGGGAGGGGCAGAATGCGCGTTTCAATGGGTGTGGCGGCGGCGTCCGTCCTGATGCTGGCGGCCGGGACGACCTGGGCGCAGGAGCCGGCTCCCGTGGCCGCGCCAACCCTTGCCCCGGTCATGGCCCCGGTCACGACGAACGAGTGGCGCGCGGTTCCGGCCGAGAACCTGCTAGTGATCGACACCAGCAAGGGCCGCGTCCTGGTGGAACTGGCCCCCGAGGTCGCGCCGGGCCATGTCGAGCGCATACGTCTTCTGGCCGGGAAGGGCTTTTTTGACGGGCTGCTGTGGCACCGGGTCATTGATCAGTTCATGGCCCAGACCGGCGATCCGCTGGGCAGCGGCGAGGGTCAGAGCTTCCATCCTGACCTGAAGGCCGAGTTCACCTTCCGCCGCGACGGCCAGACGCCGTTCACGGCCGTGGCCGCGCCCGCCGGGGCCGTGCTGGGCTTCCTTCATTCCCTGCCGGTCCAGACCCAGCCCGACGCCTATATGGCCACGACGGCGGACAAGAAGGTTCACGCCTGGGGCCTCTATTGCCCTGGCGTCGCCGGCATGGCGCGCGACGAGGCGCCGGACAGCGCCAACAGCCAGTTCTTCCTGATGCGCCAGCCCTATCCCTCGCTGGACAAGCGCTACACCATATGGGGGCGGGTGATTTCCGGCCTGGACGTGGTGCGCGCCCTGAAGTTCAGCCCAAATCCTGACGGCATGGTCGCCGAGCCGGACCGCATGACGCGGGTGCGGGTGGCGTCGGACCTGCCGGAGGTCGAGCGGCCGACGGCGCGGGTGCTGGATACGGCCTCGCCGCAGTTCCGCGCCCTGGCGGATGCGGCGCGTCAGGCCAAGGGGGCCGACTTCTCGGTCTGCGACATCGACCTGCCGGTTCAGGTGGCCGGCGCGTCGCCCGCCTGATTGCCCGTCTGAGCATGGGAACGCCCCCGACGACGGCGTCGGCGGGGCTTCTGGCGGTCTTCGCGCATCCTTTGCAGCAGCAGACCCTCGCGCAGGCCCCGGTCGGCGACGCGGACGCGCTCGCACGGCCAGGCGCGTTGCACGGCCTCCAGGATGGCGGCGCCCGCCAGCACCAGGTCGGCGCGGTCCGGCCCGATGCAACTTTCCGCCGCCCGACCCGCCGGACCGAGGTTCTTCAGCCGCGCCGCCGCCGCCTCGCAGTCGGCGCGCGTCATCCACAGGCCGTCGACCAGATCGCGCTGATAGCGACGCAGACCCAGGTGGATGCCGGCCAGGCTGGTGATGGCGCCCGAGGTGCCGACCATATGCACCCGGCCGCTTTCGAACAGTTGGCGCACCGCGTCGTCGCTAGGGCCGCCGAGGGCCAGGGCGGCGCCGACATCGGCGACCATGGCCTCATACCAGGCCTCGGTGTCGCCAGCCGGTTCAGGATGGCGCTCGGCCAGGGTGACGACGCCGAGCGGCGCTGACATCCAGCCCTTGCTTTCAAAGCCGCGCGCGCCGCGCGTCATCCATGACAGCTCGGTCGAGCCGCCGCCGACGTCGATGACCAGCACCGCCTCGGCCCTGGGATCGAACAGGTTGAGGCAGCCGGCGACCGACAGACCGGCTTCTTCCGCCGGGTCGATGATCTTGAGCTTCAGCCCGGTGCCGCGACGCACCCGCTCGATGAAGGCCGGGCCATTGTCGGCGGCGCGGCAGGCCTGGGTGGCGACGGCGGTCAGTCGGCTGGCGTCCAGACCCTTGCGGGCCACGCGCTCGGCGCACAGGGCCAGGGCGTCATAGGCCCGATCCATGGCGCGATCATCCAGCCGCCCCGTGTGCGACAGGCCTTCGCCCAGCCGCACGATGCGGCTGAAGCTGTCCACCACCCGGAAGCCGTCGCGCGCGGGGCGCGCGATCAGCAGGCGGCAGTTATTGGTCCCCAGGTCGAGCGCGCCATAGAGGGGCGCATCGCGACCGGAAGCCCCTGAATCGCGGGACTTCGTGGGCTGGGACCGCGCGTCGCGCCGTGCAGGCGCGCCAGGGGTCTCCGGCATGGGCCGAGCTTTCATGTGGGCGGTCCGAAGCGGCGCCCGTCCTGATCAGGTTAGACCGGGCCGAGCGGTCAAGCCAAGACATTCTGTCGCAGAGATGAACGGCGTCGATGCATTCGCTTCAACCGGCGAGGCGTAATGACGAAGCATGACCCAGGTTCACACAGCCAGGTTCGGCCTCGGACAGATCGTCCGGCATCGCGACCACGCCTTCCACGGCCTGGTCATGGATGTGGACGCCCGATACGCAGGCCCGGCCGCAGAGACGGGCGTGGTCGCCAGCGATCAGCCCTTCTATCGCATCCTTGTCGCGGACACCGATGGCGGCGTCATCGCCTACGCCGCCGAGGAGGCTCTGGAGGCGACGCCCGAGATCGAACCCCTGTCGCCCGAGGCCGAGCGGGAGTGGTTCACCGTCGACGCCCAGGGCCGCCACGCGCCGCGTTCGCAAAGGCTGCAATAGACGTGCGTGACGACGGCCCGACAGCGCGCTAATCTGCCCGCAACGGCCGTCAGAGCCGAGAGGAGCGTTCCCATGTCCGATTTCGAACACGTCTTTGAGGCCCCGCCGGAAGGCGCCGCCGCCGACTGGACCATCCCCCAGAACTGGGCGGCCTATACCGACGTCGAACACGAGACCTGGAACACCCTCTACGCCCGGCAGATGAAGATCCTGCCGGGGCGCGCCTGCGAGGCCTATATGCGCGGGCTGGACGCGCTGGATCTGAACATGGGCGGCATCCCCGACTTCGAGGTGATGAACCCCAAGCTGCAGGCCCTGACCGGCTGGACCGTGGTCTGCGTGCCGGGACTGGTGCCCGAGGACGTCTTCTTCGACCACCTGGCCCATCGCCGCTTTGTCTCGGGCCAGTTTATTCGCAAGCCGGATCAACTGGATTACCTGCAAGAGCCCGACATCTTCCACGACGTCTTCGGCCATGTGCCGATGCTGACCGACCCCGATTTCGCCGCCTATATGGAGGCCTATGGCAAGGGCGGGCAGCGGGCGCAGTCGCTGGGGATGCTGAAGAACCTGGCGCGGCTCTACTGGTACACGGTCGAGTTCGGCCTGATGAAGGAGGCTGAGGGCCTTCGCATCTATGGCGCGGGCATCGTCTCCTCGGCGACCGAGAGCGTCTTCAGCCTGGAGGACGCCTCGCCCAACCGCCTGGGCTTCGATCTGGAGCGGGTGATGAAGACCCTCTACCGGATCGACGACTTCCAGCAGGTCTATTTCGTCATCGACAGCATCGAGAAGCTGAAGGAAGTCACGCTGCGGGACTTCGGTCCGATCTATGAGCGTCTGCAGGGCGCTGAGGACCTGCCGATCGAGACCATCCTGCCGGAGGATCAGGTCTTCACGCGCGGCACTCAGGCCTATGCCAACAAGGGCGGACGCTTCGCGGCCTGACGGGGGCTGTCGAAAAACAGAGTCCAATTCGTCTGAATCGTCTGAAATCCCCTCCGTGGCGCTGATCGGGAGGGGATGATGGCGCACGGCGAAGGGCAGGCGAGGAAATGCGTGTCGAATGCGCGCAAACCCCATGATTCCAAGGGATTGGAACGCGGGGTTGTGACGCCTCCGCGATCCCCCCCTGCGAAGCGGGGGAGGCAGCATGGTGGAGGGGGCGAGGTCTGGCGAGGCGACTTGAGGTTGGGGACGGTCTGGAAGCGATCTTCGGCGGCGTGCGTGTAGCCGCCCCCTCCACCACCTTCGGCGGTCCCCCTCCCCCGTGAACGGGGGAGGAGAGGTCTGTCAGACCCGCTGGAACGGATAGAAGCCGCCGCCCAGCCCCAGAATCCCCGTCAGTTCATCCAGCGCCCCGCGCGTCTCGTCCAGCAGGGCGGGGTCGGCCAGGTCTTGGGCGGTCAGGCTGTCGCGGTACCAGCGCAGGGCCCAGACGCTGAGGGCGCCGTGCAGTTCGTCGGTCAGGCGCATGGACGGGTTGGTCGCGGCCAGTTCGTCTTCGGTCAGGACGACCCGTAGACGCAGGCAGGCGGGGCCGCCGCCGTTGCGCATCGACTGGCGCACATCGACATATTCGACTCGACCGATGGGGCCGTTGGAGGCGGCGAGGCGTTCGGCGACCGCATGGCTGCGGGCGTTGTCGCGCGTCTCGGTCGGGCAGATCAGCGTCAGGCGGTCCTCGCCCGGAATCTGGATCAGCATGGAGTTGAACAGATAGCTGCTGATGGCGTCGGCCAGCGGCAGGTCGGCGGCGGAGACCTCGACGAACTGCGGCTCGAACAGGCCGTCGGCGGCGCGGCGGATGGCGGCCTTGGTCGCGTCCGTGTCCTCGAAGGCCAGCTCGTGGAAGAAGAGGGTGTCCAGGGCGCCGACGCAGACCACGTCGTTGTGGAAGGTGCCGCCGTCGATGGCCGCGCGCGACTGCTGGGCCAGGACCGGCCGACCGGCTTCATGGCGGCGAACGATGGCCTGGCTGGCCTCGCGCGTCTGGCGGGCGGGGAAGCGGCCTTCCCAGGGCTCGAAGGCTTCGCGACCCCAGACCAGCAGATTGACCCCGCGACCGCCGTGCGTGGCGCACAGGCGGACGTGGTTGGCGGCGCCTTCGTCGGCCAGATGGGCGACCGCGGGCAGGGCGTCATGGACGGCGAACTTGCTGGCGTCAGGGAAGAGGGCGTCCAGCGCCCGCTTCGTCTGGGCGTGCTCCAGCGAGCGGTGCAGGTTGGTGTGCAGGTTGGCCGGGGTGAAGTGGACCCGGCCGTCGGCGGCGTCGGCGCTGGGCGTCACTGTCGCGGCGTTGGCGGCCCACATGGGCGAGGCCGAACAGGCGGCGGCGGCAAACGCAGGCGCGTCGCGCCAGGTCTTGGCCAGAACGGTCCTGTCATTGCCCGAGAAGCCGAGCGAACGCAGGAAGGGGATGTTGGGCCGCTCGTGCGGGGGCAGGACGAACTGGGGCAGGCCCAAATCGGCCAGCCGCTTCATCTTGTCGAGACCCTGCAAGACCGCCGCGCGCGGGTTCGACGCCTCGCCCTTGTTCAGGCTGGAGGCGAGATTGCCCGGCGACAGGCCCGCATAGGAGTGGGTCGGCCCGATCAGACCGTCGGCGTTGGATTCGATGGCCTTCATATTCACGCTCATGAGCCCTCCCCCTCAAGGGGGGAGGGTTGGGTGGGGGTGTTGGTAGGACGGGTATTTGTGGGGCGCGGGAGGGGCGGCGCCTCTTGCGTCATTTCCAGATGCGTTGCGGCTTCACCCCATCCCCCGACCCCTTCCCCCTCGAGGGGAAGGGGGGCTTTGAGGCGGATGGCCTGGGTGATTTCCGCGACGACGGCGTCGAGGTCGTGGGGAATGCGGCGGCTGTCGATGCGGAGGGTGCGGTAGCCTTCGCCAGACAGCCATTCGTCGCGTTTCAGATCGCGCAGGGCGACGTCGGCAAGGTTGTGGACCCCGCCGTCGACCTCGATCACCAGCCGGGCGCGCAGGCAGGCGAAGTCGGCGACATAGGGACCGATCGGGGCTTGCCGCCGGATGCGGATGTCCAGCTTGCGCAGGCGGTCCCACAGCTTGGCCTCGGTCCAGGTCGGGAGGGTGCGAAGGCGCCGGGCGCGCACGCGGGCGCCCGGCTTGATCCGTTCATTTTTGTCGAACGGACCAGTCGAAATCATCCCCTCAACCCCTTGATCTCGCTTTCGATGTTCTTGACCGCGCCGGCTTCGAAGCTGGCGACCGGGTAGGCGCAGTAGTCGGCGGCGTAGTAGGCGCTGGGGCGGTGGTTGCCGCTGGCGCCGAGGCCGCCGAAGGGCATGTCGCCGGCGGCGCCCGTGGTCGGGCGGTTGAAGTTCACCACGCCCGCGCGGATGCGGTTGATGAAGCGGTCCCAGTTCTTTGCGTCATCGCTGACCAGGCCGGCGGACAGACCGTACTTGGTGGCGTTGGCGGCGGTGATGGCGGCGTCGAGGGTCGGGACGCGGATGACCTGGAGGAAGGGGGCGAACATCTCTTCGTCCAGGACGTTCAGGCCGGTCACGTCGATGATGGCGGGGCGGACGAAGGCGCCGGGCAGGTTGTCGACGGGACCCGAGGCGCGGATGACCTTGGCGCCCAGGTCGATGCGTTGCTGCAGGGCCTGCAGGGCGGCCTGCGCGGCCTTTTCCGAGATCAGGGGGCCTGCGTAGGGCTCGGGATCACTGTCCCAGGGGGCGAAGTTCAGGCGGTCGGACATGGCCGCCACGGCCTCGACGACAGCGTCGCCCTGCGCGCCTTCCGGCACGATCAGGCGGCGCGCGCAGGAGCAGCGCTGGCCGGTGGTGACGAAGGCGGACTGGACCACGATGCCGGCGACGGCTTCGGCGTCGGCGGCGTCCCAGACGACCAGGGGGTTATTGCCGCCCAGTTCCAGCGCCAGAATGACGTGAGGATCGTCGGCGAACTTGCGCCTGAAATGCGCGCCCGCCGCGCCGGAGCCGGTGAACATCAGGGCGTCGATGGGTTGGTCCAGCAGGGCCGCGCCGGTGTCGCGCCCGCCCTGCACCATGTTGAACACGCCCTTGGGCAGGTCGGCGGCGTCCAGGCATTCGGCCATCAGCTGGCCGGTCAGGGGCGTTTCCTCGGACGGCTTGAACACGACCGTGTCGCCCGCCAGCAGGGCCGGGACGATGTGGCCGTTGGGCAGGTGGCCGGGGAAGTTGAACGGGCCGAGCACCGCCGAGACGCCGTGCGGGCGATGGCGCAGGACAGCGCGACCGAAGGCGGTGTCGCTGCTGCGCTCGCCGGTGCGCTCGTCATAGGCGCGGATCGAGATGTCGACCTTGCCCGCCATCGAGGCCAGTTCGGTTTTCGTCTCCCACAGGGCCTTGCCGGTCTCGCGGCTGATGGCCTCGGCCATTTCGGGCGCGCGTTCCTTGAGCACGGCCTGATAGCGTTTCACCGCGTCGATGCGGTCCTGACGCGGGCGGTCGGCCCATTCGGGGAAGGCGGCGCGGGCGGCCTCGACGGCGGCGCCGACCTGTTCGACGGAGGCGGCTTCGCCTTCCCAGACGGTTTCGCCGGTGGCGGGGTTGGTGGAGACAAAGTGGGTCATGCGTTTTCTCCCCTTCTCCCCTTGCGGGAGAAGGTGGTCGCGTCAGCGACCGGATGAGGGGTTGCGGCGACGTCTGACAGGGCGGCGCTGTCGCCAGGATATAAGGGCGGACGTCGCGGCGACACCCCTCATCCGACCTGCTTCGCAGGCCTCCTTCTCCCACAGGGGGAGAAGGGCGTTTTTGTGCGCTATCGCCTGCGGCTGCTTGAGCGCAGGGATCACTAGGACTTCACCCGCACCGTGGCGCCGTCCTTGATCTTCAGGGCGGTGGCGACGTCGGGGGTCATGCGGACCGTATCGCCGTCGATCAGGACGCGGGCGCGGACGGCGCGGAAGGCTGAGACGCTGTCGGTCGAGACGAGGGAGGGCAGTTCGACCTCGACCTCCTTCTCGATGCGGGCGCTCAGGACGCGGGCGTCGCGGACGGTGCGGATGTTGTCGCGACCGCAGGCCACGGTCGGCCCGGCGTCGAAGATGTCGACCAGACCGTTGGGGCGGAAGCCCTCGGATTCCAGCAGGGCCATGGCGGGCACGCCCTGGGGGTGGACCTTGCCGATCACGGCGCGGGCCGGTTCGGGCAGCAGGTCGATGTAGATGGGGTGGCGCGGGGCCAGGTCGAGGATGAACTGCTTGTCGGTCGAGCCGCTCATGCGGTCGGCGTCGTCGAAGTCCATCGGGAAGAACTTGTGCGCCACATGGTCCCAGAAGGGGCAGTAGCCGTCGGGGGTGAAGACGCCGCGCAGCTCGGCCAGGACATTGTCGGCGAACAGGTCCGGCTGGGCCCCGATCAGCATGTAGCGCGATTGGCTGAGCAGACGCCCGGCGCCGCCCTTGCGACGGTCGGCCTTGAGGAAGAGGGAGCCGACCTCGGTCCAGCCGGTGCATTCGTTGACCAGCACCAGGGTCTGATGGTTCAGCTTCATGCCCAGAGAGGGCGACTGGACCGTGTTGTTGACCACGCGGAAGCTGAAGAAGGGCCGCTTCAAGCCCACCGTCGCCTTGACCGAGCCGATGCCGTCGATGTCGCCGGTGTCGCCGTCTTCCAGCATCAGGGTGTACCAGGCTTCCTGAGGCGGGACGCGACCCTCGAAGCTGGCCTGGCTCAGTTCCAGACGCTCGCTCAGGACGTCGGCGTCCTCGGGCAGGCTGGTGAAGCCGGGGCCGGACAGGATGGCCAGTTCAAGCAGGTGGTGAAGGTCGGCCGGGCCGGCGGGGCGAACAACGAGCATGCGGTTACATGGTCTCCAGTCGGAGCTGTTTCAGTTTCAACGCGTCAATCTCGCCCGAGGCGATCTTGCACAGGATCAGGGCGGACAACTGGGCGCGTTCGACGAAGCTGGCGGGCCAGGCGAACTCCTGATCCGAATGGATCTCGCCGCCGACGACGCCCAGGGTGTCGACATTGGGCAGGCCCGCGGCGTGCAGGTTGTTGCCCTCGCAGACGCCGCCGGAGGGCTTCCAGGCGATGGTCTGGCCCAGCAGTTCGCCCGCGTCGCGGACGGCGTGGAAGAGGGCGGTCTGGCTGGCGTCCATCGGCTTGGGCGCGCGGGTCATGCCGCCGTGCAGGTCCAGGCTCAGGCCGGGGAAGGGCGGTTCGGCGGCGATGGCGCGCACCGTGGCGTCGATCCAGGCGGCGGCCTCCTTGTCCGGCACGCGGACGTTGAAGCGGACCACGGCGTTGTCGGCCACGACGTTCAGGGGACCGCCGCCAGCGATCTTGGCCACGTTGACGGTGACGCCCTCGCGCTGGCCGTTCAGACCATGCAGGCGGGCGGCGATCATGGCCGCGCCGGCCACCGCATTGGCACCCTCATGGAAGGCGCGGCCCGCGTGGGCGGCCTTGCCGGTGACGATCAGGTGGAAGTTGCCGCTGCCCTTGCGTTCGCCCGCCAGGGTGCCGTCCGAAAGGGCGGGTTCATAGGTCAGGCCGACATGACCGCGCGCGCCCAGTTCCGCCAGAAGCGGGGCCGAGGCGGGCGAGCCGATCTCTTCGTCGGGGCTGAGCAGCACGGTCCAGCCGACGCGGGCCTTGTCCGGGTGGGTCTCGAAAGCTTCCAGAGCGGCCAGCATGACGCTGATGCCACCCTTCATGTCGGCCACGCCGGGACCGTTCAGGGCGCCGTCGGCGCGGGTGACGACGGTCTGGAAGGCGCTGTCGGCGGCAAAGACGGTGTCGTAGTGGCCGGTCAGGACGACCTGGATCGGGGCCTCGGGCCGGGCGGTGATGGTCAGGCAGTCGGCGTAGCTTTCGGGGATCACCGCGCCGCTGTCGGCCACGGTGGTCGAGGCCTGCGTCGGCACGCGCACGACGGCGGCGGGCAGGCGGCGCGCCTCGGCCTCCAGTACGTCCAGCATGCGCGCCAGACCGGCGGCGTGGCGACTGCCGGAGTTGATATTGGCCCAGGCGATGGTCCGCGCGACGATGGCGTCGCCCTGGGCCGCGACGTGGTCGAGCACGGCCTGGTCTTGGGGTTCAATCCGCATGGCGGCGACCCTAGACGGGGGCGAGGCAAAGGTGAAGGCGGGGCGGTTTCTCGCTCACGGACTTGGGAAAACGGGACCGTGCGGGATAGGTTTGCCGCCGCATTCGAGGAGTCGCGCATGAACCGTCGTTTCAGCTTTCCCAATCCGTTCGGTCCCGTCGATTCGGGTTCGACGGCGGCGGCGATGGCGCGCCTGAGCGCGTGGGGGTTCTGGCTGTGGGGCGCGGTCGGGCTGCTGCAGGCGGGGTTGGTCTGGTACGCCTCGGACGCCAGCTACGCCGAGTTTCGCGGCGCGACGACGGGGTTCGCGGTCTTCTTCGCCCTGATCGCCGGGATTCTGGGTTGGATACAGTGGCGGCGACCTAACCGCATCCTGCCGGTCTTCGGCCTGGCGTGGGCGATATACGAACTGAGCTCCACGGGCGTCAGCCTGCTGGTCGGGGCGCCGCTGGGCGTGGCGGGCGTTCCCGTCTGGGGCGGCGCAGTGGCGGCGGCGGCCATGCTGGTTTGCGCCGTCCTGCATGTCGGCGGCCTTCGCGGTTCCGCGGCGCTGGCGCGTGAGGGTCTCAAGGCTTGATGCCGGTGCGAAGATCTGGGTTCCGATGGATCGCATCCGACCCGATTTCGCTCTAGGTGAGGGCTTCAGATAGGAGTGCGCCATGACCGTCACCATCTTCCACAATCCGAAATGCTCGACCTCGCGCAAGGCGCTGGAGCTGCTGCAGGAAAAGGGCGTTCAGCCGACGGTGGTCGAGTATCTGAAGACCGGCTGGGACGCGGCGACCCTGGACCGCCTGGCCGAGCAGACGGGCGGCGGCCTGGCGGGCCTGCTGCGCAAGCGCGAGCCCCGGACGGCTGAGCTGCTGGAAAGCGGCGCGTCCGAGGACGTGATCCGCGCCGCCATGCTCGCCGACCCGGTGCTGGTCGAGCGGCCGATCGTCCAGTCGACGAAAGGCGCCCGGATCGGGCGTCCGGTCGAGAACATCCTGCATATTCTGTAGGAGTCTGCTCCGCCATCCCGGCCGCAGCCTCTCGCAGAGAGGCGGAGAGCCGGGATCGCCCAAAACACCGGGCGTCGCATCCCTGGCGGTCCCGGATAGCGGCTGCGCCGCTTCCGGGATGACGTCGAGCGGTTAGCGGCTGCGATTCCGTCGTCGGTCGGTGCGGTCGCCGCCGGGGCGGTCGCTTTCGCGGCGCCAGCGGATCGACAGGCTGGCGTCGCCTTCGCCGCCGAACTTGGAGCTGACGGCCAGGTTGCGGCGCACCTGCCATTCGACATTGACCGCCGCCCCGCCTTCGCCGCCGCCGATGACCTCCAGATAGACGTCGTCGGTGATGTAGCGCCCGCCGGCGACCGTCAGGCTGGAGGCCTCGCCGCCGAAGGACAGGCGGTCCAGGCCCGCCAGTTCGCGCAGGTTGCCGATCACGTCGAAGCCGCCGCCGCCGGCCAGGGAGGCCACGGCCGAGGCCAGTTGGGCCGCCTCGAAGCCGGACAGTTGCGAGGCCGAGCGGCCGAACAGGACCTGCGACAGGATCTCGTCCTGGGGCAGGGAGGGGGTCGAGGTCAGCTCGATTTTGGGCTGGGCCGCCGTGCCGGTGACCTTGATGGTCGCCGTCAGGGTCGGGTCCTCGCGCACCGCCGCCAGGTTCAGGCGAATGCGAGCGGGGTCTGTGGACAGACTGACCGAGCCGCTGTCGTCGAAGACGAAGCGCTTGCCCGCGAACTCATAGTCGCCGCGCACGACATTGGCCGTGCCGGTCAGCTGCGGCTGCGCGATGGTGCCGCGCACGCGGGCGTCGGCGGTCAGTTCGACGTTCAGACCGCGTCCGCGCACATGGATGTCGCGCCCGGTCAGGTTCAGGTTCAGACCGATCTGAGGACCACGGGCCTTGGCCTCGACCTCGACCGGATCGCCGCCGGGACGGTTGATCTCGACCACGTCCATCTTCACCACCCCGTTCGAACCGGGCAGGTTGGGCGAGATTTCGGCGTTGTCGATGTTCAGGTCGCCGCTCAGTTGGATATTGCCATCGGCGCCCCGCACGGCGGTCAGCACCCCGTTGGCGCGGGCCTCGGCGATGTCGTTGTCGATGACGCGGAAGCGGGTGAGCTCCAGCCGCAGGGTCGAACCCGAGCCCTGGCGCAGGCCCAGGTTGCCGTTGCCGGTGACCGTGCCCTTGACCCCATCGGCGGCCTCGAAGCGCTCGATCACAGCCTGGCTGTCGTCGAAGCGGCTGGCCAGGGTCACGTTTTCGAGGCGCAGGCCCGTGGCGCTGTCGCGGAAGGCGCCCTGCGTCAGGTCCATTCGGCCGTTCAGCCGCGGTTCGTTCAGCGTGCCGGCCAGGGTGGCGCGCGCCGCGACCTGACCCGACAGGGACTGCGCCCCGCCGAGGAAGAGGTCCCAGATAGGCTGGATCTGACCGTTGATGGCGATCTGACCCGACATGTCGCGGGTGCGGGCGATGGCCAGGCGCAGCGGCGCGGCCGAGGCCTCGACCGGGAGGCTGACGTCGGCGGAGGCCTGAACCGCCGTGCCGTCGTTGGCCTGGGCCCGGATGCGCAGGACGTTGTCGCTCAGATCGGCGTTCAGCGTGCCGTCCACGGCCAGGCCGCGCGGGGCGTCGATGCTGCGCAGCTGTTTCAGGTCGACGTTGGCGGAGCCGTTCAGGGTGTCGCCCGAGCCCTGCAATGAGACGCGTCCGGTGATCTGACCGCGCAGATCGGGGGCCAGGGAGCCCATTTCGACATTGGTCATGTCGGCCTGGATGGCGCTGCCAGCCTTGTCCTGACGCAGTTCGCCGGTCAGGACGCCGCCGCCGACGCCAAGATCGACACGGACCACGCGGCCGTCGCCGTTCAGGGCGACGATGGCGGGGCTGCGGGTGGTGAAGGCGACCTCGCGCACACGGCCGCCGCCGCGCAGGGTGACGGACTGGGCCGAGCCCTGTCGGGAATATTCGCCCGAGCCGTTGAACTGAACCGGGGTAGCGCCGCCCACGTCGGCTGACAGGGTGAAGGGCAGACGATCCAGCGTGCCCTGGCCTTTCAGCGACAGGTTGCGCACGACCCAGGTCGAACCGGCCAGGCGGACGTTGCGGCCGGTGACGTCGAGGACGGCGCTCTGATCGCCGCCGCCGTCGGTCAGGCGCACCCGGCCATTGGCCTCGCCCGAGGCCAGGAAGGCGCCCTGCCGCGCGGTGAAGGTCAGGTCGGCGCTGGAAGGGTAGTTGTTGGACAGGGCCACCGCGCCCTGGGCCGTGACGCCGCCGGCGTTGACGTCCACCTCGGTCAGGCGGATCTGCTTGCCGCCGAGGAAGAAGTTCCCCGAGGCCCGCGCCGGGCCGTAGTTGGAGCCGGCGTTGAGGACGATGCGGCCGTCCGAGGCGTCCGTCCCCTTGCGGAAGCTGAGGATCAGGTCGGCGTTGGTCAGGATCAGGCCGCCCGCCGACACCTTGTCGAAGGCGGCGCGCAGGTCGGCGCGGGGCTGGGCCAGGGTGCCGGTCAGGGCGCCGTTTCCGCTCATGGCGCCGTCGATGGCCACGGGACCGACGCCGAACGGACCGCGCGCGTCCCAGTCGAGCGCCAGGCGCAGCTTGCCGCCTTCGATCAGGCCCTTGGCGCCCATGCGTCCGGCGGCGCCGGTCAGCTCGCTGCTGTTGATGGACAGAACGCCGTGGTTCCATGAACCGGCGGCCTTGAGGCGCGGGGTCTGGCCCAGCAGGCGGTCCAGTTCGTCCATGCCGATGGTCATGCCGGAACCGCGCCCGTCGAAGCTTAGGGTCCAGGGGGAGTCGCCGCGCGCCTTGCCGGCCTGGATCGGCCCCCTGAAGGCGCCCTTGGCGCCGGGGCGGATACGGGAGATGTCGGTGATGGCGGCGTCGCCCCGGAAGCTGAGGCCGCCGGTGATGCTGCGGCCGCCCGATCCGGTCAGGGTCAGGGCCTGACCGCGACCGTCGATCTTCTTCAGCACATAGGCGCCGTCAGCCGTGCGCGAGCCCTGCAACTGAACGCGCGGCGTCGCCCCGAGCAGGGCGCCGATGATGCCGGCGGTCGAGCCGCCGACCGCGCGGGCGTCAGTGGTGATGTCGAACTGCCCCTTGCTCACGGCGATGTCGAGCGGCCCGGAGATGCGAGCGGCGCGGTAGCTGGCCAGGTCGGCGTTCTGAAGACTGGCTGAACCCTGCAGAGTCCAGGCCTTGGCGTCGCCCTTGAAGACGCCGGTGTAGGTGGTGGCTTCGGCCAGGGGGAAACCGGCCAACCGCGTCAGCGACGGGGTGGTGATCGTCAGGTTGATCCCGTCGGGCGCGTTGCGGTCCTTGAGCTGGAGCAGGCCGCGGGCGTTGGACTGGATGTTTTCGGCGTTCAGGGTCCAGGCCACGCCCTGGTAGCCTTCGCGGGTCTTGTCGGGCACGGCGGCGAAGCCGAAGCGGGCGGTGCGGCCGATGCGCTCGACGAAGGGCGCCAGCAGGTCCGAACCCGAGAAGTCGGCGTTGCCGCCGATGCGGGCGCCGTCCTTGCCGTAGCGGCCCTTGACCGACAGGGGGGTGAAGTCGCCCGTCTTGACCTCGACGTCGACGATCTCGCCGTTGACCACGGCGATGGCCGAGAAGGGTTTGTCCGGCGAATAGCCGAGCGCCCCGGCGATAGGCCCGCCCTGGGCTTCGCCGGCGCGCAGGTTGACGCGCAGGTCCTCGGGCTTCTGGCCGATGACGGCCTTCAGCAGCAGGTGGTCGCCCTTGCGGTTCAGGCTGAAGGCGTTGACGTTGACCACCTTGTCGCCCTTGCGGGGGATTTCGGCGTCGCCGCTCAGGGTCCAGCGACCATATTCCTTGGAGAAATCCTCCATCAGCTCGACGTTGGCGCGGAACTTGTCGATATCGACCGTGATGGCCTGGGGGCCGCCGGGCTCGGTGCGGGGTTCCAGCAGGGGGCGGCGGATGACGCGGATCTGGTCGGCGCTGATCTCGCTGGCGTGGAAACGGCGCATCACCAGGGGCCAGTAGGACCAGTCCACGCGGACGTTGGTCGCCTCCAGCCAGACGCCCTTTTCGTCCGTCACCGTGACGCGGCCCAGGGTGAAGTCGTCGAACAGATCGCCTTTGAGCCCCTCGACGTTGATGCGGCCGTAGCGGCTGATCTTCTTGCCCGCGACGAAGCTGGTGATCAGCTCGCGGCCGGAATCCGAGACCAGATACATCCGCCCGCCGACGGCCAGCACAATGGCCAGGGCCAGCAGGGCCGCGACCACGATGCCTGAGACGAAGGCGATCAGTTGCAGGCGCGTGCGCTTGCGCTTTTCCGCCTTGGCGGGCGTGTCGGCGGCGACGTCCGCTTCGGGTTCGTGAGGCGGAGGAGTGTCGGTCAAAACGCCTGGCCGATGCTGATGTAGAGCTGGAAGTTCGAGTCGCCCTCGCGCTTGTTCAAGGGGACGGCGATGTCGGCGCGGACCGGGCCGAACGGCAGCTTGTAGCGCACGCCGACGCCCGCGCCGTAGCGCATGTTGGTCAGGTTGGGCGTTTCCTGGAAGCCGATGGCCCCCGCGTCGAGGAAGCCCACGGCCTGGAACTTGGCGCCGATGTCGTGGCGGACCTCAAGCGAGGTCTCGAACAGGGATAGGCCGCCGCGCGGGGTGTTGTCGGGCAGGCGCGGGTTGATGCTCTGATAGGAATAGCCGCGCACCGAGCCGCCGCCGCCGGAATAGAAGAGGCGATCCGACGGCACCGTCAGCTCCTGACCGCCGATGATCGAACCGATGCGCGCCCGTCCGGCCAGCACGGTCTTGGCGCCGTCCTGCAGGGGCAGGTAGGCCGTGGCCTGGCCCTCGGTCTTCAGGAACAGGACCGTGTCCTCGCCGGCCACGGCGGTCGGCTGGGCCGAGACGTAGAGGCGGAAGCCCCGCGTCGGGTCCAGCGGATCGTTCGACCGGTCCATGAAGGCGGCCGCGCGGCCGGTGAAGATGGCCAGGTCGCGGTCGAAGGTGATGGGCGCTTCAGTGACCGGGTCGAAGCGGTTTTCCGTATACTGGCCCGCGTCGATCCCCAGGCCGTAGGTGAAGAAGGAGGTCTTGCCGATACGCTGCGACAGGTCGGCGTTCAGGCTGACGGCGCTGCGGTCATAGGCGTCGGTCTGTTCGTTGACGAGGTAGGACGACAGGCGCAGCGTCCGTCCCGGCTTGCGCCAGTGGGGCAGGCTGATCTCGCCGCCCAGGCGGCTGTCGATGCTGGCGTAGCGGCCGCCGTATTTCACCGTGGCGGCGCGGCCGAACCGGTTGAACCGGGTCTGGAAGACATCGACGCCGACACCCTCGGCGGTCGAATAGGTGGCGCCGGCCTCCAGCAGGCTGCGCGCGCGATCGGACAGGCCCACGACCACGGGGCGCAGGCCTTCGGGCGTCACCTGATCCGGCCCGGCCAGCGAGACGTTGACGCCGTCATAGACGCCGGTGTCCAGCAGTCGCCGTTCCAGTTCGGCCACGTCCTCGGGATCATAGCGGTCGCCCGCCTTCCAGGGGGCCAGGCCGGCGACCCAGTCGGGATTGGTCGAGCCGCGCGTGCGGACCTGAAGCCCGTCCAGGCGCACCAGGGCGCCCGAGGCGATGTTGAAATTGGGCTGGACGGTGAAGGTGGCGTGATCGACCACGACGCGGCGCGGTTCGGCCTTGGCGTCGGCGTAGCCTTCGCGCGTCAGACCGGCCACGATGCGGCCCTCGGCGGCCAGGACGTCGGCGGCGCGGCCAGGATCGCCCGAGGTCAGGCCCATGTCCTTGGTCACGACCTCTGCGGTCACGGCGTCAGGAACGGGGGCGACCCAGTTGACCTTGGCTTGGTCCAGGACAAAGCGCCGGCCCGGCGTGACGGTGACGACCGCGACCGGCTTGTCCTCGCCCTCCACGTCGTCCTGCAGCGTCGGCTGATAATAGCCCTCGGAGCGCAGCAGGGCCTCGGCGGCCTCCATGGCGCTGCGGGCGCGGCGACGCGCCTCGAACCGGTTGGCCGGCGCCGCATCGACGACGCCGACGGCCTGTTCCAGTTGACGACGCAGTTCGCCGTCGACCTCGCCGCGAATCTGGGCTTTCGGCTCGGCCGCCAAGGCGGCGTGGCCGCACATGACCGAGAGCGCCACGCTGGCGAGAAGAAGATAGGGCCGCGACGTCAAACTGGAGCCTTGGTTCAGAGCACGACGGCGGAGAGCAAAGGCTCGCCGAGCGGAATCAGTAGAACAGCGTATCGCTTTCCGGCTGCACCGTCTGTTCCGAGGTGCGCTGTTCGGGGGGCAGTCGATCAACCGGCGGCGGGGCGTCGGTCGGGATCGGGGCTTCGGCCACGGCGGGGGCGGCCGATTCTTCGGCGGCCGGAGCGGTCGGTTCCTCGGTCTGGATTTCGACGGCCTCGTAGTCCTGGTCCTGACGCGGTTCGTCGCAGGAGGCGAGGAGGGCGGCGGCGCCGAGGCTGGCCGCCAGCAGCAAACGTTTTACAATCAACTGGTTCATCTGAGTTTCTTCCCCCTGTTGGGGTGGCAAACGCCGTCTGAGGCGCTGGGTTCCTGCCCCCTTGTTGACCGAAGGAGAATGAACCGCAACTGAACCTTTTACGTCACGCGCGCAGCGATGTGCGGCCGTTCCAGTCGGCCAGGGCCTCATCCAGGGGGCGAATGGGGCGTTCGGCCCTGACCGAAGCGGCTGAAGCGCCAAAGCGGGGGGCCGGGGCGGGTTGGGTGATTCCGGCCTCGACAAAGGTCCCGCGCGCCCGATTGTGCGGGTGGTCAGCCGCCTCGGTCAGGGTCAGGACCGGGGTGACGCAGGCCTCGGTCCCGGCGAAATGGGCGGCCCAGTCGTCGCGATCGCGGGCGGCGAACAGGGCGGCGAAGCGAGCTTGCAGGGCCGGCCAGTTCTCGCGATCGAACTGCGGAGCCTCATCGGGCGTCAGGCCCAGGCCGGTGATCAGGGCGGCGTAGAAGCGCGGCTCCAGCGCCCCCACGGCGACGAACTCGCCGTCCTTGCAGGCGTAGCAGCGGTAGAAGGGCGTGCCGCCGTCCAGCAGATTGGCCTCGCGCTGGTCGCTCCACAGGCCGCGCGCGTGCAGTGCGTGGAACAGGCTGGTCAGCAAGGCCGACCCGTCGGTCATGGCGGCGTCCACGACACGCCCGCGGCCGGTGGTCTTCGCCTCCAGCATCGCCGCCAGGACGCCGCTGACCAGCATCATGGCCCCGCCGCCGTAGTCGCCGATCAGGTTCAGCGGCGGGGAAGGGGGCCGGTCGCCCGCGCCCATCGGATGAAGCGCGCCGGACAGGGCGATATAGTTGATGTCGTGGCCGACCTGGTCCGCCATCGGCCCGCTCTGGCCCCAGCCGGTGACGCGGCCATAGACCAGGCGCGGGTTGCGCGCGGCGCAGGTCTCGGGACCGAGGCCCAACCGCTCCATGACGCCAGGACGGAAGCCCTCGATCAGGGCGTCGGCGCTTTCGATCAGGCGCAGGACCCGGTCACGATCCTCGGGCGATTTCAGATCGACCGGCACGGCCGTTCGGCCGCGATGCAGGACCTCGCCGCCGACCTCGTCGAACACGGCGGCGGGCGCGCCGCCGCCGCGCGTCAGCCGCAGGACCTCGGCCCCCATGTCGGCCAGGACCATGCCGGCGAAGGTGACCGGCCCGAGGCCGTCGATTTCGATGATGCGTAGTCCGGCGAGAGGTCCCATGAGGCAAGGCTAGACCGGAACCGCCCGAAGGCGACACGAGATTTTCAGTCGCGGGGAACGGAGACGCCGACGGGGACTTTCGTCGAGGGGGCGGATGAGCGCCGGCCCCTTGGCTCAACGGACGACGGACCCATCGTGACTGAAGCGGAACGCATCAACGCCCTGCTCGACCTTGTCGACGGCAACCGAACCCAGGATGTGCAGAACAGCGCCCAGCTTGTGGTGCTTGGCTTGGCGGAACGCTTCGGTAAGGCCGGGCGGCTGCGTCCCACCAATGCGGGCTGGAACGTGATGGGGCAGAGGGGGCGACCGTTCCGCGCCGAATACGGATAACTTCGGCGTCTGAGTTCGCGGGACCTCGGCGGAGGTTTTCCTCACAAAATACGCGTCTTCGGGCGTTGCGGCCCTTGACCTGTCGTCGCGAATGAACCAGAAACCGCCTCCGCAAACAGGCGCTGCGCTTGTTGGCGGGAAACAGCCCAAGTGGTTGATTTCAAAGAGTGTGCGCCCCTAGCTCAGTTGGTTAGAGCATCTGACTTTTAATCAGAGGGTCCTCGGTTCGAGCCCGAGGGGGCGTACCATCTCCCTTCTCTCCAAATGGAAAATCGCCGCCTAGGGCTTATGCTCGTCCTGATGTTTGTCGCGCAGGCTGTCCTCGAGACGCGTTAGCTTTTTGTCCAGCAAGGTGACGTGGCGGGGTTTGACGCCGCGCCGGTGAAGCAAGCCGCTGATCTGCCAGGCCAGAATCGCGAAGACGGCCAGAACCGCGACGGCGATGATGAAATCCATGGGGGTCAGGGCGAAGCCCACATTGTCGTTGATGCTCATGACTGGAGCCTAACCGCCCGGTCGTGGCGTACAAGCATACGGCTTGGCTTGGGCGGCGGGCTCGTGATCTAAGGGGGCATGCGTTCTCTTGCTCTTTCCGTCGTCGCCGCGTCCTTGATCCTGGCTGGCTGCAACGCCGGCGCCTCGGCGCGCGGCGGGGCCGAACAGGTGGGGGCCGGGTTGGGCGATGCGGTGACGGCGCCGCTGGACGACCTGAATCTGCGTCGCCAGATGATCCCGACGATCCTGCTGCAGGCCGAGAGCAATCCCTATGACCTGCGCAACCTGAATCACTGCCGCACCATCGCCGCCGAGATCGCCCGTCTGGACGAGGCCCTGGGGCCGGACACGGACGCGCCGCCGTCGCAGGACGGCTCCTATATGAGCGAGCGGGCGGCGGATGCGGCGGCGGGGGCCACGCTGGACGCCGTGCGCGGGGCCGTGACTGACTTCATTCCCGCCCGCAGCTGGGTGCGCCGCCTGAGCGGCGCCGAGGCGCACAGCAAGCATGTGCAGTCGGCCATCCAGGCGGGTCTGCGCCGCCGGTCCTTCCTGAAGGGCGTGGGGATGCAGCGCAACTGCGCCCCGCCGGCGGCCCCGGCGGGGTTCGTGCCGCGCAGGGGCCGCAACTAGGCCTTGATGTGACGGGCGCGGAAGTCGCGCCGGAACTGTTCAAACCGACCTTCGCTGATCGCCTCGCGCATGGCCGCCGTCAGGGCCTGGAAGAAGGCGATGTTGTGCCAGCTCAGCAGGATCTTGCCGAGGATTTCATCGGCGCGGATCAGGTGATGCAGGTAAGCCTTTGAATAGTCTTGCGAGGCCGGGCAGGGCACGTCCATGTCCAGCGGGTCCTGATCTTCGGCGAAGCGGGCGTTCTTGATGTTGATCGGCCCGTCCCAGGTCCAGGCCTGGCCGTGACGACCGGCGCGGGTCGGCAGGACGCAGTCGAACATGTCGACGCCGCGATAGACGGCCTCCACCAGATCGATCGGCTTGCCGACGCCCATCAGATAGCGGGGGCGATCCTTGGGCAGGAACTCGGGGGCGAAGTCCAGAGCCTCGCACATGGCCTCGTGGCCCTCGCCGACGGCCAGACCGCCGATGGCGTAGCCGTCGAAGCCGACCTCTTGCAGGCGTTCGGAGGATTCGCGGCGCAGGTTCTCATAGGTCGAGCCCTGCTGGATGCCGAACAGGGCCTGAGTGTCGCGCGTGCCGAAGGCGTTTTTCGAGCGTTGCGCCCAGCGGGCCGACAACTCCATGGCCTGACGCGCGCGCTTTTCCTCGGCGGGCCAGGCGACGCATTCGTCCAGTTGCATGACGATGTCGGAGCCCAGGCGGTCGGCCTGAATCTGGATCGAGCGTTCCGGCGTCAGGACGTGTTTCGACCCGTCGATGTGGCTGGAGAAGGTCACCGCCTCCTCGGTCAGCTTGGAAATGCCCGACAGGCTCATGACCTGGAAGCCGCCCGAGTCGGTCAGGATCGGCTTGTCCCAGCGCATGAAGTTGTGAAGGCCGCCGAGGCGCTCCATCCGCTCGGGGCCGGGGCGCAGCATCAGGTGATAGGTGTTGCCCAGCAGAATGTCCGCGCCGGTCTGCTTGACCTGATCCACCGTCAGCGCCTTGACCGTGGCGGCGGTGCCGACGGGCATGAAGGCTGGGGTGCGGATGTCGCCGCGCGTGGTCTTCAGCACCCCGGTGCGGGCGCGGCCTTCGGTGGCGGAAATTTCAAACGGGAAGGGCAACAGTTAACTCCGCTCATCCCCGCGGAGGCGGGGACCCAGGCTTTAGCCACGCCCATGCGGCTGGCTTGTGGCTCTCAAGCATATGGGGGTCCGCCCTGTCACCCAAAGAACTGGGTCCCCGCCTCCGCGGGGATGAGCGGTGGTGTCGGCCTAACGCAGGCTTTCCAGCATTTCGGCGCGTTGCAGGTCTTTGGGCCGGCCGAACAGGCGGCAGGTGTCGATCTGCTCGTTGATCGAGGGGGTGAAGACGGTGAAGTCCTCCAGCGCGATCGGCACGCGGGTCGAGAAGGTGACGGGAACCCAGTCGCCGCCCGCGCGGACGTCCATGTTGGCCATGACGTCTAGCGGCACCGGCGTGGTCAGGATCTGGCCGAAGACCTGCGAACGGAACAGGCCCTCGCCGGGATCGGGCGTGACCTGGCCATGCAAGGCCTCGATCAGGCGGCGCGCGTCGCGCGGACTGCACAGGATGTCGATGTCGGGCGCGCGCCAGTCGCGCAGCCCCCACAGCACCATGGCCGCCCCGCCGAAGATCCACCATGGGTCCTGCATCTCGCCCGCCGCCGAGGCGAGGATGTCCAGAGAGGCGGCGAAATCGTCGGGCAGGTCTTCGGTCATGCGTCCTTCCTGAACAGCAGGCTCCCGTCGCCATAGGAATAGAAACGATAGCCGCTGTCGATGGCGTGGGCGTAGGCGGCGCGCATGGTCTCCAGCCCGGCGAAGGCGCTGACCAGCATGAAGAGGGTCGATTTCGGCAGGTGGAAGTTGGTCATCAGCACGTCGCAGGCGCGGAAGCGGTAGCCGGGCGTGATGAAGATGGCGGTGTCGCCGTGGAAGGGCTGGACCATGCCGTCCTCGGTGGTGGCGCTTTCCAGCAGGCGCAAGCTGGTGGTGCCGACGCAGACGATGCGGCCGCCGGCGGCGCGCACGGCGTTCAGGGCGGCGGCGGTCTCGGGCGAGACCTCGCCCCACTCGGAGTGCATCTTGTGATCGGCGGTGTCGTCGGCCTTGACCGGCAGGAAGGTGCCGGCGCCGACGTGGAGGGTCACGGCGTGGGTGCTGACGCCGCTCGCGCGGATCGCCTCCAGCAGGGCCGGGGTGAAGTGCAGACCCGCCGTGGGCGCGGCGACCGAGCCGTCATAGGTGGCGAAGACCGTCTGATAGTCCTTCAGGTCGCGGTCGTCCTCGGGCCGCTTGGCCGCGATATAGGGGGGCAGGGGCATGACCCCGACGTCGCGAATGGCGTCGTCCAGCGCCGGACCGGCCAGGTCGAAGCACAGGGTGATCAGGCCGTCTTCGTTCTTTTCCTCGACCGTGGCGTCGAGGCGGCCCAGTTCGCAGGCGCTGTCGTTGTTGCGGCCGAAATGGATGCGGTCGCCCGGCTTGATGCGCTTCCCGGGCTTCATGAAGGCGGACCAGAGGTCGGGGGCGTCGCGGTGGTGCAAGGTGGCCTCGACCTCGACGGTCAGGGTCTCGCCTTCCGGTCCGATCCGCTGGCGCACGCCCGACAGGCGCGCCGGGATCACCCGCGTATCATTGAACACCAGGGCGTCGCCCGGTTGCAGGAAGTCCGGCAGGTCGCGGACGATCCGGTCGTCCAGCGCGCCGTCCTTGACCACCAGCAGGCGCGCGGAATCGCGCGGCTCGGCGGGGCGCAGCGCGATGCAGTCATCGGGCAGGTCGAAGTCGAAATCAGATGTCAGCATGAGGACGGGCAAAGGCCATGCCCGCGCCGCCGGGTCAAGGCGCACGGCGGTTGGCCCCGCCGCACGAAGCGACTATCTGACCTGCAGTTCGCATGAGGAAGACGACATGGCTGATCGCTATCTGGACGACCTGAGCGTTGGCGAGAGCTGGACGGGCGAGCCCTTCACCATCACCGAGGCCGAAATCATCGCCTTCGCGCAGCAGTTCGACCCTCAGCCCATGCACGTGGACAAGGCGGCGGCCGAGGCGGGGCGGTTCGGCGGCCTGATCGCCAGCGGCTGGCACGTCTGCTCGCGTGTGATGCGCCAGTTCGTGGATGAGGCCTATTTCGGGCAGACGCCGCTGCTGGGCATGAACGTCGACGCCCTGTGGTGGGTGCGGCCTGTGCGGCCGGGCGACACCCTGACCGTCCGCCGCGAGATTATGGAAATCCGCCCGTCCAAGAGCCAGCCCGATCGCGGCGTGGTCCGCACCAAGACCTGGGTGACCAATCAGGACGGCGACCTGGCCATGAGTTTCGAGAACCAGATGCAGTTGCCACGGAACGCTGCGGCAAGGCTCTGATCCGCCCGCTGCGGTTGACCGCGGGCGTTCAAGGCTTCAAAGCCCGTTGATGCTTCAGAACCTTGAAACCCTGTCCCGTGAGGCCCGTTCGTGGCCGTTTGAGCAAGCGCGCAACCTGCTGGCCCACGTGCTCAAAAAACGGCTGTCGGATGCGGAGCGCGATGCGGCGAAACTGCTGATCGATGCGGGCAAGACGGACGAGGCTCTGGCGACCTTCGAGGCGCTGAACCGGCCGGTGATCCTGGAGACGGGTTACGGCCCGTCGGGCCTGCCGCACATGGGCACCTTTGGCGAGGTGGCGCGCACGACCATGGTGCGTAATGCGTTTCGCGCCCTGACCGGCGATCACTGGCGCACGCGTCTGATCGCCTTCAGCGACGACATGGACGGCCTGCGCAAGGTGCCGGAAGGCGTGCCGAACCCGGAGATGCTGCGCGAAGATTTGCATCTGCCGCTGACCAAGGTGCGCGATCCGTTCGGCACGCATGACAGCTTTGGCGCGCACAACAACGCCCGTCTGCGCGCCTTCCTCGACAGCTTCGGCTTCGACTACGAGTTCATGTCCTCGACCGAGACCTATCGGTCGGGCCGGTTCGACGCGACCCTGCTGACCCTGCTGGAACGCTTCGACAAGGTCATGGGCATCATGCTGCCGACCCTGGGCGAAGAGCGCCGCGCCACCTATTCGCCCTTCCTGCCGATCAGCCCGATCACCGGCCATGTGCTGCAGGTGCCGACGCTGGAGCGCAACGTCGAGCGCGGCACCATCGTTTTCGACGACCCGGCGGGCGGTCGCACCGAGGTCCCCGTCACCGGCGGCCATGTGAAGCTGCAGTGGAAGCCCGACTGGGCCATGCGCTGGACCGCGCTGGACGTCGACTATGAGATGTCGGGCAAGGACCTGATCGAGAGCGTGCGCGAGAGCGGCAAGATCTGTCGCGCCCTGGGCGGCACGCCGCCGGAGGGCTTCAACTACGAGCTCTTCCTCGACGTCGAAGGCAAGAAGATCTCCAAGTCGAAGGGCAACGGCCTGACGATGGACGAGTGGCTGCGTTACGGCACGCCCGAGAGCCTGAGCTGGTACATGTTCCAGTCGCCGAAGTCGGCCAAGAGCCTGCACTTCAACGTCATTCCGCGCGCGACGGACGACTATCTGTCCTTCATCGAGCAGTACAAGACGCAGGAACCGGCCAAGCAGATCGACAACGCCGTCTGGCACATCCATTCGGGCCAGCCGCCCGAGAGCGCCTCGCCGGTGTCCTTCGCCCTGCTGCTGAACCTGGTCGGCGTGGCCAACGCCTCCAGCAAGGACCAGCTGTGGGCCTATTTCGCCAAATACCTGCCGGACGCCACGCCGACGAGCGAGCCCGTGCTGGACCGGCTGATGGGCTATGCGCTGAACTACTACGAGGACTTCGTGAAGCCCTCGAAGACCTATCGTCTGCCCGACGACAAGGAGAAGGCGGCGCTGCTGGACCTGGCGGAGCGTCTGAAGGCCCTGCCAGCCGACACGACCGACGGCGAGGTCATCCAGGGCGAGGTCTACGCCGTGGGCAAGGCGCATGAGTTCGAGCCGCTGCGGGCCTGGTTCCAGGCGCTCTACGAGGTGCTGCTGGGCGCCTCGCAGGGGCCGCGCTTCGGGTCGTTCGCAGCCATCTATGGTCTGCCCCAGACCATCGCCCTGATCGAAGCCGGAGCGAACGGCGAACTGGCCGCCTAAGCAGCGTCATCCCGGCCGTAGCGCTCGCGCAGCGAGGGCGCAGAGCCGGGACCGCCCAATACGCTGAGGGCGGCGCTTCCTGCGGTCCCGGATAACGGCTGCGCCGTTTCCGGGATGACGCGGGCGTGGGCGCCAATGGGCCTCAAGTAGCCGCGAAGCGCGGTAGGCCCGCCATTGCGGCCTCAAGTAGCGCGAAGCGCGGTAGGCCCTAACAAACATGAACCGAAAATAACGGCGCGACGGGGGGAGCCTTCAGCTTCGCCGGGGCATTGTCTCCCCACGACACTCGATGACAGGAGAGAGACATGTCGAAGTTCTTCAAGGCGGGTTTGGCCGCCACCGCAATGTTCGCCGCTCTGGGTTCGGCCGCCGTGCCGATGACCGCCAGCGCCATGCCGCAAGCCAACGGCATCACCAACTGCGACGCTCCGGGCGGTCGCCAGCAGGCGGGCGCCGCCATCGGCGCCGTGCTGGGCGGCCTGGCCGGCAGCCAGGTGTCCAAGAACGAGCGCGCCCTCGGCGCCGTGGTCGGCGCGGGCGCCGGCGCCGCCGCCGGTTCCTATATCGGCTGCAACCAGCAGCGCGCGCGTTCGGCCAATCAGGCGGCCGCCAACTCGTACCGCGCCACCTCGAACCTGCGCATCCGCACGGGTCCGGGCACCAACTATCGCCAAACCGGCAGCCTGTCGGCCGGCCAGCCCTTCACGGCTGTCGGTTCGCAAGGCGAGTGGGTTCAGATCGCCGGCGGCGGCTGGGTGAACGCCCACCACGTCGCGCCGAACTAGGCGACTGACAGTCTGAATGGAGAGAGCCGTCCCGATGGGGCGGCTCTTTTCTTTTTTGTGCGCTATCGGCCGTTCGGCCTGCTTGAGCGGCTTTCTTGGTGCGCTACCGGCTTTCAGCCTGCTTGAGCGGCTTCTTTGGTGCGCTATCGGCCAGCGGCCTGCTTGAGCGCAGCGGCTACTGGCTGACCCAGAGGATGCGGGCCATCCACAGGATGTCGCGGCGGGGCAAGGCGCGGGGCGGATAGGCGGGGTTGATCGAGGCCAGGGTGACCTCGCGCGCGTTCATGACCGCGATCTCCTTGGCCAGGGTCTCGCCGGAGGCGGTGCGCACCGCCACCCGGTCGCCGCGCCGCACGTCAGACGCTTCCAGGTCCACGATCACCCGGTCGCCCGGGCGATAGAGGGGCGTCATGGAATCGCCGTCAATGGTCAGGCTGATCAGGCTGTCCTTGCGGGTCGGCAGGTCGGTCTGGTCCCAGCCCTCGGCCAGAGGCAGGCCGGCGTCGTCAAAAAAGCCGTCGGCGCCCGCGCGGGCCAGACCCAGCAGGGGGATGGAGCGGTCCTCGGCCGGGGCGTCGTCGGCCAGGGCGGCGAAGGCGCCGAGGGAGATGCCCGTCGCCTCCAGCACGCGGGTCAGGCTTTCGGTCGAGGGCCAGCGCGGACGCGGCGGCTCGCCGGGGCCGAAGCGCTTGGAGGGGTTGAAGCTGGTGGCGTCCAGACCCGCGCGGCGCGCCAGACCCGATGGAGACGTGCCTTCGCGGCGGGCCAGGGCGTCCAGGGCCTTCCAGAGCTTGGCGTGGGAGAGGGGCATGGCCCTTGAAGCCTATCGCAAGGCGATAGGAATATCCACCTAGTCTGCGTCGGCCCCGATGGCGCGGCGCTCCTGCCAGGCCCAGAAGGTGCCAATGGCGATCGCCAGCATGATGCCATAGCCGGTCATGTTGACCACGGTATAGAAGGCCGAGATCGGCGTGCGCAGGTTCAGCATGACCATGACGTGGCTGGTGACGACCAGCAGTTGAAGCGCGCAGGCCCAGACCGGCCAGGATCGCGGCGCCTTCCAGACCATGGCGATGAAGACCAGCAGCATGGCCACGTCGATGGTGAACATGGCCCATTGAACACCGAACAGGCCAGCGTTGCTCTGGACCATGAGTGAGGCGAACCAGCCAAAGAGAAAGGTGCCGGCGCCGATCTTCTCGGGCTGTCCTCCCTTGATGAAGGCGAACAGACCAACCGCCACCACAAAGGCGGCGCCGACCAAAGCTGGCCACGTCTCAAACATGAAGCGCCCCCACCGTCATGATGACAATGGGGGCGAACATAATACAAAGTCGCTAGGAACCGGAGAGCCGATCCCCAAGGTTACGGGAATTTCACGCGACGCGCAGGTGGTCGTTCTTGCGCGTCATCGGACGGTCGTCCCACTCTTCCGGCTTGTTGACCGGACCAACGGCGTAGGTGCCGTAGCCGAGGCGACGGTGATCCTTTTGCAGTTCGGCATGGCAGGCCACCACGGCGTCGCGGGCGGTGCTGAGCGCCACGATGGCTTCGACGGCCTTCGCCTGCGAACCAGCGGCGGACACCGGCGAAAGCGACAGAGCGGCGCGAGCGCCGATCATGGCCTGAACCAGGGTGGTGGCGTGGGTGATGGCGTCATCCACCGCTTTTTCGGTGGCGTACAGTTCGCCGGCGACGCCAGCGATCACTTCAGTGCGGTCCATGACTTTACCCCTCAATAAAGAAATACCGTCATTTCTTAACGCGTATTAAGGGTGTTTGATAGAGGTTTATTTACCAAGGGTTACATTCAACCTTGAGTGTATTCGAACTCCCTCAGGTTGAATCGTCGTCTCCGTCGAGCAGGAAGTGGGCGGTCAGGGCGGCGATGGGCTGGTCACGGCCTTGCTGCCAAGCTTCGGCGGTGACGTGGGCGACGCGTCGGCCGGCCTTGTTGATTCGCGCCTGGGCGAAGACGTCCGTCGGGCGACCCGAGCGCAGATAGGCCACGGTGACATTGATCGGGCGAGGCAGGCGCAGGCGGGGATAGCTGAGCGAGACCTGGGCTACGGCCGTCATTTCCAGCAGGGCGGCGGTCGATCCGCCGTGCAGGGCCGGCAGCATGGGGTTGCCGATCAGGCGGTCGGCGAAGGGCATGACGACCGTCAGTTCGTCGCCGTTCAGCTGAGTCTTCAGGCCGAGGAAGCGGGCGTAGGGCAGGCTGTCGAGCAGGGGGGCGGTCATGCGGCGTCTCCGGCGCCGGGCTTGACGCGCAGGTTGGCGCCGGCGCGGTGGTCGCCCTCGGCGCTGATGACATAGGCGGATTGGGCGGCGGCGACGGGATCGGCGGGGTCGTCCTCGAAGGCCCAGGCGCGGACGAAGCCGATGCTGCGCGTCAGGCGATAGCAGCGCGCCTCGGCGATCAGATCCCGACCGGGGATGGCGGCGCGCATGTAGTCGACGCGGAGGTCCAGTGTGGCGATCGGCTGATAGGTCTTCAGTCCGACCCAGACCGCCAGCCCCCCGACGTGATCCAGCAGGGTCGTGACCAGCCCGCCGGCCAGGACGCCGGTCTCGGGATCGCCGACCAGATCGTCGCGATAGGGAACCCTGAGGCGAACCCGGTCGCCGTCGAGCCCCTCATACTGAAACCCCAGGGCGTGGGTGTGCGCCGCACCCGAGGCGAGTTGCGGCAGCAGGGTGGTCAGGAACTGATCCGTCATCAAGACGTCCTTTGGCTAAGGGCCGTCTGCGGTCGCTCAGATCGCCGCAGCGCCCGCCTTTGGTGGCGCGCGCCGTGAGGGCTGTCCATAGCGCAAAGGCCGCCTCGACCAGTCGGGCGGCGTGACGCGTCGAAGCTGACGTCGGGTCAGGCGGCGGGGCGTTTGCGCGTGTCAGGCGCCGGGGCGGCGACCGCGGCCGGGGCCGCGAGAGCCGCGTTCATGGCCATGCGCAGACGTTCCGGCTTGATCGGCTTCTCCACCACGGCGGCCATGCCGACGGCGAGATAGTGCTTGGCGTCGTCGGGGTCGGCGTTGGCGGTCAGTGCCACGATGGGAATGTTGCGGCTGTCGCCGGGCAGGGCGCGAATGGCCTGGGTCGCCTGAACCCCGTCCAGGCGCGGCATCTTGATGTCCATCAGGATCAGGTCGAACGGGCGGGCCTGCACGGCCTCCAGCGCTTCCTGACCGTCCTCGACGGTTTCGGAGGTGCAACCGAACATCTCGCACAGGGCCTGGGCCACGACGCGGTTGGTGGCGTTGTCGTCGGCGATCAGGACGTGGGGGCGGGCCTGCAGGTCCAGGTCGTCCAGGCTGGCGACATTGGATGGTTCATCGTGCTGGATGACGGCGCGCGGGGCCGACAGATCGAAAGCGAAGGTGGCGCCGCGTCCGACATTGTTTTCGGCCCAGATCCGACCGTTCATCTGCTCGACGACATGGCGGCAAATGGACAGGCCCAGGCCGCCGCCGTCGGGTCCGGCGACGTGGTCGAAAAGCTGGTCCAGACGGGTGGGGTCGATGCCGGGTCCGTCGTCGCGGACGCGGGCCTCCAGGCGGACCTGATCGCCGATGACCACGGCCTTCAGGCTGGCTTCGACCATGCCGTTGCGGGCGAATTTCAGGGCGTGGCCGATCAGGGTGTTGAAGACCTGGGTCAGGCGCGGGCCGTCGAGGACTCCGGCCAGTTCGGTGTCGCCCTCATAACCGACCATCAGGGTCACGCCGTCCTGGGTCGCGCGCGGCGTCCACAGGGTCTGGACCTGGTCCATCACGGCGCGCAGCGGGGTGGGCGCGGGCGCAAGCTCCAGTTCGCCGGCCTCAGCGCGCGCCAGGTCCAGGGCGTCCTGCAAGGTGTCGAGCAGGGTTTCGGAGGAATCGATGATGGTCTGGACGTGGGCCAGGGCCGCGTCGTTCAGCGGCTGGCGCAGCAGCAGTTCGCCGACCGCCAGGACGCCGTTCATCGGCGTGCGTAGTTCCTGACTCATCAGCCCCATGAATTGGCTCTTGGCGCGGGCGGCCGCGGCGGCCTGAACCTTGACGTCGCTCAGGGCGCGCACCTGATCGGCGAGGTCGCGGTTCTGCTGACGCTGGGTGTCGTTGACGGCGCGGAGCAGGGCTACCGCCGTGCCGACGCCGCGATAGGCGCCGTTGCGGGTGACAATGAAGCCGCGCAGCAGGGCGCCGGGGCCGCTCTTCAGGATGATGTCGGAGAAGGCGTCGATGCGGACGCCCGCTTCAACCACGGCCGGTTCTTCGTCCATGATGTGAACGACTTCACGGGCGCCGTACAGGCTCTGGCCCAGAGGCCCCGCCAGCTTCATCAGGAAGTCGCTGCGCTCGATCAGGCCGAGCGGTCGCTCGCCGTCGACGACGGGAATGACCAGGGTGTCCGGCTCGCGCTCAAAGCGCGCGAAGACCTCGGCCGCCATGGTGGTGGCGGTCACCGGCTCTACGCGCTCGGTCAGCACTTCGATCGTCGGCATACGGCCGGCACTCCAATTTCGGTTTTACATTTGATGAAAACGCTTTGCGAAAGCGTTAAAGCCGAACCGAATTTGCTCACTCTGACGAAAAGGGATGAGTGGTCGTGTTTTGCGGCGCGCCGCCGACTGGCGTATAGAGCGCTCTGATCCGATCTTTTCCCTGTTCCTCCCTGGATGCGCGCGGCCCTTGGCCGACCGCAGGTTCGTCATGAGCGTTACGCCGCAAGCCTCTGAAACCTCTGCTCTTGTCCTGTTCTCGGGCGGGCAGGACAGCGCCACCTGCCTGGCCTGGGCGCTGGAGCGGTATGACCGGGTCGAGACCATCGGCTTCGACTACGGCCAGCGTCACGCGGTCGAGATGCAGGCGCGTCAGACCGTGCGCGCGCAGATGGTGAACGTCCTGCCGCAATGGGCCGACCGGCTGGGGCCGGATCATGTGGTCGATCTGACCGGTTTCGGGGCCATCGGCGAGACGGCCATGACCACGGATCGCGCCATCGAGGCCGACGCGCGCGGCCTGCCCAACACCTTCGTGCCGGGGCGCAACCTGATCTTTCTGGTCGCAGCGGCGGCGCTGGCGGATCGCCGGGGGCTGGAGGTTCTGGTCGGCGGCATGTGCGAGACCGACTTCTCGGGCTATCCCGACTGCCGCAACGACACGATCCAGGCCATGAGCCAGGCCCTGACCCTGGGCCTGGCCAAACCGTCGCCGATCGAGACGCCGCTGATGTTCCTGACCAAGGCCGAGACCTGGGCCCTGGCCGAGCGGATCGGCGGGGCGGCGCTGGTGGAGATGATCGTGGAAGCCAGCCACACCTGCTACCTCGGCGACCGGACGCATCGTCACGACTGGGGCTATGGCTGCGGAGTCTGTCCGGCCTGCGAACTGCGCGCGGCGGGTTACGCCGAATGGGCGGCGCGCGCGTGACCTATTCGGCCAAGGAAGTCTTTCTGACGGTGCAGGGCGAGGGCGGTCAGGCCGGGCGGCCCGCCGTCTTTCTGCGTTTCGCCGGCTGCAACCTGTGGAGCGGGCTGGAGCGTGACCGCGCCACCGCCGTCTGCAGCTTCTGCGACACGGACTTCGTCGGCGTGAACGGCGACGGGGGCGGCAAGTTCAGGACCGCCGACCTGATGGCCGACCATGTCGCCGGCATGTGGCGGGGTCGAGAGGGTGATCCGAAACTGGTGGTCTGCACCGGCGGCGAGCCGCTGATGCAGTTGGACGCGCCCCTGATCGAGGCCCTGCACGCGCGCGGGTTCGAGATCGCCATCGAAAGCAACGGCACCCTGATCGCGCCCGAAGGCATTGATTGGATCTGCATCAGCCCCAAGGCTGACGCCCCCGTGGTCCAGACCTCGGGTCAGGAGCTGAAGCTGGTCTTCCCTCAGCCGCTGGCCATGCCGGATCGGTTCGAGGGCCTCGACTTCGAGCGCTTCTGGCTACAACCCATGGACGGCCCCGATCAGGCCGCCAACACCGCCGCCGCCATCGAATACTGCCTGACTCACCCCCAGTGGCGGCTCAGCGTCCAGACGCACAAGTATATCGGGGTGCGGTAGGGCGGGCGGTCAGTCTAAATTAAGCGAACATGGATACGTATGGCCCGTGACTGTTGGGAGCGTATCCATGAAATTTCGAGCAATGAGCGCCTTGGGTCTTGCCGTCGTTCTGGCGGGCTGCGCCGAACAACGCATCGTCGCGGCGAACGATCGGGTGCTGGTGGTCGCGTCGGATATTGACGACAGCGCCGACCTCGTGACCGCAAAGGTCAGCTATTTTCTCGCCGAGCCGCAGCGGCTTGATGAGAATGGCGCCGGCGAAAAGGTGACCGAGTTCCACTACGCTGCGGTGTTTGATTGCCGCAGTGGCACCTGGGGCGACGCTGGACAGACGTTTCACTTTGTCGATGGTCAGGTGATTGCCCATCCCGCTGCTCAAGCGGTGTTGGAACGGCCCACGAGAGATTCTCTTGGCGCATCCATACTGCTCGCGGTGTGCGATCCCACTGAAGTGAAAGCCGCGACTAGGCGACCGCTCAAATCCATCGTTCGTGACTATTGAGAGCGGGTTTCAGCAAGGGTGTAGTTTTGCTGGCTTAGGTACGGCCCCACCGCCGCCATCGCCCGCGCCACGTATTCGGCCTTCTCGCCGACGGGAGCGACGTAGTGGATGGCGTCTTCGGCGTCTTGAACCGTGGCCAGGCGGGCGATCATCCAGGCGGCGAGGTATTGCGAGGCGAGGCAGCCGCCGGCCGTGGCGACATTGCCGTGGGCGACGAAGGGGGCGTCCACGACATTGACGCCGGCCTCGATGACCCAGGGCTTGGTGGTCAGGTCGGTGCAGGCGGGCAGGTCGCCGATCAGGCCCAGCTTGGCCAGCAGCAGGGTTCCCGAGCACTGGGCGCCGATCAACTGGCGCGACGGGTCCAGCTTCAGGCGCACCAGGAAGTCGGGATCGGCGGCGTAGTCGCGGGTCTTGATCCCGCTGCCGATCAGGACGGCGTCGGCCTCGACCAGGAATTCCAGCGGCTTCTGGCGCTGGATGGTCACCCCGGCCATCGAGGTGACCTCGGGCGTGGGGCAGGTGATGTGGGCCGCCCAGCCTTGCGGTTTCATCCGGTTCAGGATGCCCGCCGCGATGAAGCTGTCCAGCTCGTTGAAGCCGTCGAGGGTCAGGATGGCGATCTGCATGGCGGGCTCGTCAGGGGAGGGAGGCGCACCCTGGACGAGAATGGCGCAGTTCGACAGGGCCGGTTGGCGCGTGAGCGGCCTTAGCCGTCCTTGCTAGCAGTCCTTGCCCTGGCGCTGGCGTTGCTCGCAGCGGCGCTGTTCGCGTTCGTGTTCACGCTGTTCGCGCTCGCGCTTGGCCTTGGTTTCCTCGTCCGAGGTGGTGACGGCGTCGAAGC
>RCUP01000279.1_pt1 | contig 42770 bp, 29 predicted proteins | sample 2166341 | NCBI WGS metagenome assembly RCUP01 (sample SAMN09932325, study PRJNA488358) | compost metagenome | isolation source: compost soil in succinonitrile-enriched | place: Germany: Experimental Botanical Garden | reverse complement strand
GCCTGATCGCCATCGGCGCCGTCGCCAAGAAGTACAAGCTGTACGTCAAGATCACCGGCGGCCAGCGCATCGACCTGTTCGGCGCGCAATTGCATGAACTGCCGGGCATCTGGTCGGAGCTGATCGATGCCGGGTTCGAAACGGGTCACGCCTACGGCAAGTCCACTCGCACGGTGAAGTCCTGCGTCGGCAGCACCTGGTGCCGCTACGGCGTGCAGGACAGCGTGAAGATGGCGCTGGACATCGAGCACCGCTACAAGGGCCTGCGCGCGCCGCACAAGCTGAAGTTTGCCGTGTCCGGCTGCACCCGCGAATGCGCCGAGGCGCAAAGCAAGGACATCGGCGTGATCGCCACCGAGAACGGCTGGAACCTGTATGTGTGCGGCAACGGCGGCATGCGTCCGCGCCACGCCGAACTGTTCGCCACCGATCTGGACGACGAAACCCTCATCCGCTACATCGACCGCGTGCTGATGTTCTACATCCGCACGGCCGACAAGCTGCAACGCACTTCCGTGTGGCGCGAGTCCCTGGAAGGCGGGCTGGACTATTTGAAGCAAGTGGTCATCGACGACAGCCTGGGCCTGGGCGCGGAGCTGGAGGCGCAGATGCAACTGGTGGTGGACCGCTACGAATGCGAGTGGGCCAACGCCATCGACGATCCCGAAAAACTCAAGCGCTTCCGCACCTTCGTCAACGACAGCCGGGGCGACCCCGACATCCAGTTCGTGCAGGAACGCGGCCAGCCCAAGCCCGCCCCGGCGCGCGCGGCGCAGCGCGTCATCCCCATCGCCGAGGAGGTCGTCTGATGAACGCCCACGCTTGCGAACAACACGTCTGGCAACACGCCTGCGACCGCCGCGACCTGGTGCCGAACTCCGGCGTGGTCGCGCTGGTGGACGGCGAGCAGGTAGCCCTGTTCTACCTGCCGGATGCCGACGGACCAGGCCTGTATGCCGTGTCGAACCGCGACCCGAAGTCGGGCGTCAACGTGATCGGCCGCGGCATCGTCGGCCATCTGGGCGGCGACCTGGTGGTGGCTTCCCCGCTCTACAAGCAGCACTTCCGCCTGGCGGATGGAAGCTGCGTGCAATACCCCGAACAGCGGCTGCGGACCTGGCAGGCGCGCTTCAACGGCGACGCGGTGGAAATCGCCTGACGGGCGCCGCCGGACTCCATTCAATATCAGCACAGCAACAGGAAACATCATGTCCTATCTAGTTCCTTCCGAGTTCGTCGCCAAGATGGTGGATGCGGGCGAATCGAAGCTTTACATGGCGACCCGCGACGTCCTGATCCGCGCCTTCATGGCGGGCGCCATCCTGGCGATCGCCGCGGTGTTCGCCGTCACCGTCACCGTGCAGACCGGTTCGCCCATCCTGGGCGCGGCGCTCTTTCCCGTGGGCTTCTGCATTCTGTATCTGATGGGCTTCGACCTGCTGACGGGCGTCTTCGTCCTGACGCCGCTGGCGCTGTTCGACAAGCGCCCGGGCGTCACCGTGAACGGCATCCTCAAGCATTGGGGCCTGGTGTTCGTGGGCAATTTCCTGGGCGCGCTGACCGTCGCCGTCCTGATGTCCATCGTCTTCACCTATGGCTTTTCGGTGCCGCCCAACAAGGTCGGCGAGGTCATCTCGCACATCGGCGAAAACCGCACGCTGGGCTACAAGGAATACGGCGCCGGCGGCATGCTGACCATCTTCATCCGCGGCGTGCTGTGCAACTGGATGGTGTCGCTGGGCGTGGTGGGCGCGATGATCTCCACGTCCGTCAGCGGCAAGGTCATTGCCATGTGGATGCCGGTCATGCTGTTTTTCGCGATGGGCTTCGAGCACTCCATCGTCAACATGTTCCTGTTCCCGTCGGCGATGATCCTGGGCGGCAATTTCTCGATCATGGACTACATGATCTGGAACGAGATCCCCGTGGTGCTGGGCAACCTGATCGGCGGCATCTCGCTGACCGGCCTGACGCTTTACACCACGCACATGAAGACCGCGCCCAAGCGCCGCTTCAACTGAACGCGCGCTTTTCATGGACAGCTACGCGCCCGGCGCCCTCGCCGCCTCCTTGAAGGTGGCGGTGGGCCAGCACACGGAGCCGGGCGTCAAGCCCGTCAACCAGGACTTCCACGGGCTGTGCGTGCCGGGCGAGCCGCTGCTGGGCGCCAAGGGCATCGCGATCGCGCTGGCCGACGGTATCAGCAGCAGCAACGTCAGCCACATCGCCAGCGAAACCGCCGTGGCAAGCTTCCTGGAAGACTATTACTGCACCCCCGAAACCTGGTCGGTGAAGAAATCGGCGCAGAAGGTGCTGAGCGCCGCCAATGCCTGGCTGCATTCGCAAAGCCGGCAGCGCCACGGCCAGGACCAGGACCGGGGCTACGTGTGCACCCTGACCGTGATGGTGCTCAAGGCGACCACGGCGCATATCCTGCACATCGGCGACGCCCGCATCTACCGCCTGCGCGACGGCGCGCTGGAACAGCTTACCGAGGATCACCGCGTCTGGGTGGCGCACGACAAAAGCTATCTGGGCCGCGCGCTGGGCCTGTCGCCGCACCTGGAAATCGACTATCACACCCAGCCCGTGGAGCTGGGCGACGTGTTCCTGCTGGCGACCGACGGCGTGTACGAGCACCTGACCGAACAGGACTACCGGGACGCCGTCGCCGCGCATCCCGACACGCTGGACGATGCCGCGCGCGCGCTGGTGCGGCTGGCGCTGGAACGCGGCAGCGACGACAACCTGACGATGCAGATCGTGCGCATCGACGCCCTGCCCGCGCGCCAGGCCAGCGAACTCGCGCAGTATTCCGGCAGCCTGCCCTGCCCGCCTTTGCTGGATGTGGGCCAGGAGTTCGAGGGCTTTCGCATCACCGGCGAATTGCGCGCCAGCAGCCGCAGCCACGTCTATCTGGCGCGTGACATCGCCAGCGGCGACACGGTCGTCATCAAGATCCCGTCGCTGGACCTGCGCCATGACCCGGCCTACCTGGAACGCCTGCTGACCGAGGAATGGATCGCGCGCCGCATCGACAGCCGCCACGTCGTGCGCGCCTGGCCGCGCACCCGTCAGCGCCGAACGCTCTACACGGTCAGCGAGTACATCGAAGGCCGCACGCTGACGCAATGGATGGCCGCCAACCCGCGGCCGGACCTGGAACCGGCCATCGAGATCATCGAACAGATCGCGCGCGGCCTGCAGGCCTTTCACCGGCTGGAGATCGTGCATCAGGATCTGCGGCCGGACAACATCATCATCACGCCGGACGGCACGGCAAAGATCATCGACCTGGGCTCGACCCGCGCCGCCGGCATACAGGAGCAGGCGCAGGCCGACGGCGAGCCCATGCCCGTCCTGGGCACCGCGCAGTACGCCGCGCCCGAGTACTTCCTGGGCGAGGAAGGCACCTCCCGGTCAGACATCTATTCGCTGGCCGCCATGCTCTACCAGATGCTGTCGGGCCGGCTGCCCTATGGCGCCGAAGCGGCCCGCGCCCGCAGCCGCGCGGCGCAAATGCGGCTGAACTACGTTTCCGTGCTGGACCGCGACCGCGAGATTCCCGTCTGGATCGACAGCGTGCTCAGCCGCGCCCTGCATCCGGATCCGCAGGCCCGAACCCCCGAGCTGTCCGAATTCACCTATGCGCTGCGCCATCCGGCCGACGCCGCCGGCCGGGGCGAACGCCTGCCCTTGCTGGAACGCAATCCCGTGGCCTTCTGGAAGGGACTGTGCCTGGTCCTGGCCATCACGGTCGCCGTCCTATTGTTCAAATCTTGAGTACAGGTGTGCATGCCATGAATCCTAATGTATGGCTGATCGGCGCCGGCCCCGGCGATCCCGAACTATTGACGCTCAAAGCGGTGAAGGCGCTGGGCCGCGCCGATGTCGTCCTGGTCGATGACCTGGTCAATCCGCAGGTCCTGGACTACTGTCCGCAGGCGCGCCTGGTGTACGTGGGCAAGCGCGGCGGCTGTCGATCGACGCCGCAGGAATTCATCCAGCGCCTGATGCTGCGCTATGCCCGGCAGGGTTTGCGCGTGGCGCGCCTGAAGGGCGGCGATCCCTGCATCTTCGGCCGCGGCGGCGAAGAGGCCCAATGGCTCAGCGACCACGGCGTGGCCTGCGAAATCGTCAATGGCATCACCGCCGGACTTGCCGCCGCCACGTCCTGCGGCATTCCCTTGACGCAACGCGGCATGGCGCAGGGCGTTACACTGATTACCGCTCATTCACGGGATGGCACGACGCCAGACTGGACCGGCCTGGCACGCAGTGGCACCACGCTGGTTGTCTACATGGGAGTCGCTAAACTGCAAGACATGAGCAGCCAATTGCGCGCGGCCGGCATGGCCGCCGATACCCCCGTCGCCATGATCGAACGCGCCTCGCTGTCCGATCAGCGCGAATGCCGTTCGACGCTGGCCGCCATGGAGCGCGACGCCGACGCCTTCGGCCTGCGCAGCCCGGCCGTGCTGATCATCGGCGAGGTCGCCGCCTGCCAGGTCCTGGGCGCCGCCGACGCGCCGCTGCCCGCGCTGTCCCCGTTCCAACCCTCGCTGCGCCGCAGCGCCTGAATCCGGAACCTTCATGGCCGAACGCCACATGCCGCCACCGCTGCGTTTTCTGCTAGCCGCCCGGCGCAGCGAACTCCAGGGCCTGGAAGCGCTGGCGGGCACCTGCGAACTGGTGGTGCACATAAGCGCCCTGGTGCATGCGCTGCAAAAGGAGCGCGGCTACTCCAGCCTGACGCTCTGCGGGCCGGCGGAAAGCCTGCCACAGCACCGCCTGCTACAGACACTTGCCGGCCTGAGCGCGGAGGCCAACACTGTCGAATCGGATGCGCGCGGCTTTCTCGACGGCCTTGCGGCCGACACGGGGCATGGCCGTGGCAAGGCTCGCCTGCTCAATGCCATCGCGTTCGCGCTGTTCCGCCTGGACGAACTGCCCGGCTTGCGCCGCCAGGTCCGCGACCAGTCGATACCCGCGGAAGACGCGGACGCGCGCTTCACCCAAGTGATCGGCAGCCTGCTGGCGGTGGTGTTCGAAGCCGCCGACTCGGCGCTGGATCCCGGCGTCACCCGCATCCTGGTGGCCTTGCTGAACTTCATGCAGGGCAAGGAGCTTAGTGGCCAGGAACGCGCCTGCGGCGTGACCGGGTTCAGGGCGGGTTTTTTCACGGACGCCCAGAAGGCCCGCATGCTGGGCCTGGCCGCCAATCAGGGGCGCAGCTTCGACATCTACGCGCAGTACGCGGACGGCGACGCCCTGCAGCGCTGGCAAGCCATCCAGCAACAGGGCCAGCCGGTGCAGCGCCTGCGTGAAATGGCGCAGCAGACCGTCGACGCCCAGCCCGTGGACGGCGCGCTGGCCGAGCTGTGGTTCGACCTGTGCACCGCGCGCATCGACGCGATGCGGGACGTCGAACGCCTGCTTGCCCAGGCGCTGGCGCGCCAGTGCGAACACCGCATCGCCGAAACCCGCCAGGAGCTGGACGACCGCCGGCTGCTCCTGAGCCGCTATGCCGACCACGCCAGCGGCCGCGCGCCCAGCATGGTGTTCAGCATGCAAAGCCGGCTGGTGGACGCCGCGCCCCGGGATGGCGTGGGCAGCGAACTGGAACGGTCGATACTGGACATGATGCGCGAGCAGACGCTACGCATGCAACGCACGGACGATGCGCTCAGCGCCGTGCGCGGCGCCCTCGAAGAAAAGAAGCGCATCGACCGCGCCAAGCTGCTGCTGATCAGCCAGTACGGTTTGACCGAGCAGGCCGCGCACGAACGCCTGCAGCGCGCCGCCATGGACGGCGGCGTGTCCGTGTCCGACGTGGCGCGGCAGGTGATCGGCCAATTGGCCGGCAACTGAGCGCCCTGCCGCCCTAGCGGAACACCCGCTGGATCAGGCTGACCATCACCCCGCCCAGCGCCACCGCGGCCAATATCCGGAAGTGATCCAGATTGGCCAGCAGCGCCGCCTGCTGGCTGACCATCTGCCCGATCTGGGCCGCCGCCATGTCGCGTGCCTGCGCCGGATCGGCCACGGCCGAAAAATATTGCGTCAACTGCGCCAGCGCCGCCTCCAGGCGCACATTGCCCGCCACCAGGCCACGCCGCAGCGCGTCGTCGTGCCGGGACGCAAACCACTGCTGCCCTACCGTGGCCACCATGATGCCCAGCGCCTGGCCGATCTGCGCCAGCATGTTCTTCACCTGCTGCGCATGCGCGAAAACCGCCGGATCCCGCGTGAGGCCCGTGAACGTCTGCATGGCGGTCGTCGGCATGACGATCATGATGAACACGCCATAGCACGCCAATGCCGGGAACACGTCGGTCCACAGATTGGCCGTGGGCGTCAGCCGCGACATGAGCGCCCCGAATGCGGCCAACGCCAGGAACCCCGCGACGAAGAACTTGCGCGGCGACGGCCAGCGCGGCAGCAGCTGCGACATCGCCGCGAACGTCAGCACGCCCGCGCCCAATCCCAGCGCAAGGAATTGGCCCGCGGTGGACCAGGGATGCCCCAGCGCGCGCTGGATCATCTGGGGCACCAGATAACCGTTGGCGCCCAGCATCAGGTAGCAGAGCATGAAGAGCGCCAGGCCGCTGAGGAACCGCGCCTCTTTCAGGCCGCCCAGCTTCAAGAGCGGCGCGCCGTTACGCGTTTCGGCGCGCACGAAATAGGCCAGCGCCGCCAGCCCCGCCGCCGCGTACAGCAGCAACAGCCAGCGGTCACTGAAGAAATCGTAATAGGACCGCTGCAAGGCATGCAGCAGCAGAAAGCTGCCCAATCCCAGCGCCGCGACCGGCACGAAACGCGCCTGCCCCGCCACCGTGGCCGTGCCCTCCCTGCCCGGCATGGCGATCGCCACGGGAATCATCGCCAGGATAGCCAAGGCGGCGACCAGCCAGAACATCAGCGGCCATCCGTGGTGTTCCACCGCCACGGATGCGAGCCATGGCGCCAGCGCCGTGCCTGTGCACAGTCCCGTGGCCAGCGCCTTGATGCCGTGAAAGCGCGCCGGGCCGGGCGGGATCAGGTTCACCGTCAGCCGCGACGACGTCAGCATCGCCGCGCAGCCCGCGGCCATCAGCACGCGGCCCAGCAGGAAACCGGCCTGGCCGCGGGATAGCGCGCAGACGGCCGCGCCCGCCGCCGCTGCCGCAAGCGACGCCAGCAGGTAGCGCCGCAACCCCAGGTGATGCACCAGCCAGCCCTGCAACGCAATCAACACGACCGCCACGCAGGCATAGATCACGGCGATGGTCGTGTATTCCTCCGGGCTGGCGCCGATCTCGCCCATGATGGGCGCGGCGGCGAACGTCGCCATGCCGTTCTGCAGGAAGTCGATGAAGGTCAGCGCGCCGATGACCAGCAGCAACGCGATGGGGGGTTTGGGGTGGGACATGAGCGATCTGGCGTCAGGCCGAAGCCGCGCATCGAGACACGGTAATGGCGGAGGGGAACGGGAGGTGCATGGTGGCGGTGGGTTCTATGCCCAGGCTGTATATGCCTAGGCAGATAAATAATTAAAAAAAAGCAGACCGAAGAATCAGTCCGCCCTGGCATTGATCAGGATGCGTGATAACAGCTTATGCAGCGTTTCGGCATCGGCTTCCGAGAACCCGTCGAGCAGCCGGCGGATCGCCACTTCGGTCGCCTGACGCGCCTGCGGGAAGGCGGCCTGGGCCTGCTCGGTCAGTTCGATCAGCGAGCTGCGGCGGTCCGTTGCGTTTTCGACGCGGCGGATGAATCCCTTGGCCTCGATGCGGTCCAGCAGCCGCGTCATGGCGCCGGAATCGTAGGCCAGCACGCGGCAGAAATCGCTGAGCGTGCGGCCCCATCCCTTGACGATGCAGTTCAGCACCACGTATTGCTGAACGGTGATCTGCAAAGGCGCCAGTTCGCGCTCCAGCGCCTCGTGGATGCCGTTGCGCACGGAGGTCACCAGGAAGCCGAGCTCGCCGGTGCAAAACTCGTCCAGCACGGAGGGGGCAGCGTTGCTCATGGTGGACCTGGCGCGAGGCGTTGGAGGACAAGCCCGCATATTAGCTGCCTAGGCAGCTACATGGCAAGCCCCCTTCGCTTACCGGGGGCCGTCGAAGGCGCGTATGGGCGGCAAGGCGCCGTCGAAACGCTCCACTTGCACCGCCGTGAGCTGGCCGCTGCAGCCCTGCGCCAATGACGAGGTGCCCACATCGCGGGTCAGGATGTTGGGATTGCCGTGGCCGCACAGCGCCACATTGCCGTCGGCGTCGTCCACCGGGTCGTACCAGGCGCCGGTGGGCAATTGCGCCACGCCCTGCATGACCGTTGCGCTGAGCGTGGCGCTGGCCAGGCAGGCGCCACGCGCATTGAACAGCCGCACGATGTCGCCCTCGGCGATGCCCCGCGCCTCGGCGTCCCGCGGGTGCAGGGTGCAGACTTCCCTGCCCTGCCGCTTCTGGGCCACGCTGTGCGCGCCGAAATCAAGCTGGCTGTGCAGCCGCGTGGCGGGCTGGTTGGCGACCAGGAACAGCGGATAGGCCGGCGTTGGCGCATCTTGCGGCGCCAGCCACGCGGGGTGTCCCGGGCAATCCGCGTAGCCGAAGCCGGCGATGGCAGGCGAGCTGATCTGCACTTTGCCGCTGGGCGTGGGCAAGGGCTTGCCGGCGGGATCCTGGCGGAACGCGCGCAAGATGCCGCCGTCATCGTCCTGCTGCGGCAGGGCCAGCTCGCCCTGTTCCCAGAATTGGTCGAAGTCCGGCGCGTAAAGTCCCTTTTCCTGCAACGCGGCGCGCGTCTTCTCGTAAAGGTGGCGCAGCCATTGGCCGCTGCTGCGCCCTTCCGTGAAGGCCTGCCGCGTGCCCAGGCGTTCGGACAGGTCCGCGAAGATGTCGTAGTCGTCGCGCGCCTGGCCGTTGGGCGCCGCGATGCGGTGCATGGCCACCAGCAGCGGGTCGGTCGGCGCGCCGCCGATGTCCTCGCGTTCCAGCGTCATCGTGCACGGCAGCACGATGTCGGCATGGCGCGCGGTTGCGGTCCAGCCGATCTCATGGACGATGAAGGTGTCCAGCGTGGCGAAGGCCCGGGTCAGGCGCTTGAGATCCTGATGGTGATGAAAGGGATTGCCGCCCGCCCAATAGGCCAGCCGGATGTGGGGATACGGCATGCGCTTGCCGTTGTAATCGAAGGGCGCGCCGGGATGCAGCAGCATGTCCGAAATGCGCGCAACGGGGATGAAGGCCTTCACGCCATTCACGCCCTGCGGCAAGGACGCCACGGGCACCGCGTTGCTGCGCTTGCCGTAGTGGGCCAGCGTGCCCAGCGCGTAGGCATAGCCGCCGCCGGGAAGGCCCAGTTGGCCCAGCGCCGCCGCCAGCACCGCGGCCATCCAGACCGGCTGTTCGCCGTGCTCCGCGCGCTGCAGCGAATGGGCCACCGTGACCAGCACCCGCTTGCCGGGCAAGAGGCGCGCGATGTCGATGATCCGGTCTTCCGGCACGCCGCAGATCGGCGCGGCCCAGGCCGCGTTCTTGGGCTGGCCGTCCTGATGCCCCTGCAGATACGCCAGGAAGCCATCCCACCCTTCGCAGTACCGCGCCAGAAAGGCCTCGTCGTGCTGGCGGTTGGCGACCAGTTCATGCGTAAGCGCCAGCATCAGCGCCACATCGGTGCCGGGCACGCCCTGCACCCAGTCCGCCTTCGCGTCGTCCGGAAAGTCCGACGCCAGCGGGCTGATATTGATGAAGCGGCAACCGCGCGCCGCGGCCTGCCGCATGGACTCCCGTTCGATGTGCCGGCTGATGCCGCCGCTGGCCACGCGCGAATTCTTCAGGGCCATGCCCCCGAACGCGAGCACCACGTCGGTGTGTTCGACGATCTGCTCCCACGTGACGTTGCGCCGCGCCACATCGTCCATGCTGCCCAGAATATGCGGCAGGATCACGGCCGAGGCGCCGGCGCTGTAGCTGTTGACCGACCGCACGTAACCGCCCAGCGCGGTGTTCAGGAATCGGTGCACCTGGCTTTGGGCATGATGAAAGCGGCCCGCGCTGGACCAGCCGTAGGAACCGCCGAAGACCGCTTCCGGGCCGTGCCGTTCCTTGACGCGCCGGAGCTCGCCGGCCAGCAGGTCCAGGACCTCGTCCCAGCCGACCTGCACATAGCCATCGCGGCCGCGGCGCGCGTCCGGACCCGGGCCATTTTCCAGCCAGCCGCGCCGCACCATCGGCGCGGTCACGCGCACCGGATGGTCCAGCGCGTTGATGAAATTGTCGATCAAGGGATTGGGGTCCGGGTCGCCCGGATGCGGCTGGACGTCCAGCGCGCCGTTCTTCCAGGCGGCCGAGAACACCCCCCAATGGGCGCTGTGGGGTTTACGGCCGGTGTCCGGGCGGATCGGGCGGGAGGTGGCGTGATCCATAAGGGCTCAGCTTTCTGGGCCGGTGGCGACCGGAGCGCCGGCTTGCGCGCTCCATTCGCTCCACGAGCCGGGATAAAGGGCCGCGCCGGAGAGGCCGGCGATTTCCATGGCAAGCAGATTGTGGCATGCCGTCACGCCAGAGCCGCACTGGTGGACCACATCGGCGGGGGAACGGTCGCCGATGCGCGCCTGGAAGTCCTGGCGCAGGCGGTCCGCCGGCAGGAAGCGGCCGTCGGCGGCCAGGTTGTCCCGGAAGAAGCGGTTGCGCGCCCCCGGGATGTGGCCGCCGACCGCGTCCAGGGTTTCGTTTTCGCCGCGGTAGCGGTCGGGCGCGCGCGCATCCAGCACCAGCGGGCCGTCCGCGCCGCGCGTTTCCAGCAACTGCGCGTAGCGCAACGTGGCCAAACCGCCGTCGCGGGCCCGCAGGTTGCCGGGCGCGCGCGCCATCGGCGCATCGGTGGTCAGCGGATGGCCCGCTTCCCGCCAGGCGCCCACGCCGCCATCCAGCACCGCCACCGACTGATGGCCGATCCAGCGCAGCAGCCACCACAGGCGCGCGGCGTACATGCCGCCGGCATTGTCATAGGCCACGACCTGGGTGCCGTCGCCGACGCCCAGCGCCGCCAGCGCCCGGGCCAGCGCGTCGGGGTCCGGCAAGGGATGTCGCCCGTTGGTGCCCGTCTTCGGGCCGCTGAGCGTGTCTTCCAGATGCACATAGGCCGCACCGGGAATGTGGCCGGCATCGAACTGGCGCTGGCCCGCCGCGGGGTCCGTCAGCTCGAAGCCGCAGTCCAGGACCCGGACCTGGTCCGCCTGCGGGCCGGCCAGGGCCCGGGCCAGTTCATCCGCGCTGATCAGGGTGGTGTGCATGCGTGATCCCGCGGGCGTATCGGTCCTGTTCTGCAACATGAAAAAGTCTCCGTGAATAAGGTGGGGAATATCGCGGCTACTGCCCGATCTGCTTGAGCAGGCTTGGCGTGGCGGCTTTGCGGTAGTTGGCGATGTCCTGCACGATGTACTGCTTGAACTGATCCAGCGGCAGGTCGCGCTCCATGGCGGCGTCCTTGCGGATCGCGTTCTGCACCGACGGGTCCTTCAGCGCGCGCGAGAGATTGTCGGACAGCACCTTCAGCACATCGGGCGGCGTGCCGGCCGGGGCGGCCAGGCCATACCACTGCGTCATGGTCATATCGATGCCCAGCTCCTTGAAGGTGGGCACGTCCGGCAATACCGGGCTGCGCTGGCTGCCGGTCAGGGCAAGCACGCGCAACTGGCCTTGCTGCACCTGCGGCACCAGCGGCGACGCGGTCGCGAAGAACATGTCGATCTGCCCGCCCATCATGTCGGTGATGGCGGGGCCCGATCCCTTGTACGGCACGTGCAGCAGCTTCAGATGGCCCAGTTCCTTGATCGTCTCCATGCCGATGTGGGCCGCCCCGCCGGTCCCCGTGGACGCGAAAGTCATCTCCTTGCCCTTCGCCGAACCGATGACTTCCTGGGCCGTCTTGAAGCGCGATTGCGTGGCCACGAACAGGCCATGGGGCGCCTCCAGGATCAGGCCGACCGGCGCGAAATCGTCGGGCACCTTGTACGGCAGGCTTTGCGGCTTGAGCGCCGGCGACACCGCCAGGTTGCCGCTCATGGCCAGCAGGATGGTGTAGCCATCCGGCGCGGCCTTGGCCACCAGGCCGGCGGCGATGTTGCCGCCCGCGCCCGGCCGGTTCTCGACGATGACGGTCTGGCCGATCGTCTTGCCCATGGCCGTGGCGATGAGGCGGCCGTACAGGTCGCCCCCGCCGCCCGGCGGAAAGCCCACCACCAGCGTGATGGGCCTGGCGGGATACGCGGCGTGCGCCGCGCCGCCCGCCAGGGCGACAAGGCCCAGCGTCACGGCGGCCGCGGCGCGCAGGGGCCGCCGAACGATCAGGTTCATGAAGGGAATGCGCATGGTGTTTGTCTCCTGTATGTTTTTATCAGGCTGTGGTCAGGCGGCGAGCCATCCCGCCTGTTGCCGGCCTACGACCCGGTCCACCGAGGCGGCGCATTGCCCCAGATAGCCCGCCGGATCGGTCAGCCTGCGGATTTCATCCGGCCCCAGCAGGTCGGCCAGTTTTTGATGCTGACTCAGCGCCTCTCCAAAATCCAGCTTGTGCGTGATGCCGTGCATGGACGCTTCGTAGATCCATTCATGCGCGGTCTGCTTGCCCACGCGATCCGACAGTTCCAGCATGACGTGTTCCGACAGCAGGTAGCCGCGCATGCGGTCCAGATTCAGCGCCATGGCGTCCGAGTCCACCCGCAGCCCGGCCAGCAGGTTCTTGGCCTGGAACAACATGGCGCCCGCGATCAGGCAGCATTCGGGCAGCGCCTTCCATTCGATCTTCCAGGCCACGCCGTCGCGCTCGCCTTCCTGCACCATGCCCTCCAGCATCAGCGCCGCGCTGGCGCGCAGCGGCCGGCACAGGCCCGCCAGGTTCTCGGCGGAGGTCGGATTGCGCTTGTGCGGCATCGTGGACGACCCCAGCTTGCCCGACGAGAATGCCTCTTCCACCTCGCCGAACTCGTTGCGCTGCATGTTGAAAAGCTCGTTGCCGATCTTCGACAAGGTGGCGCCCAGCATCGCCAGCACCAGCGCGTATTCCGTGTAGCGGTCGCGCGCCGGCGCCCAACTGACGGGCGGCGTGCCCAGCCCCAGCTTGGTCAGCGTGCGGCGTTCGACCTCTTCGGCCTGCTCACCCAGCGACGCCTGGCTGCCCACGGCGCCCGCCACCATGCCCACCAGCACGCGCGCCTCGCACTCCTTTAACCGGTCATGGTGACGCGACAACTCGTCTAGCCAGACGGCGCACTTGTGGCCGAAGGTGATGGGCAGCGCCTGCACGCCATGCGTGCGCCCGGCCATGGGCGTGTCGCGGTGGGTCTGGGCCAGCCGCGCCAGTTCCTGGCCCACCGCCACGGTGTCGCGCAGGATCACGGCGTGCACTTCCTTGAGCTGCAGCGCCACGCCGGTGTCGACCACGTCCTGCGTCGTGGCGCCGTAGTGCACCCATTCCCCGTGGTCCGCGCCGCAGCGCGCCTGCAACTGCTTGAGCGCCGGCACCAGCGAATGCTTGATGCGCCGGATCTCCGCCGACATCTCGCCGATGTCGATATTGGCCACCTTGGCCTGGGCGCGGATTTCCTTGGCCGCCGCCGCCGGGACGATGCCCAGCTCGGCCTGCGCGTCGGCCAGCGCCGCTTCGAAGTCCAGCCATTTCTGGATGCGGTTCTCTTCGGAAAAGATGGCACGCAACTCTTCGGTGCTCCATAGGTGCTGGAGCGATTGCATATCAAAAACGGATACGGACATGACGCGGATTCCTGGGGTGAATGAAAGGGCTGGTTATTGAGAGGACTGGGTTAGAGAGGGCTGGGTTAGAGAGGGCTGGGTTAGAGAGCGCTGAGTCAAGAAGGCTCACGGACGGGACGCGGCAACAGGCGGCCCGGATTGAAGGTCCCGCGCGGGTCAAGCGCCTGCTTGATGCGCTGCATGACGGCGACGGATACGGCGGGTTTGAATTGCAGAAAGGCATCCTGCTTGAGCCGGCCGATGCCGTGCTCGGCGGAGATGGATCCGCCCAGGCTGGCGGCCGCGCCGTGCACCACGTCGTGGACCGCATCGGCCCGCGCCAGGAAGGCGGCGTCGTCCATGCCCGCCGGTTTGCTTTGGTTGTAGTGGAGATTGCCGTCGCCAACGTGGCCGAAGCAGACGATGCGGATACCCGGCATCAAGGCCTCCAGCCGCGCGCCCGCCAGCGCGATGAAATCGGGAATGCGGGATACCGCCACCGAGATATCGTGCTTGATCGACGGGCCGTCCAGCCGCTGCGCTTCCGGGACGTGCTCCCGCAGCGCCCACAGCTCGTGCGCCTGGCGGCCGGACGCCGCGATGACCGCGTCGCTGACACCGCCCTCTTCCATGGCGGCTTCGAGCACGCCGTGGACGGCGGGTTCGGGATCCATCAGCGCGGACGTCTCGGACACGTCGAACAGCACGGCCCACGGGCCTTGCCCGTCCAGCGGCTCGCGCATGCCGTCCAGCGGATGCGCCAGCACCTGGACCAGCGTCTGGCGGCCGATGAGCTCGAACGCGGTGACGCGTTCACCCACCGCGTCGGTCAGCCGCGCCAGCAGGTCCACGGCCGCCAGCGGCGTGGGCACCGCCGCCCAGACGGTCACGACCTTGCGCGGCTGCGCATAGAGCTTGAAGGAAGCGGCGGTCACCACGCCCAGCGTGCCCTCGCCGCCGATGAAAAGCTGCTTCAGGTCATACCCGGTGTTGTCCTTGCGCAAGGTGCCCAATTGCTCCAGCACGCTGCCGTCCGCCAGCACCACTTCCAGGCCCAGCGTCAGGTCGCGGGTGTTGCCGTAGCGCAGCACCTGTTCGCCCCCCGCGTTGGTCGACACCACGCCGCCCACGGTGGCGCTGCCCTCGGACGCCAGCGACAGGGCGAACAGCCGGCCGGCGGCGGCGGCGGCCTGCTGGGCAGCCAGCACCGTGCAGCCCGCCTCCAGCGTGATGCTGTTGTCCAGGGGATCCACGCTGCGCACCGCCGTCATGCGGTCCAGGCTCAACACCACTTCCTGGCCCGAGGCGTCGGGGGTGGACCCGCCCACCAGGCCGGTGTTGCCGCCCTGCGGCACCACCGCCACGCCCGCGGCGGCGCACAGCGTCACCACCCGCGCCACCTCCTGCGTGCTGGCTGGACGCACCACGGCGCGCGCGGATCCCGGAAAATTGCGGCGCCAGTCCGAGGTGTAGCGGGCGGTATCGCCCGGCACGGTCAAAACGTGGGCGGGTCCGACTATGGTGGCCAGCGCCGCCGCGAAGGCATCGATGTGATTGGGCATAATGCTTCGGTTCGCAGGGCCGGATGCGATCTCCCGGCATTGCGTCACGCGTGTCTCCTGGTCGAACATCAAGCTGGCGGTTCCTTGCTCGGGTAGCCAACTTGCGTTTCATTGATTAAAATTAGTTTTATTGAACAAAACTATAGGAAGCATTGGAAACCGTGTCAAGCCAGAATTCCCCTAAGCCGCCCGCCGGCGTGCTCGAACGCGGCATCTCCATCCTGGAATGTTTCAACGAGGACAGCCCGCGCCTGTCGCTGCGCGACCTGGCGGAGCGCACGGGGCTGGACAAAGCCACCCTGCTCCGCCTGTTGGCCGTGTTCATCAAGGCGCGCATGATCCATCGCTACGACAGCAGCACCTATGCGCTGGGACCGGCGCTGCTGCACATGGGCATGCTGTACCGCGACACGTTCGACCTGGGTTCGCGGCTGCAACCGGTGCTGCGCGCCGTCATGGAACAGACCGGCGAGACCGTGGCACTGTATGTGCGCAGCGGCGACGACCGCATCTGCCTGTACCGCGAGAACACCTCGAAGGAAGTGCGCCACCACGTCGAAGTGGGCAAGCGGCTCGGCCTGAAGGACGGCGGATCGTCGGCGCATGTGTTGCGCGCCTTCACCGGCGGCGACACGCCGCTGGAACGCGACATCCACGAAAAGGGCTACGCCATGACCCGGTCCGAACGCGTGGCGGAAATGGCGTCGGTGGCCGTTCCGGTGTTCGATGCCGACGACACGTTCGTGGGCGCATTGGTGGTGCTGGGCCTGGCCTCGCGCCACAACGAGGCGGCGCAGCTCAAGGCGGTGGAGATCGTCCGCCATGAATTGGGGCAGCAGGGCTTTCGCACCTGTGCGCCGGCGGGGTGGACGCCGAAGACCGGCGCCTGAGCGGCTTCGGGCAGGCCCGCCGAAGGCCGGCGCCTGCCCGGCCGTCGGGCGGCCCCGTCAAACCTCGCATCCCGGCGCTAGGCGCCGGCCCCGAACAGCGCCGCGCCCGGCACGCAGACGGCGTCGTCGTAGGCGGGGTCGGTAAACCGCTCGCACCACGCCACGATCGCGGCGGCCGTTGCATCGTCCATCGCGGGCGCGAAGGCGCGCATGCGCGCCTGCAGCGCGGGCCAGGTGTAGGGATCTTCGGGGTCTCCGCGGCGCAGCTTTCTCAGTGCGCTCAACCGGCGTCCGTCCTTGAGCGCCAGCGTCACCCGGCAAGGCCGCAGGCGCGGGAATTCCTGCTGGAACAGATCGCTGGTGCGTACGGTGATGCGCCGCGCCAGCGCCAGCAGGTCTGGCGCGTCCAGGTCCGGGGATTCCATGTCGTCGATGCCCAGCTTGCCCGTCAGCAGCAGGCGCGCCACCACGTACCGAAGGCTGAAGCAGGTTTCCGCGGGCTTGACGGGCCAATCGACCCCGGCGATCTTCAACGCATGGGTGAAGATTTCCACGTCGACGGATTCGATGTCCTCGGGCGCGGGTGCATGCAAGTCCAGCAACTCGCGGGCAGCGTCCAGCGGCGTGAAAAGCTGTGCGCAGCACGGCCAGGCCTTGATGGTGGCGGTGTTCAGGCGTTCGGGGGCATCCAGCCCGCCGTCCAGCGCATCCAGCGGGCCGTCCCCCGCCAGCAGGCGGTATAGCCCGCGCGAACCGGTGGCGAAACGCCGCGCGCCGGGCAGCCCCGCGCGCGCCGCGTACGCCGCGGCGAGTCCGTTGCGCACGGCGAACGCCGGATGCAGGGACTTGGCCTCATGCGCGCCGTCGTCCACCAATTGCCATAAGCCCGCGGACTGTGTCGCGCCGATGCCCAGCGCATCGTGCAGGGACTGGCCCTCCAGCCCCAACGCCACCGCAGCCGATGCCGCCGCCCCCACGGCGCCGGCCGTCGCCGTGGCGTGAAAACCCGCCGCGTGGCCCGTGCCCAGCGCCTCGCCCAGCCGCAACGACACCTCATAGCCCGCAATGACCGCGTCGGCCACGTGCCGCTGGGTCATGCCTGCGCCTCCCGCCAGCGCCAGCGCGGGCGTGACCGACACGACGCCCGGGTGCAACATGGCGGCGCGGTGCGCGTCGTCGATTTCACGGATGTGCGCAACCGCGGCGTTGGCGAACGCCGCGCCGTTCACGGTCATCGCCGCGCCGCCGAAGACCGGAACGTCTCCCGGCCCGGGATGGCAGTCGTGGCCCAGGCGGCGGTAGCTTGCGGCGGCGTGTGTGCCCGCAGCGGACCAGCCGGCGGTGAACCAGTCCAGCAAGGCCTGCGCCAAACGCTGGCGCGTGGCCGGAGATATCGGACGCCGTTGCAGGGCGGACAGATGCGCAACCAGCGTGGTCTCAGGGAAAGTGGACATAATTATCGTTTCATTGAATGGAATTAATTTTATTCAACGAAACAATACAGCATTTACAGTCCGAAGTCCTACTGCCTGCCGACGGCCTCGCCTTCCGGCGCGCACGCCATGCCCGTAGGCCGTTGGCCCTTATTTAGCGCTTCATCAAGCCGCATCCGCCGCGAACCGCAGCAGGTAGCCGTCCGGATCCTGCACCAAGAACTCCTTGCATGCGGACCAGCCCGAGCCAACCCGGTAGCGTTTTTCTTCTATCGGGCGAAAGAGCGGCCAATTGGCGTGTTCCAGCGCCGTCGCGATGGGCTCCACGCTTTCCACCTGCATTTGAAAATTGATGCCTCTTCCGAATGGCCTTTCGAGCGGGGCCGTCTCCCATTCACTATTGATCTCGCACAGCATGATCTGAAGCCGGCCGCGTTCGAGATAGGCAAACCCCGCCTCGCGCCGGGCGTAGGCGATTTCAAACCCGAGCAGCCGGCACCAGAAGTCCAGGCTGGCATCCAAGCTGGACACGTCCAGCTCGGGTACCAAAGCGGCGAACCCTCCCGTAGGAGTCCTTCCTTCCGACGAGGCGCCATTTCGTTCTTGTTGATCCATCCCGACACTCCTGTTTCCTGAACGGCCTGTATTCAGGCCGCATTATGCCGGGCCACTGCGCTCAATACCTCCACGTCGCCTTGACGGACCCACCCGAACTGCGCACCCGGTCGGAGGCCACGGCGTCATATTGCAGCCGCACGTCGAAGCCACCGCGGCTGCTCAGTTGCACACCGACCGATGCCTGCCCGAAGACGCGGCCCGTATCCAGCGTGGTCTTGAAATCCGGGCTGCCGGCGGGCGCCGCGGCGAGCTGGGCGCGGGAATCCCATTTGTCCGTGCTGGCCAGCGATACGCCCACATTCACAAACGGACGCGCCGTGTAGCCGTTCTTGAAGTCGATCCGGCCGCCCACTTCGATCCCCGGACTGAGCAGCGCCGTCAGGTTGTCGGCGCTCTTGATGTTCAGGTTGGACGTCCCCGCGCCCCGTTCGCTGTACCCCGGCATGCTCGTGTAGATCAGGTCCAGATTGGCGTAGGGCTTGATGTAGGCCTTGTCCGTCGCGTAGGTGTACGACGCGCGCAACTGCTGGCCGATGGACCAGACCTTGGAATCGCTCTTGGCCTGCGCGCTCGTCAGTCCGACGGTGCGCTGGTTGTCGTACGCGCCGTAGCTGCCGTAGGTGGCGCCCGAGAAGGTCCAGGGACCGGTTTCGTACTTGAGCACGGCGCCCAGGTAGCCCGTGTCGCCCTTGCTGCGGATGCGGCTGTCGTCGGTACGGATGGTGCTGTTCTCGTAGGCCCCCGAAAATCCCAGGATCCAGCTAGGCGCAATGCGCTTCTGGGCGCCAAGCTGATAGGACATGGACTCGGACCTGGTCGACGATGTGCCGCGTCCCGCATCCAGCCGGGTCGTCTTGTCGGTGATGCGGCCCCACGTGCAGTCGCCTTCGGAGGTCTGCGCGTCCTTGCCGGAAAACCACGGGCAACTGAACAGCGAATCGCCGAAGCCCTTCATGGCGCCAGTTGCCAGGGCGGCGGGCGCGGCGGATGCGCCCGGCGACAGGTCGCTCAGCGCGGACGAATAGCCGGATGCGCCGCCGGCGGCCGCATAGTCGAGCTGGGCGTACAGCGCGCCAAGCTCCTCGTTGCTGCCGCGGTCCCAGATATTCTGCAGATGGTTGCCCATTTCACGCAGATTGGATCCCACGCCGTACTTGCTCGACAGCGCATTGAAATTGGCATTGCCCACCGACACCGACGCCGTCCGGGGCGTGTAGCGGGCATTGAAGTCGAACAGGTCCGACGCGCCGCCCACGGCCGCATTCGGCGTCAGGGTTCCAGCTTGCATGAAGGTCAGTTCCCGGTTGGGCATCAGCGTCAACGCATCGATCTGCACGCGCCCACCCAGCCGCGCCGCGCCGTCGACCGAGATCGTATCGACCTGCATGTTGGAAAAGTCGGTGTTCACATGCAGCGCGCCGGCCGCGCCCTGGTTGAAGTCGTTGGTCACGCGCATCTGGCCAAGCTGCGAGCGCGAGCCGATCAGCACGGCCCCGTCGTTGAAGACCGTGCCCTTGATGATGGCGGCGTTGAGCAAGGTGCCGGTATTGTTGACGACGCCGACCGCGTCGCTGTTGTCGGCGGTGAGGATTTGCGAACCGGAGATGGTCCCCGTGTTGGTGACCGTGGTGACGCCGTTGCGCGTCTGCTGCACGGCGACGGTGGAGTCGATCCAGCCGCCGACAGTGACGGTGTTGCCGACCGAGCCGCCGTCCAGCCATACGCCGACGCCGTTCGGGTCTCCCGTCATGGTCTGAAGCGTGCCGTTGATGGTCAGGGAAATAGGCGACGCCTGGGAAATATTGCCGTCGCTCTGGGCAAAAACGCCGACCGGGTTGCTTCCGTAAACCAACAGTTGGCCACCCGTCTGCGTAAACGTGATGCTGCCCGCCTTAGAACCCCCGCCATTGGCGTGGTTGTACACCGACCCCGCGAAGCTCCCCTGGGTGGTGCCTCCCAGGCCGCCCCCATCCGCGATCGACTGCATGATGATGCCGTAGCTGTTGTCGCCGGTGGCCTTGATCCGCATGGAATTCAGATTCAGCGTGATGTCTCCGCCGTTGGCGCTGGTGGCCCCCGATCTGGCCTGCCCGCCGCCCTGCCACCCCATTTGCAGCGACGACGCCGCGGGATCGCCCGCGATTCCGCCGCCGCCCCCGATCGACTGCAGCACGATGCCATGCGCCGCGGAGCCGAGAGTCCGCATATCTAGATAGTCGTCCATCTGGGACGTTCCCGAAACGGCGTTCAGGGTGACATTGACGGCGCCGCCCGACGCATCGTTCGCGTTGCTTTGGCCCGTGTTGTCGATCGTCGCCGAACTGATGTTGGCCGCCTGGCCCGCGTAGGCGATGCCGCCCCCGCCGCCGATGGACTGGCCGACGAAGCCATAGGCGCCATGGCCGGTCGTCGCCGACAGCAGCGAGGAATTCACGGTGACGTCGCCGCCGCCGCTGGCGCTACCAGTGCCGCCGCCGCCGAACTGCAGGATCAGGCTGGAGCCCTTGACGGACACGCTGCTCCCCATGCTGGCGGTGCCACCGCCCCCGCCAATGGATTGCAGCACCACGGCGTGAGATCCGGTTCCATGCGTCAACGCCCCGACCAGGCTGCCCGGCGCATTCATGTTGATGGCGCCGCCGCGGCCGCCATTGCCGCCGGTTCCATTGACGCCAAGCAGCAACGACGGCGTCGTGGCGGTCTTGTAGGTGACGTCGGAAGAACCATCGGCGCCTTGGCCGCCGCCGCCGCCGATCGACTGCGCCAGCAGTCCGTAGGCCACGTTGCCCAGGGTGGCAAACTGGCCGGCGTCCAGCACGCTGTACTTGCCGTTTGCCTTGCCCTGCATGTTCAGCGTGATCAGGCCGCCGTCGCCGGCCGCGCCGCCCGTGCCGCCCACGGCGATCTGCACGGCCGCGTCGCCCTTGGCGCCCTTGGCGGTGGCCGACCCGCCCACGCCGCCGCCGCCGCCAATGGACTGCACCACCATGGCGTCGGCAAGCTCGCCTTGCGTCGCGGTGAGGCCGGCGTAGTTCACGGTAACCGCGCCGCCATTGCCGCCGCCGCCGCCCTTGCCGCCCACCGCGACCGACAGCGAGTACGAGCCTAGATTCGTGTCGTTCGAAGGAGGAGGCGGAGGAGCGTCGGGATTGTTCCCGCCCGAGGGATACGACGAAGGCCCCGCCGAGGCATCCGAGCCCGCGGATCCGCCCAGGCCGCCGCTGCCGCCGATGGACTGCAGCAATAGGCCGTCCGCGTCGTTGCCCCAGGTGATGATGGTGCCGTTGTCGGTCAGCGTTATCGTGTCGCCGCTGCCGCCTCCGGCCCCTTTTTCACCGACGGAAACATTCACCGATGCGCTGAAACTGGTGGTGGCGGAGGCAGCCGTGTCGCCGCCGCCGCTGGAAAATGGCAGTCCCAGGTCCACGGTGGCGCCCTGCGACGCGCCGCCGCCGCCGCCGATCGATTGAAGCAGAACGCCGCGCGAACCCGAGCCGAAGGTGGCGATGCGGGCGCCCGGGTCCAGCGTCGCCTGGAGCGGTCCGCCTTCGCCGCCGGCGCCGCCCTTGCCGCCCACGCCGACATTCACCGTGTAGGACTTGCCGCTGGCAATGCCGCCGGATCCACTGCTGCCGATGCCCGCATTCCCGCCGCCGCCGCCAATGGATTGCCCCATCAGCGCATTGGAATAATCGCCGTAGGTCGTGATCCGGGCGGTGTCATGGAGCTGCAGGTTGACCAGCGCCGCGTCGCCCGTCACACCGCCTTGGCCGCCGACGGCGGTATCGACATTGACCGCCACGGCGGTGTCTTCGATCGTGACGGTGCGGCTCATGGCCTTGGAGTCTCCGCCGTTGCCGCCGCCGCCGCCAATGGACTGCGCCATCACGCCGTGCGAGCCTTGGCCGTCGGTCTGGACCGCGCTGGTGCCGGACAGCGTCACATCCACTTCGCTGCCGTCGCCGCCCGAGCCGCCCGAAGCGCCTACGGCCACCGCCGTTCCAATCGCGAAAGAGGTGCCGTCGGGAATCGGCGCTTCCAGCGCGATGCTCTGCGATGCCACGCTGCCTCCGTTGCCGCCGCCGCCGCCGATCGACTGCGCAAGAATGCCGTAGGAATCCGTCTGGTCGACCGCCTTGGAGCCGGGCGCGGCCGGCGGCCGGCCGTGGGTCAGGCCGGCTGTGCTGACGCTGGTGTTGTCCAGCGTCACGCTGACCTTGTTCGCACTGCCTCCCAAGCCGGCGCTGCCGCCTACCGTGACCCCCAGGCTGAATCCCAGGTTCACATCCAGCGACTGGGCGGTGCCGCCGCTGCCGCCGCCGCCGCCGATCGACTGGGCGACGATGCCCGCCGCGCTGGCGCCGTTGGTCGTCAGGGTCGCCCCCGAGGTCTGGACGGTCACCGTATTGGCCCATCCGCCGCTGCCGCCGGCCCCGCCAATCGCCAGGGACACGGTATCCAGCACACCCAGCTGCGACGCCGAGCCGCCGCTGCCTCCGCCGCCGCCGATCGACTGGGCGAGCAGCCCCGTCGATCCATCGCCCACGGTCCCCAACACGCCGTTGTTGTTGACGGTCATGAAGACCACGCCACCCGAGCCTCCCGCCCCCGCGCTGCCGCCCAAGGTCGGAATCGGCGCCGCGGTGGTGACGCCAAATGCATCACCGCCATTGCCGCCCCCGCCCCCGATCGATTGCGCGACCGCGCCGTAGGCATACCGGCCCGACGTCTGTTGCGTGCCGTCCGCGTGTACCGTCACCGAGTCGCCGTTGCCGCCGGAACCGCCGGTGCCCCCGATGGACAACAGGCCCGCCGTCGTCGCGGCGCTGCCGCCGCCGCCGCCGATCGATTGGCCGAGCAGGCCGATGGCCGCGTCGCCCTGGGTACTGACCAGACCCGTATTGGTCACGGTGACCCCGCCGCCGCTGTTGTTCTGCGAGGCGGACACCGATCCGCCAATGGCGATCAAGCCGCCAGCGGCGCCCGCCGCGCCGCCGCCGCCGCCGATGGATTGGCCGGTCATGCCGGTGGACCCATAGCCGTTGGTCCTGACGCTGCCCGCGTTGGTGACCGACACCGTGCCGCCGCCGCCGCCGGCGCCGCCGTCTCCCCCAAGCGCCAGGAGCAGCCCCGCGCCGACGCCGCCAGTGCCGCCGCTGCCGCCGATCGACTGCGCCAGCAGGCCATAGGCATGCTGTCCCGTGGTGCTGATGGCCCCCGAGGTGGAGATCGTGGAGTCCGTGCCCGATCCGCCATTGCCGCCGTTGCCACCCGCCCCGGCCAGGCCATCGGTGAAGTCGGTGCCCGTGCCTCCGCCCCCGCCGATCGATTGCGTCACGATACCGGCGGCAAAGTCTCCGATGGTGGTGACAGACGAGTAGTTCAGGGTGGTCGCGAACGCGGTCCCCGCATTCTGGCCGATGCCGCCCTGCGAGGTGCCCGTGCCGCCAAATCCGCCGACGCTCTGCGCCAGGAGGCCATAGGCCGCGAGGCCGTTGGTCGACACCGACGAGGCCTGGGCGGGCGTGCTGCCCGAGTAATCCAGCGAGACGCTGACATTGCCGGCGTTCCCGCCGTTACCGCCATCCGTACTATGGTCGGTCGCGTTGCCCTGGCCGCCGTTGCCGCCGCGTGAAAACCCCACCACGCCGGCCACGCCATCCCCGGTCGTGCTGACCTGCGTGTTGTTGAGCTGGATGGTGACGCCGCCCGCATTGCCGCCCGCCCCGCCGCTGGCGCCATGGGACTCCTGATTGCCGCCGACCCCGCCTCTGGACAGGCCCAGCACGCCTGCGCTGTTGCCGCTCAGGCCGGGTCCGCCACTCGCGACCACCAGGGTTTTCGCGCCGCCCGCCGCCGAGCCGACATTGACCTTCACCTGCCCCGTATTGCCGCCGTTGCCGCCGGAATCGTCGGAGTAGTCGCTGAAGCCGCCCGTGCCGCCGAAGCTGCGGGCCATGATGCCCACCACGCCGTCGGACGTCGTGGTCCCGGGTATGGTCGTCCAATAGACGGAAACATTGCCCAGATTGGTCAGGGTCACGTCACCCGCGGAGCCCGCCTGGCCGGCGGGTGAGCCATCCGTGATCTGTCCTTTTGCGTAATTGCCGGTGCTGCCGCCGAAACTCTCGGCCGCTACCGCCCAGGCCCGGACGCTGCCCAGCAAGGGCGTGCCCGCGGTTCCCAGGGAAACGGAGGCATTGTTGGTCAGCGTGACCGTGCCGGCGTTACCGCCGTTGCCACCGTAGTGGTCGATGGCATGGGATTCCGGCGGACCGCCATTGCCGCCCGCGCTTTCCGCATAGACACCCATCGCGCCGCTTGAATAGCTGGCATTGGTACCTGAACCGAGTGTCACGGCGTTGTTATTCGTGAGCGTGACCGTGCCGCCCGCGCCGCCGTTGCCCCCCTCGTTGTCGCTGCTGGGCTTTTGCGGCAGGCCGAGTCCCCCGCGGCTGCTGCCCCGCACGCCGATGGCCATCTCCGTGGCGATTCCATTGATATTCATCGACACGCTGCCGTTGTTGGTCAGCGTCAGGTCATAGCCTTGGCCGCCGTTGCGGTCGGTCTGGCTGCCTTGCGTGCCCTGTATCCCTTGGCTGAATATCTCCACGCCCACGGGGTTGGCGCCGTCGCTCAGGACGAGCGTGGCATTGTTGGTGACGTTGAAATTCTGATCGCTGTCGGTCAGGGTCACCGGCGCGGTCAACGTCCCGCTGTCGTTGTTGCAACTCATCGGGTTGTAGCCCGTGCAAACCAGCGATTGCTGCGCCACGGCGCCGGCGATGGGAAACGCCGAACACCACGCGGCCAGGAACAGCCGGCTTGCGTAGTTCAGCCTGGGCTGCGTGGCGGTACTGGGTGTGTTCTTGCGGGCCTGACGGTGTGCGGTCTTTGTCGATTTCGATCTGTTCTGCATTGTCGCGCCATGAGTGAGCTGACCGACACGCAACAAATACGCACAGCCAAGAGTCCGCCCGGGCGGGGGTGCCCAGAGCCTGGCCGAGAGTAGCAGTTCGAAAGTACTAGTACATCCGACTTTAGTCGTAGTCCCGAAGACCCGCGCGGATGGGGGAAGGTGGGCGCCCACGGCGCCGCGTCAGCCGATTCCGATGCGCCTGGCCGCCTCGCGAAACAGCGCCTGCGCGTCCGGCGTCAGGCGGAACGCCGTCAGCAGATCATCAACGCGATACGACGGCGCCGCCTTGCGCAGCAGCGGCAGGAAGCCGAGCGCCTCGTCGATCCGGCCGGCCATCGCCAGGCAGCAGGCGGCGATCGCCAGGATGTGCACATGCGCGTTGGGACGCGCGGCTGCCTTGACTGCCCAGCCGGCGGCTTCGTCGAGCCGGCCCAGGCGGACCAGCGCCAGCGCGCGCACGGCCAGCATGCCGAACAGCAGCGGGTCGAAGGGGCTCAGATGGCGGGAATAATCGGACGCGCCGATCGCCGCTTCGGCGTCCCCCGACTGGCAGTCCACGAAGCCCAGCGTGTAGTGCCCCAGCGCGAAATTGGGGCTCAGGTCCACCGCGCTGCGCAATTCGGTCAGCGACTGGTCCTGGTTGCCGCGCAGCCACAGCGCCCGGCCCATGGCCCAATGCGCGGCCGGATCACGGTCATCGGCGATCAGGCCCTGCCCGGCCGTCTCGAACGCCAGGTCGATGGCCGGCCCTTGCTCGCCCCAGCGTTGGAACGCCGTCTGCCAGTGGGTAAAGGACAGGCCCGCGTAGGCGCGGGAGAACGTCGGATCCAGCCGTACCGCCATCTCGAAGAAGTGCCGCGCCTGCTCATTGTCCGCATGGTTGAACCGGTACATGTGCCACAGGCCCCGGTGGTGCGCCTGCCACGCGTCCAGCGAAGTCGGCGGCGTCAGGATGGCGCGGTTGCGCTCGGCGGCCTCGATCTCGATCTCGATCGACGCCACGATCCGGTTGCCGATCTCGTCCAGCGTCAGGAACGCGTCGTCCAGTTTGTGATCGAAGACGTCCGTCCACACGATGCGGGCCGTCCTGGAGTCGACCAGTTGAACGTCCACGGCGACGCGCTGGTCCTGGCGCCGCAGCGATCCGCTGACGACGTAGTCCACATTGAGCGTGCGGCCCGCCTCCTCCGGCCCCACGCTGCGCTGGTCCAGGGCGAAGACGGTGCCCTGCGCGATGACGAACAGGCTGCGCAGCTTCGCCAGCCGGGTGATGATGTCAAAGGCCAGGCCGTCCGCCAGCCCCCCGCGCACGCCCGCCTGCGCCGACCGGTCCACGAACGGCATGACCGCGATCGACGCGCGGCCCGCCCGTTCCACCGCATTGTCGGCGGGGCCCGGCGGTGGCGCCGCGTCGGCATCAACCGGGATCTGCGCGGGACTCGCCCGCCGGGACCGGACCTCCCGCCACGCCTCGCGCAACGGCCGCCAGTCCAGCCCCTCGGCCTCGAAGGTGCGCACCGCCGCCGCCAGATGCGCTTCGCCTTCGCGCCACTGGCCGCGAAAGCCCAGCGAATCCAGCAGCAGTTCGTGCGCGTGGCGGTCGAAGGGGGCAAGGTGCAGCCATTTGTCCAGGCAGGCGAAGCTCTCTTCGGAGCCGGACGGCAGGCTTGCGGCCAGGTGCTCCAGCACGGCGGTGTGGCAGGCCCGCAGGCGCCGGCGCTGCGCCGTGAGCCAGCTATTGAAGAACGGGCTGCGGCCGATCTCCAGCCCTTCCAGGAAGTCGCCCACGAACAGCGCCGCAAGCGCGCGCAGGCGCGCCGGGTCCGCCTTGTCGATGCCCTGCTGCATCGCCAGGCCGATGTCGATGACGTCCACCCGGCAATCGGCCAGATCCAGCCGTACCGTGTCCTGCGCCGTCTCGATCCTGCGGCGCCCGGGCTCGTCCAGCAGCGACCTGGCCTTGCTGAGGCACCAGCGCAATTCGCCGCGCGGGTCGTTCGGGATGTCCCACAGCAGCTCGCAAAGATGCGCCCGGTTGACGGCGTGCGGGGCCAGCGCCAGGTAGGCAATAAGCGCGCGCAGCTTGCGCGATGGCGGCAGCGCCAGGGCGGCGCCCGCCCGGCTGACCGTCATGGGTCCCAGCATGCGCACGTGGATGGGCGCGGGACCAAATTCCACCGTGGATTCCACGCCCGCTACCACGCTCGCCTCCACGGACGGTTTCTATCGTAGGCATCGGGGAGCACGGCGCGCGAATGCCTTCGCGGTGCTGGTTGCAATGCCCCGGCGCGATGGTCGTGAATGCCGCCGCGCACCCACCGCTCTATTGGAGACAGACCATGTCCATGACCTCCCTTGCCACCAGTGATGTGCGTGACACCGCACAGCCCGACCTGGCCGCCTTGAAGACCCGCCAGCAGGGCACCTGGTCCTCCGGGGACTATGCCGTCGTCGGCACCACGCTGCAGATCGTAGGAGAACAGCTGTGCGAATCCCTTGATGTCCGCGCCGGTCAAAAGGTGCTTGATGTGGCCGCCGGCAACGGCAATGCCTCGATGGCCGCCGCGCGCCGCTGGTGCGACGTGGTCTCGACCGACTACGTTCCGGCGCTGCTGGGACGGGCCCGCGAGCGCGCCGCCGCCGAACGCCTGAAGATCGAATTCCAGGAAGCCGACGCCGAAGCGCTGCCCTTCCCCGACGCCGGGTTCGACGTCGTCATGTCGACCTTCGGGGTGATGTTCACGGCCGACCAGGACAAGGCCGCGTCCGAGCTGATCCGCGTGTGCAAGCACGGCGGCAAGATCGGCATGGCCAACTGGACGCCGGACGGCTTCATCGGCCAGATCTTCAAGACCATCGGCAAGCACCTGCCTCCGCCCGCCGGCGTCAAGTCGCCCGCGCTGTGGGGCACCAAGGCGCGCATCGAGGAAATGTTCGGGGCCCAAGCGTCCTCGATCAAGGCCGAGCCCCGCCATTTCGTGTTCCGCTATCGTTCGCCCGAGCATTGGCTGCAGGTCTTCAAGACCTACTACGGCCCGCTGCTGAAGGCGTTTGCAGCGCTGGAACCCGCGGCGCAGGCAGCGCTGACCAGCGATATCACGGCACAGATCGAGCGGTTCAATCGATCCGGCGACTCCGCGGTGGTGGTGCCCAGCGAGTATCTGGAGATCGTGATCACCCGGCGGTGACCGGGCCGTGATCCCAGCCCTGCGGGCGTCCGGGCCATCCAGGCGGACGGCAGACAGGAAGTGATCCATGGCGCAGCGCCTTCACGGCCGTCCGCCGGCTGGCCCGGGCGGCCGATGTTGAGCAACCTTGGTTGAGCAACCTTATGCGGGGTTGGCAGTGGCGTGCCGGCCACTGCCGCACTGGGAGCGAGCCCATAGCCGAAATAATACGCCCGTGGCGCTGCCATGGGTGCTTTTGGGGGAGCCGGCCCGCGGCCTACGGCAGGTTCTCGCGGAAGATCACCTGGCTGCGCGCCAGTTCCACCCCGTTCATCGCGCTGCGCTTGTCGCGCAGGTTGCTGAAGATCCGCACGCAGCTCATCAGCGCCTCCATCGGGCTTTGCGTGATGACCGCGTCCATCGTGCCGTCGATCAGCAATGCCCGGGTATCCGGCGTCAGTCCATGGCCGATGAAAACAACCCGGTGCTGCTGCCCCGCCTCTTTCAGCGCCCGCGCCACCCCGTCCGAGGCGCCGCCGATGTTGTAGATGCCGGCAAGCTGCGGATATTGCTCCAGCAACTGGCGCGTCTGCTCGTAGTTGCGCTGCGCGTCGTCGTAGCCTTCCCGCAGGTCCACCACCTGCATGGCCTGGAACTGCTCGGCGTAGAGCTGCAGGAAGCCGCTTTCGCGCTCTTCGTGCGCGCGGTAATGCCTGGACCCGGCGATCAGCGCCACGTGCGCCGCGCGCGAACCGATGAAACGCGCGATCAGGTAGCCCGCGGTACGGCCCGCGGCGCGGTTGTCCAGGCCCACGTACGCCGTGCGCGCGCTGTTGGCGATATCCGAAATCAGCGTCACCGTCGGCACGCCCTGCTGCGCCAGGGCGTTGACGGCCTCGCGCACCACCGGGTGCTCCAGCGCCATGAACGCGATCCCGTCGGCCCGCTTGCCATGCTTGGCCAGCGCCTGCGCCAGCGCATCGGGATTGAAGCTTTCCACGTATTCGACCTGGCACTTCGCGTTCAGCGGCGCGAAGTGCTCGTGCGCGTAGCTGACGGTATCGCCCAGCATGCGTAGATAGCGGTTGCTGCCGCGCGGCAGCAGGAACACCAGCCGCATCGGGTCGGGCACGGCCGTGGCGTAGACCTCCTGCTCGGGCAGGTAGTCCAGTTCGATGGCCGCCTTGAACACCTTCTGCGCGGTGGCGGCGCGCACGCCGGGGCGCCGGTTCAGCACCCGGTCGGCCGTGGCGGTGGACACGCCGGCACGCGCGGCAACATCGGCGAGCCGGGCAAGCTTGCGTTCGGAGGATTCTCTATTCACATCAAAAACCATCATGAATAAGGTTTGACGATGATAGCGCCTATTCACTATCGTCCACTCTGCCGCATGGCTTTGGCGTATTTGTGGCACATCAAAAAACATCATAACTACGATTATGGAGACAACCATGAAGCTGCTTACACGCCGCAGTGCCCTGCGCCGCCTTTGCGCCGTTCCCGCCGTGGCCCTGGCTGGCGGGTTCCCGCTGATCGCCCGCGCGGCCGACTACACGCTCAAGTACGGCAACAACCTGCCGGTGACGCATCCGCTGAACATCCGGGCCCAAGAGGCCGCCGACCGCATCCTGAAGGAAAGTAACGGCCGGGTGGACATCAAGATCTTCCCGAACAATCAGTTGGGCGGGGATACCGACATGCTGGCCCAGGTGCGCTCGGGCGGCATCGACTTCTTCACCCCGTCCGCCCTGGTGATCGCCACGCTCGTGCCGGTGGCCGCGATCAATGCCGTCGGGTTTGCGTTCAAGGATTACAGCCAGGTCTGGGGCGCCATGGACGGCGCGCTGGGCGCGCACGTGCGGGCCGCCATCGCGCAACGGCGCCTCTACGCCTTCGAAAAGATGTGGGACAACGGATTTCGCCAGACCACCAGCAGCAAGGCGCCGGTCAACACCGCCGCCGACATGGACGGCCTGAAGATCCGTGTGCCGGTCAGCTCGCTGCCCATCTCCATGTTCAAGGGATTGGGCGCCGCGCCGGCCAGCCTGCAGTTCAGCGAGGTCTATTCGTCCTTGCAGACCAAGGTGGTGGACGCGCAGGAAAACCCGCTGCCCATCATCCAGGTCGCCAAGCTGTATGAAGTGCAGAAGTATTGCTCCCTGACCAACCACATCTGGGACGGCTACTGGTTCATCGCCAACGGCCGCATGTGGGAAGGCCTGCCCGCGGACCTGAAGACCATCGTCGCGCGCGGCATCAACGAAGCCGGCCTGGCCCAGCGCGAAGACATCAAGAAGCTCAACGCGTCGGTGCAGTCGGACCTGGAAGCCAAGGGCTTGCAGTTCAACCAGCCGTCCGCCGACAGCTTCCGGGAACAGCTGCGCACCGCCGGTTTCTACAAGGAGTGGAAGGGCCGTTTCGGCGACGAGGCCTGGGGCTTGCTGGAGCAGTCCGTCGGCAAGCTGGCCTGAGGTCGCGCCATGTCCTCCCTGTCCGCTCCCCACGCCGCGGCCCCGGTGCTGCCGGCCAATCCCCTGCGCCGGGCGGCCGGCGCGCTCGACAGCGTGCTGGGCACCGTGGTCGAACACGCCGCCGCGGCCATCGTGCTGATCGAGATCTTCGTGCTGTTCGCCGGCGTGGTGGCGCGGTATGCGTTCCACAGTCCGCTGGTCTGGTCCGACGAGCTCGCGTCCATCCTGTTCCTGTGGCTGTCCATGCTGGGCGCGGTCGTCGCCCTGCGGCGCGGCGAGCACATGCGGATGACGGCGCTGGTCAACAACGTCAGCCCGGCACGGCGCGCGCAGCTTGAAACCGCGGCCCTGGCCGCGTCGCTGGCCTTCCTGGTGCTGATCCTGGCGCCCGCCATCGAATACGCGCACGAAGAACACTTCATCATCACGCCCGCGCTGGAACTCAGCAACGCCTGGCGCGCCGCGGCGATCCCGGTGGGCATGGCGCTGATGGCGGTCATCGCTCTGCTCCGCCTGCTGCGCACGCAGCCGCTGCCGCAGGTGCTGATGGCGCTGGCGGGCGTGGCGGCCGTGGCCGCCCTGTTCTGGCTGGCGCAGCCGCTGTTCGCAGGCCTGGGCAAGCTGAATCTGGTGATCTTCTTCGTGGGCATCGTCGCCGCCACCGTGTTTTCCGGCGTGCCGATCGCTTTCTCGTTCGCGCTGGCCACCTTCTCGTACCTGGCGCTGAGCACCAACACGCCCATGGTGGTGATGGTGGGCCGGCTGGACGAAGGCATGTCCCACCTGATGCTGCTGGCCGTGCCGCTGTTCATCTTCCTGGGCTCGCTGATCGAGATGACGGGCATGGCGCGCGCCATGATCCAGTTCCTGGCCAGCCTGCTGGGCCACGTGCGCGGCGGCCTGTCCTACGTGCTGATCGGCGCCATGTATCTGGTGTCGGGCATCTCGGGCTCGAAGATCGCCGACATGGCGGCCATCGCGCCCGTGCTCTTCCCCGAAATGCAGAAGCGCGGCGCCAAGCCCGGCGACCTGGTGGCCCTGCTGTCGGCCACCGGCGCGCAGACCGAAACCATCCCGCCGTCCATCGTGCTGATCACCATCGGTTCGGTGACGGGCGTGTCGATCGCCGCGCTGTTCACCGGCGGACTGCTGCCCGCCGTGGTGCTGGGACTGGCGCTGTGCTCGGTGGTGTGGTGGCGGTACCGCAAGGAAGACCTGAGCCTGGTGCAGCGCTTCAGCTTCAAGGAGATCGGGCGCTTCTTCATGATCGCGCTGCCCGCCGTGGCCCTGCCCTTCGTCATACGCGCGGCCGTGGTCGAAGGCGTGGCGACCGCCACCGAGGTATCCACCATCGGCATCGTGTATTCCGCCGTGGTCGGCATCCTGATCTACCGCCGCTTCGACTGGGCGCGGTTAAAGCCCATGCTGATCGAAACCGCCTCGCTCTCGGGCGCCATCATGCTGATCGTCGGGTGCGCCACCGCCATGGCCTGGGCGCTGACGCAATCGGGATTCTCGGGCGACCTGGCCCGCCTGATGGCCAGCATGCCCGGCGGCAGCTACGGCTTCCTGGCGGTGTCCATCGTGGCCTTCATCATCCTGGGCAGCGTGCTGGAAGGCATCCCCGCCATCGTGCTGTTCGGCCCGCTGCTGTTCCCGATCGCGGTGCAGGCAGGCGTGCACGAAGTCCATTACGCGATGGTCGTGATCTTCGCCATGGGCATCGGCCTGTTCGCGCCGCCCTTCGGCGTGGGCTATTACGGCGCCTGCGCCATCAGCCGCGTCGATCCCAACGAAGGCATCGGCCCGATCTGGGGCTACATCGCCGCGCTGCTGGTGGGCCTGCTCATCGTCGCCGCCTTCCCCTGGTTCTCTATCGGTTTCCTGTGACGCGACGCGGCCGGGTCTGAACCCGGCCGCGCCCTTCGCGCCTCTTAGCCACCTCTTTTACAAAGATCCATCATGAGTCGTTTTCTGGGCGAAATCCGCCAACTCGGTTATGTGGTGCATGACATCGAAGCCGCCATGGACTACTGGAGCACCACGCTGGGCGTGGGCCCGTGGTACTACAACCCGCGCGTGCCGATCGTGAACTACCAGTACGACGGCGTCGGCTACGAACCCCACAACTCGGTGGCCCTGGCCAACTCGGGATTTGTGCAGGTCGAGCTGATCCAGACCCGCAACGACGTGCCCTCCATGTACCGCGACTTCCTGCAAGCCGGCCGCACCGGCCTGCAGCACGTCGCCTACTGGACCGAAAGCTACGACGCCGATCTGGAGCGCCTGCTGGCGCAAGGCTTCAAGCCCAAGATGAGCGGCGAGGTCGGAGAAAAAGGCCGCTTCATCTATTTCGACACCGAGTACCACCCGGGCACCGTGATCGAGCTTTCCGAAGTGGCCGGTCCCAAGGGCCGCCTGTTCGACCTGATCCGCGAAAGCTCGATGGACTGGGACGGCAAGGATCCGGTCCGCGCCTTCCCCGACCTGACCCGTCTCTGACACGCCCCACCCGGCCACGCCGCACACCGTCAACATGAATTCCCAATCGTTTACCGCCACCTACCTGATCGAAACCCCCATGGACCCCGCCCGGGTCGCGGAGGTCATGGCCGGCGAGCAGTCCTGCGGCACCTTCACGCGGGTGCAGGGCGAAACGGACGAATTGCGCGCCCGGGCGCGGGCGCGCATCGAGTCCATCGAGACCCTGGAATCCGTCGGCACGCCCAGCCTGCCCAACGCCTGGCTGGCGCGCCAACCCGGCGGCATGCCGGGCAAATACCAGCGCGCGCGGGTGCGCATCGCCTTCCCCGTCGCCAACGTCGGCGCCAATCTGCCCACGCTGGCAGCCACGGTCGGCGGCAATCTGTATGACCTGGGCGAAGTGACCGGCCTGCGGCTGGAAAGCATGGAACTGCCCGCCAACTACCGCGCCCAGTTCGACCTGCCGCAAGTGGGCATCGCCGGTACGCGGGCGCGCACCGGCGTGGACACGGGCCCGCTGGTCGGCACCATCATCAAGCCCAACGTGGGCTTGTCCCCGGAACAAACCGCGCACCTGGTCGCGCAGCTTTGCGCGGCGGGCGTGGACTTCATCAAGGACGATGAAGTCTGCGCCAATCCCGCCCATGCCCCTCTGGCCCAGCGCGTGGCCGCGGTGATGGCGGTGGTGCGCGCGCACCGCGACCGCACCGGCCGCAACGTCATGGTGGCGTTCAACATCAGCGACGAAACCGACGCCATGCGCCGCCACGCCGACCTGATCGAACGCGAGCAAGGGTCGTGCGTGATGGCCAGCCTGAACTGGTGCGGCTACTCCGCCATCCAGACCCTGCGCCGCAGCACCCCGCTGGCGCTGCACGGCCACCGCAACGGCTACGGCGCGCTGTCCCGCCACCCCTTGCTGGGCATGGGGTTCCAGGCCTATCAGACGCTTTGGCGGCTGGCGGGCGTGGACCACATGCACGTGCATGGCCTGCAAGGAAAATTCGCGCAGGAAGACAGCGAGGTCGTCGACTCCGCGCGCGACTGCCTGGCGTCCCTGACGCCCGGCATCGACGACGCCGTCATGCCCGCGTTTTCTTCCGGCCAATGGGCCGGCACCGTGCCCGCCACCTGGGCCGCAGTGCATAGCGACGACCTGCTGTTCATGTCGGGCGGCGGCATCCTCGCGCACCCGGACGGCCCCGCCGCCGGCGTGCAGAGCATCCGCCAGGCCTGGCACGCGGTGCGCGACAACCAAAGCCTTGAAGACTACGCCCGCAACGCGCCCGAACTGCAGCGCGCGCTGGCCTTCTTCGGAAGCCGCGCATGATTGACGGCGAGCGCAGCGCCCCCGCCCCGCAGGTGTGCTGGTACGGCGACGACTTCACCGGCGCCACCGACACGCTGGCCGAGGTCGCCCGCGCGGGCCTGCGCAGCCTGCTGTTCCTGGGCGTGCCCACGCCGCAACAGTTGCACCGCGCAGGCGCGCTGGACGCCATCGGCATCGCCGGCGCTGCGCGCGGCATGGCCCCCGCCGACATGGAGATCGAGCTGCGCGCCGTGGGCCGGTTCATGGCGGGCACCGGCGCCCGCGTGCTGCACTACAAGTGCTGTTCCACCTTCGACAGCGCGCCGCACGTCGGCAGCATCGGCGCGGCCATCCGCGAACTGCGCACCCACATGCCCAACCCGATGGTGCCCATCGTCGGCGGCCAGCCCAGCATCGGCCGCTACTGCAGCTTTGCCCAGCTCTTTGCCCGCGCCGGATCGGCGCCGGAGATCCACCGGATCGACCGCCACCCCGTCATGAGCGCGCACCCCGTCACGCCCATGCACGAAGCCGATCTGCGCCTGCACCTGCAGGCCCAGGGGCTGTCCGGCATTCTCTCCGTGCCGCACACCGCCTATCCGCGTCTGCGGCAGGCAACAGACACCACCGTGCTGAACAACTGGATCGACCACGTCATCGAGACCACGGACGGCCCCGTGCTGCTGGACCTGATCGACGACGAACAACTTGCCGTCATCGGCGGCCTGATCTGGCGCGCGGCGTCCCGCGCGCCACTGCTGGCCGTCGGCCCCAGCAGCGTGCAGCAGGCCCTGGCCCGCGCCGCACCCGCCGGGCGCGCGCACGGCTTTGACGCGGCGCCACTGGCCCCGGCCACGGGCCCCGTGCTGGTCGTGGCGGGCAGCCTGTCTCCGGTCACCGCCCGGCAGATCGCCGCTTGCCAGCACTACGCGCGCCAGCCGCTGCACGTGGAACGTCTGCTTGCCGATGCCGACTATGCGGCGCGGCAGGTCCAGATGGCCGCCGCCACGCTGGCCCGTGGGCGCAACGTCCTGGTGCATACCGACAAACCGGCCCAGGCCGTCACCGCGCAGGACACCGCGGCCACCGCCCGCGCCACCGGCCGGATGGTGGCCGACATCGTGCGAGCCACGGCGCAGGGCGGCAAGCGCCTGTCGCGCATCGGCATCGCCGGCGGCGACACCTCCAGCCAGGCCACGCTGGCGCTGGGCCTGTGGGGTCTGGCGTTCCGCTGCGTGCTGGCGCCCGGCGTGACCGTCAGCCTGACGCGCAGCGACGATCCGGCCACCGACGGCATCGAACTGATGCTCAAGGGCGGCCAGATGGGCGGCGACTTCCTGTTCGACGAACTGGCGGCCGGCCAACAGGCCTGAGGCTTCCTTTTCCGGTGGCCGTGCCCGCCTCCCAGGGCCTCAACCTGGACCTCGTGCCCGCGGGCTATGATGACTGCCCTGCCCCGCGGCAAAATCCCGCCTCGTCCGCGCGGACGTCATCAGTCCACTGCGCAAGAATCGCTTGCGCATGATGCAAGGCGGCCTGCCGGGACACGAATCCAGGAGAAACACAGCAGTGAATGACACCCCAACCCCGTACACCGATGCCCCCGAAGACATCAAGACGCAGGAGCCCAGGCTTTGGTGCGACGATGGCTGGACCGCCCGGGTCATCAAGAACGAGGACGACGACGGCTGGGCCGTCGAGATGACCAAGGACGGCGAAGCCGAACCTGCCCTGGTCGGCCCCTGGACCATGGGCCGTGACAAAAAGAACCCCAAGCCGCTCGATTCCCCCGCCTTCATCACGTTGGTCAAGACCGCCAACGAAGTCCTGCGCCGGCACGAACAGCAATTGCATGCCACGCTGCACAAGAGCGTCACCATCGATGCCGCCGATGGCCGCCTGACCGTCAAGCTGGACATCGTTCCCGACGAAGACGAACCATACGCCGTGCTCAGCGCCTATGACGCTTCCGGTGAACAACTGGCCGAGGTGCATGTGGCGCCGACGTACAAGCTGAACGTGCAACGCGCCTCGGAGTGGGCCGCGGGCGGCTTCGGCAAGCAGGGCTAGCGTCCATGCCGGGTTCGGCGAGCAAGGCTAGCGTTCATGCCAGTACCGCCCGCCCCGCTCCCGCTGCCCCCACACCTCCAGCCCCCCAGGGCTTGATTCCGCCATGACCGCGCCGTCCCGGTCGCTGCGCCAGAACCTGGCCCCGGCGCGCGTCCAGCGCAGTTCCACCGCCCGGGCGGGATGGCGGAACCGGTTCAGATGCCCCGCTTGCGCGATCGCGTGATCCGCGCCTGCCGCCTTCACCAGCTCCCGGCCGGAAGACGACGCGGAGCCATGATGCGGGGCCAGCACGATGTCGGTAGGTGCAAGCCCCTGCGCGGCCAGCTCCTGCTCCTGCGCCACGCCCACATCCCCGGTCAGCAATAGTGAATGGCGCAGGCCCTGCACCCGCAGCACGCAACTGTCGGCGTTGCGGTCTTCCGCCCGCGTATTTTTGATTGACGCCGGGTGCAGAAACGTGAACACCACACCGTCGGCCTCCCAGCTCACTCCTCGTTCGCAACGCGCCATCGCCTGCGGCAATACCGGCTGCGCGTTGCCCGCGTCCGGCCATACCTTTGCATCGCGCCGCAGAAAGGCCGGCAGGTCGAACGAAGCAAAGCCGCGCGCCACCGGCACGGCGGCCAGCACGGCGCGCGTGCCGCCCACGTGGTCCATGTCCGCATGCGACAGGACCAGCACATCCAGCCGCCCGATGCCGCGCGCCTGCAGGAACGGAGCCACGACGCGCTCGCCCGCATCGCTGCCGCCGTAGCTGCGCGGCCCCGCATCGAACAGCAGCGACTGGCTTGCGGTTTCCACGAGGATGGCGCTGCCCTGCCCCACATCCATCGCGCTCATGCGCCAATGGCCGGGCTCCGGCCGGTCGGGCCGCCAGAACAGCAAAGGCAGCATGCAGGCCCATCCCAGATGCCGTCCGGGCCAGCCCCGCGCCTGCAGCGCCCAGAGCATGCCCGCCACCGCCAGCAGCAGCCAGGGCCAGCCCGCCGCCGCGACCGGCACGCTGGCCCAAGCGGCATTGCCCACCCATGCCACGGGCGCCATGGTCAGGTCGAAGGCCGCCAGCCCGGCTTGTCCCGCCATCGCCGCAAGATCCTGCGCGCCCGGCACGCGGGACAAGGCCGCGCACAACAATGCCAGCGGCGTCACGATGAAGGTCACCGCCGGGATGGCCACCGCATTGGCCAGCGGCGAGCCCAGCGACACCTGATGCACCAGGAATGCCAGCAGCGGCATCAGGCCCACGGTCACCATGAGCTGCAGGCGCACCGCCTGCCCAAGCCCGGTCATGCAGCGCGCGCGCCAGCCCGCGTCCGCATCGAACGGCGCACTGGCAATGCGCAGCAGCACCGCCACGGCCCCGAACGACAGCCAGAATCCGGGTGACATGGGCGCCCAAGGGTCCAGCGCCACCACCAAGGCCCCCGCGCAGGCCAGCACCCTGCCCGCCGACAGCGGCAAGCGCGACAGGGCCGCCATCAACACCACCAGCAGCATGAAGAACGTGCGGCGCGCCGGCACGCCCCAACCCGCCAGCAGGCAGTACAGCAGCGCCACCGCAGCCGCAACGGCGCCGCCCGCAATCCGCGCCGGCGCACGCTCCGCCAGGCCCACGCCCCGCCATCGCAAGCGCCGCCAGACCGCCGAGGCCAGCAATCCCGCTATGCCGGCAATGGACGTGACATGCATGCCGCTGATCGACACCAGGTGCGTTATGCCGCTGCGGTTGAAGATCCGCCAGTCGTCACGCGCAACCCCCGCCTGATCCCCGATCGCCAGCGCGATCATCACCGGCGCGTAGCGATGCGCGCCCAACGCCGCCCTCATGCCCTCGCGCACATGATGCCGCGCCCGCTCTATCGCGATGCCTGGCGTCGCCCACGGCCGGTCCGCCAGCAGATCCGGCTGCCCGCGCACGGTGCCCGTCGCGCGCACGCCATCCGCGAACATGCGCCCTTCCATGTCGGGCCCCGCGGGATTGAGCAAACCGTGCGGCCGCCGCAGCACCAGCGCCATGCGCCAGACCTGTCCGGGCAGCACCTGCGGCAGGTTTTGATTCACCCCGGCCGCCCCCTGCCAGGTGACCTGGATGCGGGCGGGGATTCCGGGACGGGCGGGCTGATCGAGTTCCGCCAGGAAGCGCTGGCGCTGGGCATCGCCGTCCGGCAACGCGATGACACGCAGCACCAGGCGGGAGACTTCGTCCTGGTGCAAGTCTGCGAGCGCGTCGTCCAGGCGGTGCTGGGCTTGCAGGGCGGCGTTGATGAAGCCGAAGGCAAAGCCCAGCGCCAATGCCGCCAGCACGCGCATCACATGACGGTCCGCGCGCGCCCACCCCGCACAGGCAACACCGCCCGCGCAAGCCACCAGCCACAGCACCGACGGGCCGGGCAAGGCCGGCAAGACCTGCACCAGCCCCGCACCCGCCACGAACGATAGGCAGAATGATCGGCCCGTGATGTCGCTCTCCCGAAATGGGAAAGCGTAGGTGGCAGCGGGTTTGAGCGGGCCTTCGGGTGAATGGATTTATCCACGCCGGTCTACCGCCTGCGGGCGGGAACACGAAGTACATTACTCAGCAATCACATCCCTTCTCCCGATTCCGATGAAAGGCACCCGCAACTCCCTGTCCTCGCTGCGCATTTTCCTTACCGCCGCCGAGACCCTGAATTTCAGCCGGGCGGCGGAAGCCCTAAGCCTGACCCAAAGCGCGGTCAGCAAACACGTAGCCGCTCTTGAGGAACGCCTGGGGACGGCCCTGTTCAAGCGTATGCCGGCGGGCCTGCGCCTGACCTACGCCGGCGCCCTGTACCTGGAACGCGTCAGCGCGGCAGTACGCCTGATCGACGAGGCGGACGCGCTGGTGGCGAATCCCACGTCGCGCGTCGCCCTGAACGTGGCGGTGTCGCCATCGTTCGCACAGTTCTTCCTGCTGCCCAGGCTGTCCGAGTTCTTTGATTCGCACCCCGAGATCCGCGTCAACATCCGTCCTCGGCTGCTGCATGGGCGCGACCGTTCGGAACGGTTCGATGCCGAAATCCAACTCCATACCGGCTACGTCTCCGGCATGAGCGCGCAGTATCTTTGCGGACGCGAAATGACGCTGGTCGCCGCGCCATCGCTATTGAAGCGTCATCCCGTCAAATCCGTGGAAGACGTGACCCGCCTGCCGTTATTGAAGCGGGCCCAGCGCGGCTATGGTTGGGACGAATGGAAAGCCGACGTGGCGCCATTGTGGTCCGGACCCGCCGCCACGGCACCCGAATACGAGGGTTTTTCGATCTTGCTGCCGGCCGTGATGAACGGCTTGGGCGCGGGGATCATGCCGCTGTGCATGGTGCTGGACCATCTGGAATCCGGCCAACTGGTCCGCCCTTTCGGAGAGACAGTCGAAGGCCGCTACGGTTATCACCTGATGCAGCCGCGCCCCAATGTGGGCGGTCCGTACTGCCAGGCATTCTGCGATTGGGTCATCGCACAGGGGCAGCTTTTGAACGCGCAGACCCGGCACCACGCAGGACTGGCTTGAGGGCAGGCCGGGCTGCGCACAGACGGCATTCCAGATTGGAATATCCCATGCGCATACTTCCTTTGCCCGCCGCGGGAGCACCCACCACAATGACGTGAAACCATTCATGGATCACCAAGAAAATCATGTTCAAGTGGAAAAAAACCCTGGCCGCCCTGGCCGTCCCCGCCCTTCTGGCCAGCGCGCAAGCGGCATCCGCGGCCTATCCCGATAAGCCGATCAAGATCGTCGTGCCCTATTCGGCCGGCGGCAGCTCCGACGTGGTGGCCCGCGCCATCAGCGATCAATTGAGCGCCCAGCTAGGCCAGTCCGTCATCGTCGAAAACCGCGCCGGCGCGGGTTCGATGTTGGGTACGGCCTATGTCTCCACCGAAGCGCCCGACGGCTACACCCTGCTGTTGGCCGATGTGCCGTTCACCATCGTTCCTGCGCTGTACAAGGACCGCGTGAAGTACGACGCCAAGAAGGACTTTGCGCCGATCACGCTGCTGGGCCTGTCGCCCATGTATCTGTTCGTCAATCCCAAGTTCGAAGCCCAGGACGTCAACGCCCTGGTCAAGGCAGCCGCCGCCAAGCCGGGAACCATTTCCATGGGGTCGGGCGGCAATGGGTCCTTGACCCATCTGATGGCCGAGCTGTTCATGCTGACTACCAAGACCAAGTTCGCGCATATCCCCTACAAGGGCGCGTCCGCGTCGGTCAATGATCTGGCCGGCGGCCAGATCGACGCCAGCTTCACCACCATGGCGTCGGCGGTGGCGCTCTATCAGGGCGGAAAAATCAAACCCATCGGCGTTTCCTCGCCCTCGCGCCAGGCGGACACGCCTGACGTCCCGACCTTCCAGGAACTGGGCTACCAGGGCCTGACCGTGCAAAGCTGGTGGGGGCTGGTGGCGCCGGCGGGCACCCCAGAGCCCGTGCAGAAAAAGCTGTCGGACGCCATGGCCAAAGTCATGCAGTCCGAGCCCGTCAAGCAACGCTTGACCAGCGTCGGCATGAACCTGCCGCCGGACACCAGCGCCGCCGCGCTGCAAGCGCTGTTGGCGCAGGACTTCACGCGCTGGGCCGACCTTGTCCAGCGCGCCAAGATCACTTTCGAATAACACACGTTGTATGCGTCGCGCGCATTGCCGCGCGGCGCCGGAGACATCGATGACATCCTGGCAACAGGCGGCCGCCGGCGACGCGGCCCTGATGAACGATTTTCAAACCATTTGCAGTTTTGGCGGACGCCTGTCCGGCACCGGGCAGGACGAGGCAGCCATGGAATGGGCGCTGAAGCGCCTGCGGGAGATCGGACCCGACGTGCGCCGGGTGTCGGTGCCCTACGACGGCTGGCGCTGTATCTCCAGCAGTTTGACCTTGCTGGGCGGCGAGCCCTTGAAACTGGATTGCGTGCCCCTGCTGCGTTCGGCATCGACAGACGCCGAGGGGCTGGAAGGCGTCGTGCTGGACCTTGGAACGGGCCGCCCAGAGGACTTTGAGCGCGCGGGCGATGCCGTGCGCGGCAAGATCGTGCTGGTGCGCCACGAATATCCGTTCTCTCCGGGGCATGTACACCGCCGCCGCAAGTACGACATGGCGGTAGCCCAGGGCGCCGCCGCGTTCCTGATCGCCAACCCCTTGCCTGGCGCCGGTCCCTTGTCCGGATCGTCAGGGCGGCCCCGCGATGGCGCCGGCATTCCGGCCGCCTATATCGATCATGAAGGCGCCCGTGCGTTGAGCGCGCAGCCCGGCGCCCGCGTGCGGCTGCATATCCAGGGGGAAGAATTGCGGGATTCGATGGCCTGCGCCGGCGTCCTGGACCTGCCCGGCGGACGCGACAGCCGGATCGTCATCAGCGCGCACATGGATGGCCATAACCTCGGCAGCAGCGCCCTGGACAACGCCACGGGCGTCGCCGTGGCGCTGGCGGCGGCGCGCATCTTAGCGGGACACCTGGGACCCGGCACGCCGGGGCTGCGTGTGTGCTTCTTCACGGCCGAAGAGTGGGCGTTGACGGGTTCGGCGCGCTATCTGGCGGACATGGCGGCCGCCGAACGCCATGCCCTGAAGATCAACATCAATCTGGACACCGTGGCTGGCGACGACACCCTGTGCGCGCTGATCAGCGACTATCCCGCGTTGGCGCGCGTGGTGGAAAGCACCGCCGAGCGGGCTGGCGTGCCCGTGTCGCACTGGCTGCCCTTCATGCCCAACTCGGACCACGCCAATTTCGCCAGGCACGGCATCCCCGCCCTTCGCCTGGTGGCGGGCTTTGACAAGCCCCAATCGCGCGTGCGCCACATCCTGTCGCGTGGCGACGTGCCGGACATCATTCTGGAAAGCGAAATGCGCAATGCATTGGCGGTGACGTGCGCGATGGCGTCGCTGGCCCTGGGTATGACCGACCAGGAACTGGACGCATTGAAATCAGGCTCCACCTGCCCCGGCGTCTGAGACACCCGCAGGTTCCCGATGAACCGCCCCGGGGGCAAGATGTGCAGAATTTGCACCCGCTCCCGAGCCGGCAACGGACACAACACTGAAAGACCGGCCTGTCATGCGTCCCTCCCCCCCGGGGAGGCCCGCCCCGTCCAGCC